>OGXE01002227.1_pt1 | contig 15021 bp, 14 predicted proteins | sample 1576181 | NCBI WGS metagenome assembly OGXE01 (sample SAMEA3541478, study PRJEB24748) | human gut metagenome | biome: human gut; feature: human-associated habitat; material: faeces | place: China | collected 2012 | reverse complement strand
GGCAAGCCACGCATACGCGTCGTCGACTACAAGACCGGCTCCAGACTTCCCTCCAGTGCCCTTAAGATATCTCCGACAGAGATTTCCGATGGTTTTTTCTCCAATACATAACCGCCAGAGGCTCCACGAATGCTTTTCACCAGCCCCGCCTTTTTCAGAAGTGCTACAAGCTGTTCCAGATATCGTTCTGAAATTCCCTGTCTTGCGGCCACACTGCCGATTGACACCGGTTCTTTCTCACTGTATCTGGCAAGATCTATCATGGCACGCAGTCCATATTTCCCTTTCGTGGAAAGTTTCATCTTATCACCTCTTTTAATCCCCAGTATTTTACTAGGATTTTTACTTCTGTAGAATATCACTGCTTTTTGGTTCTGTCAAGCACTATTCGGGAATAACTTATAAAGATACAATCCTGTCACAAAAAAGGAGCCTTTCATGTCCAGAAAGCAAGCACTTATACGCGGAACCGCAGTTCTCACGGTCACGAGTCTGTCTACCCGGTTTATGGGATTTTTCTACCGCATGTTTCTGAGTCATACCTTCGGGGAAGAAAATGTAGGGCTGTATCAGCTTGGCTTTCCTGTCTATGAACTCCGTATCTCTCTATCCTGCGCAGGGATGGAGCTCGCCCTGTCCCGATGCGTTGCCAGGGAAGCCGCGGCCGGCAGCGATTCGCTGGCCTTCGGTGCTTATTAATGAGCGCAATATCCGGTTCGTTCAGAAAACACATTCGGGTCAGAATAATTTCATCATCTGGTATAACCAGTAAGCGTTCCTGCTCTTCGCTGCTCAGTATCTGTCGCCGTGGCATAAATGCCTCCCTCGCGTATAGTTTTCATCTGTTATTTGTTCGCTGTGACCGAAACCGGTCGGTTTCGTACACCACTTACAGCACATGTCCGAAACTTAGTGAAATTAATTTCGGACACACGTTATAATTCGGACATCCATTTCGTACGGAAAGTTTCCCATGTCACGTGTTTTTGCCTACTGCAGGGTCTCAACTCTGGAACAGACCACAGAAAACCAGCGTCGTGAAATTGAAGCGGCGGGTTTTGCCATCAGATCCCAACGACTTATTGAGGAGCATATCAGTGGCTCGGTTGCTGCCAGCGAACGCCCCGGATTTATCCGGTTGCTAGATCGCATGGAAAATGGGGATGTACTGATTGTCACCAAACTTGACCGTCTGGGTCGTAATGCGATGGATATCCGAAAAACAGTAGAGCAACTGGCGGCTTTAGATATTCGCGTTCATTGTCTCGCACTCGGAGGCGTTGACTTGACCAGTCCGGCCGGAAAAATGACTATGCAGGTAATTTCTGCTGTAGCAGAGTTTGAGCGGGATTTGCTGCTTGAGCGAACGTATTCAGGTATTGCGAGGGCAAAAGCGGCTGGAAAACGCTTCGGTCGCCCCCCCATCCTGAGCGAGGAACAAAAGCAAACAGTGACAGAGCGCCTAAATGCTGGCATCAGTATCAGTGCTATTGCCCGGGAATTTAATACCACCCGCCAGACTATCCTTCGGGTAAAGGCTGGATTGCTGCAAGAGTGAGCGGCTGGGAAGATTATAAAAAAAATCAAATGGTTATTATGAAATAAAACAGCCTGCTGGGTTCTTTTCCCCCTATTTTTTATAAAAGAGTAGACAAAAGAGGTTCGCGATATTAATCTACCAACTAGATGGTTGGTACTGATTACACCAGCTATACCTTTTATCAAGAAATTACAGGAGCCATTATGTCTACTACCGTTAAACCTTCTGCAGACGCAGCTGCGATCCACAATACCCGTGAAGCAGTTCGCAGCCAGCCTGGCCTGGGTAACCTGACTTTCCAGATGAAAGCCCGTTCCAGCGGCGGATTAACCGTTCGCACAGAGACCGGGGCCACAATCCAGAACGGCGTTATCGATACCAGCCGTGTGGGGAAATTTTCTAATATCGGTGATGAACCCGCAGGTTTACTCGGCACCGATACCGGCATGAGCCCGACTGAATACATCATGCAGGCGCTGGCTGGCTGTTATACCGCCACCCTTACCATGATGGCTGCTGAAAAAGGGATCGACCTGGACGGTATCGAGCTGGATCTTAATTTCGATATCAACCTCAACGGCTTCCTTGGGCTGGACAGCAACGTGCGTAAAGGTGCGAAATCTATTCGCGTCGATGTTCACCTTACGAGCAAGACCGCCAGTCGCGAGGAGTTAGAAGCGCTGGTCAGCGAAATGCAAAAGAATTCGCCAATCCACGATACTCTGGCTAATCCGGTTGAAATGATTACACGCCTGGCGTGATGTCAGAGATGTAATGCTGCCATTCAGAATGCAGGATGGCAGTGACGTTCAGCTCTGCACGATACTGAGTCAGTGATACAACTTGCTACGGAAAAATAGCAACAATATAATCTATCAACTAGTAGATTATATGGAGTAATTATGACAACCATGACACGGGAACGGCTGCTCAGCGAAGCAGAACACCTGATGCGCGAAAAAGGGTATTCAGCATTCAGCTATGCTGATTTATCAAAAATAGTGGGTATCACCAAGGCCAGTATTCATCACCATTTCCCGACCAAAGATATTCTGGGTGAGCAGGTGGTAATACAGGCGTTCTCTGATACACAACGCGTATTTGAGCAGATAGAGGCGACTGAGAAAAGCGCGGAGAGAAGAATTGCGGCTTACATCGATATCTTCGCGCAAAGCCATAAAGCTTCGCTACTGCCACTGTGTTGTGCGTTGTCAGCAGAGACCGCCAATCTGCCTCAGGCAATTACTGTACAGACATCACTTTATTTCGATATGCAAATCGAGTGGCTCACAAAAGTCGTCAGGGCGGGCATGGAGTCAGGTGAGTTTTCATCCCATGCCGAACCATCAGATATTGCTTTGATGATCATTAATGTCTGTGAAGGCTCAAGCGTAGTGGCGCATGCAACGGCCAGACCCGAAGTCTTCGCCAACAGCCTTAAGTATATAAAACTGCTTCTTAATACCCCTCATTCAGGAGAATGACACTATGCTGGACTGGAACAACTATCGCTCAGAGTTAATGCAACGTTTAGGCGAGTTGGGCAAACTGACCCCCGAGACCATGAAAGGCGTGGTTGCCCTGGGCAACGCAGGTAACAAAACTGACCTTTTGGGCGCAAAAGTGCGTGAACTCATTGCCCTGGCGTGCGCAGTCACAACCCGCTGCGACGGCTGTATTGCTTTTCACGCCGACGCCGCTGTGAAAGCCGGTGCAACCGACGCTGAAATTGCTGAAGCGCTGGGCGTGGCGATTAACCTCAACGCTGGCGCGGCGGTCATTTATTCAGCCCGCACTCTGGATGCCGTCGGTCAGGCACGCGGTTAAGCATTAATAAATTCCACGTTAAAAGGGCATTACTGCCCTTTTTTTATGTCCGCAATAGCCTGAGCATATACCGATGCAGGTTTCACACCCGGTATGCGTTTAACTAATTGCCCTTCATGAAATATCAGCACAGACGGCAGCCCCCAGATCTCGTATTTGGTTGTCAGCACCGGCGCCTGATCTACATTGACTTTCCCCACCTGAATATCTCTATCGAGCCGGTCTGCAAACTGACTGAACATTTCTTCGCTGACCTGACAGGGCGGACACCAGGGTGCAGAGAAACGTACCACCGATATTCCTTTGTACTGCTCTATCTGGCGGAAATTATCTTCGTTATAAGCTGTTAATGTACGCATGGTGATGACCTCGCAAAATGAGTGACAATTCAGAAATGGCTGCGTTATGACAAAAAAATACGACACAGCCATTGACCTACCTACTAGATGGTTGGTATATTGCCACCCATCAGATGTTTATGCAACTCCAGTGCGCGACGTCCAGTCGATGATACTGCCGGGCTGTGCAAATCCCTGCCGGGATACTCCTTTTTGTTTTTTGTGAGGTATACGATGAGTAAGCTTTTCACCCCCTACAATCTGTCTGGCCTGGCGTTAAAAAACCGTGTAGTCATGGCACCGATGACCCGCACCCGCACCATGAATGACGTGCCGGATGAGGTCGTGGCTTTGTACTATGCACAGCGTGCTTCTGCTGGCCTGCTCATCACCGAAGGGATGCCGGTTTCAGAAGAAGGCCGGGGTTACCTTTATACCCCTGGTATCTACAACGACGAACACGTCCAGGGCTGGCGTAAGGTGACACAAGCGGTTCACGCCAAAGGTGGCCGTATTTTCGCGCAGCTCTGGCACGTCGGCCGTATGTCTCACGTCTCTCTTCAGCCAGGCCACATAGCGCCGGTTTCAGCGGGCACCGTTCAGGCGGTCAATACCACCGTTTTTGCGCTGACCGAATCCGGAGAACCGGGCCCGGTTGTACCAAGCCAGCCACGCGCGCTGGAAACGCATGAAGTTAAACGCATCACTGCAGACTTCGTGCACTCCGCACGCCTGGCGATGGAAGCCGGCTTTGACGGCGTGGAAATCATGGCGGCAAACGGATTCATCTTTGACCAGTTCCTCAGTAGCGAACTGAACACCCGCACCGACGAATACGGCGGCTCGGTGGAAAATCGTCAGCGTTTCCTGCTGGAGACCATTGACGCCGTGGCGGAAGCCGTGGGTAACAGCCACGTTGCCGTGCGCCTGTCACCGTTCGGCCGCATTTATGACCTCGCGCCGTATGAAGGTGAAGAGCAAACCTGGTCAGCCATCACCGACGCGCTCGGTCAGCGGGAACTGGCCTACGTACACCTTTACTATCAGCCGGTGTACACCAAAGCGCCACTTCCGGAAGGCTTCCGCCGCCGTTTTCGCAACACGTTTAAAGGCACCATCATCGCTGCCGGCGGTTTTACCCGTGATATCGCAGAGCAGGCTCTGGAAGATGATGAGCTGGATCTGGTGGCATTTGGTGTGCCCTACATCGCTAACCCGGATCTGGTTGAAAGAATGCAAAACGGCTGGCCACTGGCAGAAAGTGACCGCGCCACCTACTACGGCGTCAGTGGTTCCCCGGAAAAAGGCTATACCGATTACCCGGTCTGGCAGGCGCAATAAATCCCATACGGTCGCGGTTCTCTGATAAGTGAGATCCGACCGCCCAACGTCTTTGAGGAATCATTATGCAAACGCTGAAACCCACCCTTACCATCGATATCTGGTCAGATTTGGTCTGCCCGTGGTGCTGGATTGCTAAAAAAAGATTTGAACAGGGTCTGAATCGCTTTGAATTTCGCGACCAGGTGGTGATCCGCCATCACAGCTACCGTCTGGCCGGTGGTACTCCCGCGATGCCTTTTAAGGATGCCATCGTTAAAAAGCTGGGCAGTCAGCATTCAGCGGAGCTGATGATGAATCAGGTGGGCACCGCCGGTAAATCTGAAGGTCTGATCTACAACTTCGACGGCATGATGTTTGGTGATACAGAAGATGCACACACCCTGCTGGTTGCCGCGCGTAAGGCCGGAATTGCGGACGCGGTGGAAGAACGTTTTTATCATGGCAGTATCACCGAAGGTCGCTCTCTCTTTGACCGTCAGCAGCTCGTTGCCATGGCCGTAGAAGCCGGTATGCCGAAAGCTGACGCTGAAGCCGCCCTGGAAAATGACGATTTTCGCGCCACCGTTTCCGACGATGAAGCCCACGCACAGTCTATTGGCCTCAGCGGCGTTCCGGTTTTTGTGATGAACGAAAAATATGCCATCAGCGGGGCTCAGGCAGCAGATAACTTTTTGAATGCCCTGCGTCAGGTCTGGGATGAACAGCAAACCGAATTTTCAGCCACTGCGGGTCAGACCTGCGGAACGGATGGCTGCAGTATTTAATCCGTCAACCGCCGGCAGTTTCACGCTGCCGGCAACGTCTTACCCACCAGTAATGGAGTCAGAAAATGAACACTTTTTTCAAAGGTAAAAAACTGCTCGTCGTCGGCGGTACCAGCGGCATGGGCCTGGCCGTGGCACGCATGGTACTGGAAGCGGGCGGCAGTGTCGTGCTGACCGGGAATAAAAAAGACAAAGCCGAAGCGGTGCAAAAAGAACTGAGCCCTCTGGGACCGGTTGCGGTCATCGCGGCGAACCTGATGACCGAAGAAGGTATGGAAACTATCCGTCAGGAAATTAATGCTCACCATCGCGATATCAGCCTGATGGTGAATGCCGCCGGTATCTTCATGCCCAAAGGATTTACCGAGCACAGCTTTGCCGATTATGACATGTATCTTTCGCTGAACCGAGCCACGTTCTTTATTACACAGGATGTCGTGAAGAACATGCTCGCCGCGAAGCTCGAAGGGTCTATCGTCAACGTCGGTTCGATTGGTGCTCAGGCTGCACTGGGTGACTCGCCGGCCTCGGCCTATTCAATGGCAAAAGCGGGTCTGCATGCCCTGACGCGTAATCTGGCGATTGAGCTGGCCAGCGCGGGTATTCGTGTCAACGCGGTGTCTCCCGGGATTGTTCATACGCCGATATACGAAGGCTTCATGGACAAAGCGGATATCGCAGATGCTATGAAGTCGCTGAACGATTTCCACCCGCTGGGACGCGTCGGAACTGCCGAAGATGTGGCAAACACTATTCTCTTCCTGTTGTCTGACAAAACCTCATGGGTGACGGGCGCTATCTGGGATGTCGATGCGGGCATCATGGCGGTCAGACGATAACCCCGTGACGCTGGCATAAGCCGCCCCTTAAGGGCGGCATTTTTTTGTCGCCAGACATGTCATCAGCAGGCTTCACTAAGAATATTCACGACCTGTTCATCCGTGCCTTTTGTGTTCCCGGCACAGGGTGTTATGCCGGGTTCTGACGGCATCCTGACAGGACAAAACGGCCAGAGAGAAAGGGGTTATACACGATGAGGAGCCGGTATCCGCAGTACCTGTGAAATTCTTTTCATCCCTGCTGTCAGCATACTCCGTGGGCAGGCCAGATTTAACCGGATATATCCGTCCCCATTGTCGACAAACAGCAAGCCCCCTTCAAGAAGGACCCCTGACTCCCGGGCAAAATACAGCGATAAATCCTCACCTGCGGTGTCGGGCAGGTAGCGGCTAATATCTATCCAGGCCAGATATGTCCCTTCGGGGATCGAGAACCTGGTTTCGGGTAAATAGCTTTTGAGATAGTCGTGCAGGTACTGGAAATTGCCGTCAATATATTCCCTCAGATGGACAAGCCAGTCATCACATTCACTCCACGCCGCTTTGTTTGCTGCCAGGCTCAGTGGAGAGATGAACTCGTCGTGTCTGAGACGCCACTCGCTTCTGACACCGGGATCCGGAATAATAATATTTGCCAACAAATTCCCGGCCAGATTGAATGTTTTACTCGAGGACATGCAGGTAATAATGCGTGTAGAATCAGGGAAAAGAGAGGCGGCCGGTGTATGACCGATACCGCTTCGGGACAGGTCGCAGTGAATTTCGTCAGATATCACCCAGATGTCATTGGCCAGGCAAATTTCAATAATCCGCTTAAGTTCATCAGGCCGCCAGACTCGTCCGGTCGGGTTATGCGGATTACACAGGAAAAGAATTTTCACACGTAAATCGGCCTGACTGGCTTTGCGTGCAAAGTCTTCCCAGTCAGGTTCCCAGCCGCCTGCTGATTTTTTTAACGCCGAGTACACCACGCGACGCTGACTGTATTCACCCGCCTTTTTAAACGGGCCATATGAAGGCGTCATAATAAGAATACTGTCATCCATGTCGGTCAGAAGCGGGACGAGACGGTTCAGCGCGGGAATAATGCCCGGAGACAGCACAATGTCTTCCGTTTTGAAACGGTGACCATATTGTCGCTCACACCAGCTGCCAAAGATCTCATAGTATTCTTCGTCGTAGATTTTAGTGTAGCCGAGTATTTTTCTATCCAGACGGTCTCTGATGGCCTGAAGAATCGGCTCTGGTGTGGCAAAAGCCATGTCAGCAACCCAGAGGTTGATTAGCCCTTCTGCCGGATACCGCATTGCAAATTCGGACTGTCCCGAAAACAGGTATTCCCGCCAGCCGTCCACGGTGAGACTGTCTGTTTTCTCTCTGCTTACGTACTCATCAAAATCATATTTCATTTCATAAACCTGCCTTAGGTGTAGTCAGAAACGTCGACCTCAGTATTACTGTCAGTCTGATGCCGGAGCGGGAAAACTGGCTCGTGTGATTAACATAAGAGAATCATCACAACTGCATGAATTAATTGCGTTATTAAGGTTCTCTCGCCTTTGTCATCGACTGACGGGGGGATTTCTCGCGTGTCACCATCACAATGCCAGTCAGCACCGCCAGGGCAGAAAATATCGTTCTGACCGTCAGTGATTCATCCAGGAATACCACACCCCCTAGCATTGCCAGACAGGGAACGCTGAGCTGAAGGGTACTGGCGGTGATAGAGCCGAGAGAGGGTAAAAGGGTATACCACAATACATATGCACCGGCTGAGGCGGCGGCACCGGACAGCAATGACAAAGCAATGCCCGCAGCATCATAGTGACCCTGCTTCATAAACAGCAACGAAAGAGCGAGAGCCATCGGCGTGGCGAGTACAAAATTTGCCGCCGTTGAAGCCCCGGCCGCCTGGCCCGCCCTCCCCCTGACGGAATAGGCGGCCCAGGCTAATCCGGCAACGATCATCATAAGTGCACTGTAAAGCGGCGGTGCCTTCGCCCCGGGTAACAGCAGGGCAGCAATTCCTGCCAGAGCAATAACTAAACCGCAAGCCCGCATAACGGAGAGTGATTCCCCTTTAAATAATCCGTGGATCACCATCGCAAACTGTACGGCACCAAAAAGTAACAGCGCACCTGCCCCGGTATCGAGATGGATATAGGCGACAGAGAAGAGCACTGCGTACACCATGAGGTAAAATCCGCTCAGCGGACGCCACAGCGATAATGTAGTTTTTGCGTGATAAAACAAGAAAGGTGACAGGACGAGTGCACCACTGGCCAGCCTGAGGCTGCTGAATGAAAGGGGATCAATGTGGCCTCCCTGCAGGGCCAGACGGCACAGAATAGAGTTTGCAGCAAACGCCAGCATTGCCAGGGATATTTTAAGAATGAGCGCGCAATTGGCCATTCAGTGAGACCTCATAAAATTCTTGTAAACTACCATCTAGTTGGTAGCATAGCGTAAGTGATCACCGAACAGGAAGCAATAATCAGCTTTCAAACTGGAAGGTGAGGACAGGCATTCGGAATGAATTCTGTTTCACATCCCCAGTAGAGGAAGGAAAACGCGTAATGCCAGATGCAGAGCAGAAGATTATTTTTCCCTGCGATCAAACATATGAAATCAGTTTAAGACCTGGAATATCCTATGAAAAAACTAAAATTTACGTTCAAAAATGCGGCTGGTGAAGAACTGGCCGGATTGCTTGAACTTCCTGAAAATCCTAAAGCGTTTGCGCTGTTAGCTCATTGTTTTACGTGTGGCAAAGACCTCAAAGGCGCGGCGCGTATTGCGCGGAAACTGACAGAGAATGCTATCGCCGTTCTCCGGTTTGATTTTACTGGTCTGGGAAACAGCGAAGGGGATTTTTCCAACACCAACTTCTCATCCAATATTTCGGACCTGCTTTGCGCGGTAGATTATCTCCGCCGACAGTACGAAGCGCCTTCTTTGCTCATCGGCCATAGCCTGGGGGGATCGGCCATTCTGTCTATTGCCGGCGAAGTTCCTGAGGCAAAGGCCGTTGTCACCATAGGATCACCCGGAGAACTGACACACGTAAAACGTCTTTTTAAGGATGATGTTGAAAACATTAACCAGCATGGAGCCTATCCCGTTGAGCTGGCCGGGCGGGTATTTACCTTAAAGAAACAGATGCTGGACAATATTCAGGAACACAAAATCGCTCATAAGGTGTTCGCCATGAACAAGCCTCTGCTTATTTTTCATGCGACTGAAGATGATACTGTGTTAATTGAGCAGGCCGAAAAAATATTCAAAGCAGCAAAGCATCCCAAGAGTTTCATTTCGTTGGGTAAGGCGGATCACCTTCTGACTCATGCTCAGGATGCTGAATACGTTGCCGATATCATTATATCGTGGAGCGAATGTTACCTATAAACAGAGTAAATGCGTTCAAACTCGTAGCGCAGAGGGCGATTTTCTGCAGAGATCGGACGCTGTTTATGCTGGACTGTTTTTGCGATAAAGGCTTAGGCCGATGCATACAGGCGGGGCTGAATAAGGGTGAGGCCCTTGGGCGAGCTTCCTTCATGCACCGGCTGAATGAAATCAGGGATCTGGGGGTGGGAGGATCAGCGTTACCACGCCACCGGCGCTGACACTACATACGGCGGCGATAACACTCTGGAATACGGTTTATATAGAAAGAACCATTGAGCCGCTTAAGCAAAAAGGAGTCCCTGTTAATGAACTGCTGGTCTCTCATCCTTCTCCACTGCTGTACAAAATATAGTCTTAGCGTGGGATAATTTAATGAGATGGTCACTCCCTCCTTCCCGGTACTATGCTGAGGACAGGCTTTCATTCGGAGAACTATCATGGAAAACATTGCGCTCATTGGTATCGATCTGGGTAAAAACTCTTTCCATATTCATTGCCAGGATCGTCGCGGGAAGGCTGTTTACCGTAAAAAATTTACCCGGCCAAAGTTGATCGAATTTTTGGCGACATGCCCCGCTACAACCATCGCAATGGAAGCCTGTGGCGGTTCTCACTTTATGGCACGCAAGTTGGAAGAGTTGGGGCATTCCCCAAAGCTGATATCACCACAATTTGTCCGCCCGTTCGTTAAAAGCAATAAAAACGACTTTGTCGACGCCGAAGCTATTTGTGAAGCTGCATCGCGTCCGTCTATGCGTTTTGTGCAGCCCAGAACGGAATCTCAGCAGGCAATGCGGGCTCTGCATCGTGTCCGTGAATCCCTGGTTCAGGATAAGGTAAAAACAACCAATCAAATGCATGCTTTTCTGCTGGAATTTGGCATTAGCGTTCCCCGAGGAGCTGCCGTTATTAGCCGACTGAGTACCATTCTTGAGGATAATAGTTTGCCTCTTTACCTCAGCCAGTTATTGCTGAAATTACAACAGCATTATCACTATCTTGTTGAGCAGATTAAAGATTTGGAATCCCAGTTGAAACGAAAGTTGGACGAAGATGAGGTTGGACAGCGCTTGCTGAGCATTCCCTGCGTCGGAACACTGACAGCGAGTACTATTTCAACTGAGATTGGCGACGGGAAGCAGTACGCCAGCAGCCGTGACTTTGCGGCGGCAACAGGGCTGGTACCCCGACAGTACAGCACGGGAGGTCGGACGACATTGTTAGGGATTAGCAAGCGGGGCAACAAAAAGATCCGAACTTTGTTGGTTCAGTGTGCCAGGGTATTCATACAAAAACTGGAACACCAGTCTGGCAAGTTGGCCGACTGGGTCAGGGAGTTGTTGTGTCGGAAAAGCAACTTTGTCGTCACCTGTGCTCTGGCAAACAAGCTGGCCAGAATAGCCTGGGCACTGACGGCGCGACAGCAAACTTACGAAGCATAAAGGCAGAAATACACCAGTTTAAACAATCATTCATCTGGTTTTGCGAATACTGATATTGATGATACTAACGGCCCACCGGCCTGTTGAGGAACCTGTAAAACGGAAAGGCTCATTGAAGCCGTATATTTTCTGGAGGTTCATCAGGCGCGGAACTCATCAAGGCGCGGGAATAAAATCCCATTCAGACGCCGGATAGATTCAAGCAAGCCAACTTGTCGTCAAAATCGGTGTTGCAAAAACGGGAGTGACCATAGATTCCGTTTTCCAAGCGGACCCCCTTTACTTGCCAACAACCGAATCGCTTGCTCCGCAACTATGGTTTTTTATTAGAATCTTCGCCACCAAATAAATTATAATAAATTGATTTTATTAGATATTTTTCAGAATTTATATGGTCAGCACGTGTTGCATGCTCTAATGTTTCAAATGCTAAATTATGCGCGGCCTCAGAAAATACCCCAGGCCAACCCTTACTCAGCATAGACAGTCCTTTAAGGACTCTTATCTGAATCTCCCTCATACTCGCACCATCACGTGCAACAGGTAAGAAAAAGTCTTCCAGTAGGTCTTTGATCTGAAGTGGCGCAACATGTACTGAAGGATATATCACTTCAGTTTCATCTATTTTATTCTGCGCGTAAGCGGAGAGTATTCGAACACCTCTGCCAATGACATCAATCGCAGTACCGGGATCGTTTACTGCGGGCGAAAGGGCCCTGCAGGCTATTTCGGCCATGACGCTGAGACAGAATCGGGGATCCTGAGCAAATGAACGCACATCCGAGACAATGATCGTTTCAAGTAAATCGGTACAGATTGATGACTCCTGACCAGAACTCAGGTACAAAACTGGCATCGATGGATGTATGAAACTGCCTGGCTGCGCCACAAGATATACATGACGAGGATCATTGCTCAGCAGACTGCCGAGCTTGACCATGTCAATATATTCAACATAGCCAATTTTCTCCGGATATACGGCAACAGTTCCTTTTGGTTGTTCATTGTTCTCAAGCCATGGATATCCGCCAAGACATGGACTTTTTGCTCTCGCAATAAATGTCTCGATCGCCGCCTGTTCTACTTTTGCTGTTGTCTCACCTACCCTGCCCAGAGAGGTCAAATGCTGTATCCAGCGAAGCAATGTGATGATTATTAAGGCAATGACAACCAGTGTTACAATGAATAAAATGACTCTACCCCTTTCTCCGTAGGCTCCCATATTGAGGGCAATAATCCCTACCAGGCTGAAGAGAAAAGAACCGATAAAAGTGGCCAGTACATTTTGTGTGGTTACGTCTTCTACAACTAAACGCGTGGCTCTGGGCGTCACATTAGTAGTGGCTGAACCGTAAGCGGTGACCATGATACTCAGTGAAAATGTGGTCACCGCCAGCATACTCGATGCCAGTATGTTCAGAATATTATCAACTGCTTCCGCACCAACCTTCACTGATACTGACTCTGGGATCATTGATCTAAAAAGAATAGATAAAAGGGCCGTTATTATTGCTACCATTGCAAATAACGTTGCCCTGAACCATAGTTTTTTAAGTGTCTGCCTGAGAATCCATTGCCAGCGTAAAATCATTCAGCATATCCTTGTATTAAGTTCGGGAAAATAAATGCCGCCCGGCAGGACGGCATTTTTGTATTAACGAACGAGGTGCAGGAAGTGCAGGTGTTTTTCGTACTGGTCCAGTATGTCATTAATCAGCTGTTCCTGATTCCAGCCCATCACATCATAGTTTTGACCGCCTTCTTTCAGATAGACCTCAGCGCGATAATATCGATGTTGCTCAACCTGCTGCTCGTCATTGTCCATTGCAGCCATGGCGAAAGCCGGTGAGTTATAGCCACGAAGTCTCACTTCATAAATAAAGTTCAGCTCATTGCCCAAATCGACTTCAAGCCGAATTCGTTCGTCATCAGTATCACTTATATGGCTTATCGTTCCCTGTTTATTCAGTTCTTCCTGAACCAGCGTCATGGCGGGCTGGATAACGTCGCCCATAAAGCGTTTCACAAGAGAGCGCTTTGGCAGATAAGCGATATTGCGCAAGCGTCTCTGCCATGGAATCGGGTTACGCGCTGCAGTCGGAGCAATAGTCGCCATGCTCAGGCTTTCACGCTTGGTCAAATCCCGACGCAGGGCTTTTAATAATCCGTATATGGATATCAGTAAAATCACTGAGAAAGGTAATGCGCTCGCTATTGTCACGGTTTGCAGCGCGCTCAGTCCCCCCGCAATCAGCAGTGCGATTGCCACAATCCCTATGAGCGAGGCCCAGAAAATTCGCTGCCATACAGGCGTGTTAGCGACGCCACCCGATGCCAGCGTATCAACAACCATTGCCCCGGAGTCAGCCGAGGTGACAAAGAAGACAATGACCATCGCCATTGCAATAAATGACAGCACGGAAGAAAACGGGAAATGCTCCAGGAAATTAAACAGGGCCAGCGCGACATCCTGCTGAACGGTATTGGCGAGATCAGCCGCCCCCTGGTGCATAATGAGATAGATTGCGCTGTTACCAAACACCGTCATCCACATGAGCGTGAAGCCGGCGGGAACAAACAGCACGCCGGTGACAAACTCGCGAATGGTTCGACCGCGCGAGACTCTTGCGATGAACATCCCCACAAACGGCGACCATGAAAGCCACCATCCCCAGTACAGTAATGTCCAGCCCCCCAGCCAGTTGCTCGACTTGGGCTCATACGCGTAAAGGTTGAACGTTTTACTCACCAGTTCCGAAAGATAACCGCCCGTATTTTCCACAAATGACTTCAGCAGAAGCACGGTTGGTCCCAGACACAGGACCAGCGCCAGCAGCAGCACTGCCAGGCCCAGGTTGAGCTCAGACAGTATACGTATTCCCTTGTCCAGGCCGGACACCACCGAAATCGTCGCTAAACCAGTGATGACAACGATTAGAATCACCTGCACCGTTTCATTAATAGGCACCCCGAAAAGATGATTCAAACCAGCATTCACCTGCAAAACACCGTACCCCAGCGATGTCGCAACGCCAAAGACGGTGCCAATAACGGCGAAAATATCAACCGCATGGCCTACAGGTCCGTATATGCGCTCGCCAATAATGGGATAAAGTGCGGAACGCAGCGTTAAAGGCAGACCGTGACGGTAACTGAAAAAGGCCAGGATCAGTGCCACAATGGCATAGATTGCCCATGCGTGCAGGCCCCAGTGGAAGAACGTCAGGCGCATTGCTTCCTTCGCTGCCGCAACGGTCTCTGGAGTGCCGACAGGAGGTGAAAGATAATGCATCACAGGTTCAGCAACGCCAAAGAACATCAGGCCGATCCCCATCCCTGCCGAGAAAAGCATCGCAAACCAGGAGTGATAGCTAAAATCAGGCTGCGCATGGTCCGGACCCAGTTTGATATCACCGTAGCGTGAGAGTCCCAGGAACGAGACACTCAGTAGAATCAGGGCCACTGCAAGGATGTAGAACCAGCTGGCATTCGTGAAGATTTGTTGCTGAAGTAGTTTAA
>OGXE01002218.1_pt1 | contig 15070 bp, 12 predicted proteins | sample 1576181 | NCBI WGS metagenome assembly OGXE01 (sample SAMEA3541478, study PRJEB24748) | human gut metagenome | biome: human gut; feature: human-associated habitat; material: faeces | place: China | collected 2012 | reverse complement strand
TTCCTTAGCAAATTTAGTTCAGCCCACCAGACCTTATTAAAAATAACCGCTTTTCATTTAATTCTTCTTCTGAACCAGAAGTAATGCTATCTATAGCAGCAGACCAAGATGTTGGGGATCCATCAACTTTATCGTTACTATCTGTAGTAGTTATTGCCATACAAATAACACGTTTTGATTTTGGATTAGAAATTTCAGCTAGTGAAACTGCTTGCTGAGTTATTGCACCGTACAATTCTGGTGGATTTTCGCTTTCATTTGTTGGAGGTAAGATTTTTATGGATTCTATTTCATGGGTTATTAAAATTTCTTCTTTGCTACTCAATGCATTTTTTAAGTCATTAAACAGAGCTATACCAGCCATTCCTGTCCCATGCCCACTATGGTCATCACTTCTCCAGAAATTTTTGACTGCTTTAACATAATCTGTATTTGTAGCTGAAACTAATAAAGAATGTTTAGAATTTATCCCTGTATCTAGCAAACAAACCGATATATTATTTTTTTCATATTTAGTACGAGATAGCAATTCTTCATTCCATTCTTTTTGCTCATTATTTGACAAATTATTTGTAAAAAAAGTTGTTGCTTCTGAAGCACAACGAATTTCACTAATAAAAGGACATAAACTTATTAAAAGTTTTAAAGAATTAGCATTGGCATATATAAGCTTTACAATTCTTTCTGGAAAAACTATATTTTCTTTATTAATTGGAATACTATTATTTTGGCAAATTAAGGTAATGTTTTTTTCAACTAATTCCTTAGAATCTCGATTATTATATCGTAGCCACAGCTCACACCAAACTGGAACAGTTATAGGTATAGTCTTAGTATCTTCCATCCAAAATGATTCCAAAGTTGCTAACTTAATATCTTCTATACTAGAAATTAAATCTTTGTTTTCAGGAAATCCTTTCTTAGTTACTTTAGTGGCATAAGCTTTTGCTTTATTAATAAAATAGTCTTCTTTTCCGGAAGGTATAAAAACAGTTGCCTTAGTAACTTGGGTATTAGTGTCCTCATGAATATTTAAAAGTCTAATACCTGCACTTAAATTTTCTAAACTTTTCGTTGCCAAATCATATTCACTTTTCCCAGAAAATTCAAGGTATTCTCCTTCTTTGTATTTAATTATATCTATTTTTTCTTTAAAACATCTTTCCAATTTTTTTTGAATAGAAATAGCATGTAAATTTCTATCTCTTTCTGGATAATGGGTATGTGAATAACCTTGCGAGACATAAGGTAAAATTTCAGCCGTTTCAGATAAAAAAATATTCTTTTTCTCTATATTCATGTTTTATGCCTCCTTATATAGATACATTTTTTTCCTATCACGTAAAAGAGAAAAAATTTCTTTTGATGTTATAGGTGAATCATTTAAAATTGAAGATTTTATTGCGTCATCACATACCTTTACAACTTCAGCATGATTTAATCCCTTAGCTTCTTGAATAAGCCTATTAGTTATTTTAAAACATTTATCATAATTTATTAACTTATGTTCTAATAAACGTTTAATTTCTTTTTCTGTTGGCAAAGAATAATGGAATATATCATCAAAACGTCTAAATAATGCCTGATCTAATAATTTTTGATTATTAGTTGCTGCAATTATAATGCTGTCGGAAAAATCTTCTTCTATAAATTGCAAGAAAGAATTAAGAATTCTTCTCATTTCTCCAACTTCATTATCAAGACTTCTATCAGCTCCTATAGCATCAAATTCATCAAAAAAATAGACTCCACTAACAGATTGAATATTATTAAAAATTTGACGTAATTTTACACTAGTTTCACCCATAAATTTTGTAACAAGTTTGTCCATTTGAACAGTATATAATGGAAGTGATAATTCTGATGCTATAACAGATGCAGTTAATGTCTTACCTGTTCCAGGCTCCCCTTCTATTAAAATTTTCCTTCTATTTACTAAACCATATGAATATAGTTTATTTTTATTACGATATTCTGTAAGAACACGTTGTATCTTATTACTTATATCATCAGAAACTATTAATTCATTTAAACTATAATTAGGATATGATTGTGAAAGCATAGGATTTTGAGAAGTAAGCTGTATAATATTTATGTGTTTGCTTCCAATTTTATCTATCTGTAACTTCAATTCTCTTGCAAGATTTTCATGTCCTAATTTAGCTTCATGAGCGGCTATTTGCAAGACAACAGTTTTAAATTTTTCATTGTCATGCTCTACATATGCTTTCACAAGATTTTTTATTTGATTAGCTGTTGCCATATACAAATCACCTCCACAGTATTTTCAATTAAAAAATAATTTATAAAAATTATTTAATTTTAGATAAATTTTAAATTTAAATAAATTTATTTTACACACACGGAATTATAGCATATAAAAAATTATAAAGAAAGTAATATTAAAAAAATAAAATATTAACACAAAAATAATTTATTTTTTATTTGTTAATATTATTTTTAAAGGATTGTTCTAATCCCATTTGCCTTATTTTATCAAGCCATTCATATATCATAGTTTGATTGTACATGTATTCTCCATTTTCATCTTTACATTTTTCAAGTGCTAAAGCCATTAATGCATATTCATTTTCTAAATATGTAGAAAAAATTCCTTGATCATCTGTATTTATAGATACAGAAATTTGATGAGAAGCTTCTGCTTTGCCTAAACCTAAGTTATAAAAATTCAAGATAGGATGCTCTATATAATTGTTTATAGTTCCTATTAAATAATTAGAGCTAGGATTAGTTTCAATAAATATATTTTTCTTGCTGATTTCTCCTTGTAATTTCAATTGAATTTTTTTTACAATATCTATATATTCACTAGTTATTTTAAATTCAATGACTTCTGCTCCATCTAATTTAACTTTATAATTATAATGGTAATATTTATATAAAACTCTAGCTTTTTTATTTTTTCTCGCTAAATTAGTATCAAGATAATTATTGAGTCCACATCTTTCAAAGAATGATAAAATATTCTCTTCTAAATTTTCCTTTTCAATATTCTGATATAATTCAGGATTATCTCCTCTCAATTTCCAACTTTCATAATAATCATAATGGGTTATTCCATACATGCTACTATAATATTCTTTCTCATTATTTAGATTATTTCCTACTTCAAAATTTTTTTCATAAATATCATAAAAGAGCCTTCTGTACTCATGCTCTAAGTTATTTATAAATGTACTTGAAACATTTATATTATATTCTCTAATTTTTGCTAAAAGCCAAACAACATTATCTAATATAACTTGTTTAGAAGCAACTATGATATACTCTTTACTTTGATAGTAGTTTTCAGATGAAATTCCTAAAGCAAGAGCATGACCCAATCTATCACCATAGCTTAGATTTAAAAAACGAATTGTTTCATCTATTGCTCTTAATCCGTCTACTAAATCTAAAAATTCTTCTCCTACATGGTACGAAATTCCTAATTCCTGAAAATTATCTATTCCAAAAACATTTAAAGGATTTTCATAAGAATAGTTTTTTAAATATCTAAAAATTTGTCCAAAAACTTCTGGTCTACAACCAATCTCTGTATTGGCTGCATCTATTCCTAATATTCTTTTTGCTGAATCATAGCCTGATTTTCTAAATTTATTTAATTCTAAAGCTTGTTTTTTGATATTTTTTCTCAATTTATAATTTCTTGGAAATAGTTCCAAAAAATATTTATTTGCTGAATTTAAAGATATATTTTCAGGAATTTTTATAAAATGAATGTTATAAAAGAAATTCTCTTCTTTATTTTGAATATTGAAAAAATCTTCAAAAGAATCCTTTTTTATATCATAAAATTCATTACTTTTTGTGCACCTATCATAATATTTTATAGTTTTATTGTAATCAATTGGTGTATTTTCTGGTGCAATTCTTGCCTCTAAAGATTTAATTTTCTGATTATACATAGAACCATTTATTGCCATATTAATAACTGCTTTATTATATAATTCTGAAGACAAAAAAATACTTTTTCTATTTTGGTAATTTTCAAAATTTCCAAAACCTACAATTCTATTATTTTGAATGATTTCTGCTCTAAATTTTTGTTTTATAATAATATATATGTATAATAAATCTTTTTCAAAATTTAAATCACTATTTCCACTATAAATTTTTTTAAATAAAGTATATAAAAATTTTCTTTCTCCATATAATAAAATATTTCCATTATAATGTTCAAAATCTTTATTGTAATTATTTTCTGTAATATTTTTAAGAATCATATAATCAGGAACTTCTGTACCAAATTTTTTTCCATTTAAAATTTTTAAAATATCAATTTCATTCTGTAATTTATTCTTATATAACTGAATTTCTAAATCTTCTCTGGATTTTAAAATTTTCTTTACTAATTCCCAATCTTTTTCAAGTTTTTCAACATTTTCTTCTAAAATATATTTTTGTGTTAAATAATATCTTATAGCTGCTGCCTTTTGAATTAAAACTTTAAAATCTTGTCTATAAGCCTCAAAACTTATATTTATTTCTGGTGAAAGCCTTTTTTGCTTATATAGCGCTTCAAATTTTTTATTTGCTATTCCTATATTATTCATTAGTGACAGCCAGCTTAATTGAAAGTGAGGGGCAGAGCCTTTTAAATGAAAATGATTCTCAGCTAAACCTTTTTTTAATAATTCTTTTATTCTAGTATTATTAGTTGAAATAATTGGTTTCCATGCAAATTTACTTCTTTCTTTTCCTAATTTGTAATCTTTATAAGCAAAATACGAAGTAGTAAATAAATCTTCTCCTAATTGATAAGAAAGTTCTCTCCATCTCAAAAGATTTTCATAATTACATAAAGGTTCTCCATTCTTTTCAAGCAAAATGTTTTCTGAAAAGCTTACTAAAATATTAAAAAAATCTTTTTTTTCAATGTATAAATTTTTACTCCAATTATTTTCGATTAATTCTGTAATATTTTCTATTTCATTTTTATTATATAAATTTTTATTTTGAAAAGAAAAAAGGCATTGAAAGACATTGCTGTCAATTTCTTCTGTAATTCTTTTGGAAATAAAAGGATTAAAAAATTTATCTATTAATTCTTCTGGATTTTGATTTTTAAATAAAATTTCTAAACTTTTTCTAATATTATTCATATTATTTAATTCTCCACATTTTCTTTAATCCAATCCCAAATTTCTCTTGATAACCATCCTTCAGAATTATTTTTTATTTCTATGATAAAAAAACCGTTATTTTTATTAATTTCTCCTTTTAAATTATTCCATATTTCAAATGGAGTTTCATTAGAAATGATAATCCAGGTTTTAGTCAATACTCTACACCATCTTCTATACTTTCTGATCTCCATTTCAAGTCCACTATAATCATCGTTACTGTTCATATCATATGTAATCAAATATGCTTTATTCATCATTCGTCCTATTTTCCTTTTTTAATGAATTTACAAAGTCTAAACCTTTTATATTATTAAAATCATCTGCTGTTATATCTAAAAGCTTTTTTTCAAATATTTTTATACTTGATTTTATTTTATTTTCTAACTGATCGGGTAAAAAACATTTCCCTATAAAATTATAAATATCTTCTTTGTAAAATTTTAGTATTTTTTCCCACAATAATTTTTTATCTTTTTCTATTTCAAAATCTATGTTATCTAAAAATATATATAATCTTTCATAAATTTCCATATTTCTAAAAACAAGATTTTTTCTATCTTCACTATTTATATCATTCTCTTTATTTTCAATATTTTTTATTGCAAAATTATATAAAGGAGCAATTAAAGAAAAATTTCTTTCACCATTTTCAGTTTTAAATATAAAATATTGTAATATCTTATATTTATCATTACTAACAAAACTGTTATCTGCTTTAAATAAAATTAATTTAGGAAAACTTTGTAAAAAATTTTTTCCTAAAAGGTAACTAAAACTTTCTCTTTCAAGACTATAATAAGATTCATATAATAAAAACGAATACACTACTTTTAAAAAAAATGCAAAATTAGAATCGTTTCTCTTTTCTAATTTTTGTATACTTTTTATAACATCTATTAAAGTCATATTTTCATCAGTTTGTACTCTTTCTACAAAATATTCTCGTGGCTTTAATTTATTGCATATATAATCATTTTTTTGACTATATTCTATTTTTAATAATTTTTGAATTATTTTTTCTTCAATTATTTTTAATTTATCTTTAAAGTAATAATTAAAAATATAGTTTTTAAATATTTTATAATTTTTTTTCTTATTATCTATATTATTTTCTATATCATCTAATTTTTCAATAATAGCTATAAAACCTACTAACTCCCTTAAAGTAGTTGGTATTATCTGACTACAACCAAAAATTGGTTTTAAAAATAAAATATTAGTTTTCTTATAAATCATTTCTAAAATTATATTTTGAAAATCCTGGCTTTTAGATAAAATTTCTCTTTTTCCTATAAAAAATTTAAAGTTATATTCATGGTCATTAATGTTTTTTAAAAAAATTCTTCTTTCATAAGGAATTAATTTTAACAAATATTTTTCAACTCTATTTTCTATATCTTCCATTATATATCTATTATAATCATCAATACCAAAAGAGTTATCATCTAATAAATGTTTATATTCTTCAATGTATTCTTTTGTTATTACTGTTTTTAATTGTTCTAATTTTAAAGCTAAAATTATAATAACATTAGGTATAGATAAATATTTTCTAATATCTTCAATCATAAAATATGCAAACTTTGTATTTAGATCAATGTCATCTATTGCTATTACTAATTTATCTTTAGAAAAAAATTCTAAATATACCTGAATCAATTTATTTAAATGGGTTTTAAAATCAACTGCTGTTCCTAATGCCATTAATTCCTCTATTTCAGAATTTTGATATTCTTCAGAACACTTCATATATTTCATATTTTTAAAAATTTCTTGAAAAGTCTTTAACAATGTCCTTTTTATCTCATAATCTCTATTATTTTTTTCTATCTCAACACTAAAATTTTTAAACATACTCGAAACAACTAATTCTATTATATTTACTTTTTCAGAAAAAAATGAAGGTTCGATAATGGTTAATACTTCAAATTTAAATTTAGAAAGAGGCTCTATGTTATTTTTTAATTCAATATTTGTTATATCTTCTCTTGCTTTTATATTTTCAGGTTTTAATAAGTTTAAAAAACTTTTCATACATGAAGTTTTTCCACTTCCTCTTTCTCCTAAAAAAGCTAATATATTATTTCTATCTATTTTATTCTCATCATTTTCAGAGGATATAGTATTTAACTCTTTATATGCCTGAATATAGTGATCAAGAAAAATAGATTTATTCATTTCTTCAATAGTTTCTATTTTAACATCATATCTTTCTTCTTCATTAAATTTTAAATATATTTCCCTCATAATTGTTTTCATATAAGTCTAATAAACTTATAGTATCCTCCCATTTATAATATTGATTAATACTAATATTATAACATCTTCTAAATAAATTTTGAATACAGTAACAAATAATAATATACTCTATATTTCTGTACTTAATTTTAAAACTATCTAAATGCTATTCTGTATTTATATGCTCAATGACCCCATTTTTTTAGACACAATACTATAAAGATTGATTCCTGTATTCTGCAGGAGTCAATCCTTTTAATTTTACTTTAATTCTTTTATTATTGTAGTAATTTATATATTCATCTATTGCTGCTTTTAATTCCTCTATATTTTTATAATTAATTTCCTGATCATAAAACATTTCTGATTTCATTATACTAAAGAAGTTTTCTATTAAACCATTATCTAAAACATTCCCTATCCTAGACATACTTTGTATAATATTTTTCTCTTCTAGTTTTTTTATATAAAAATTTTTCTGATATTGCCATCCAGCATCACTATGAAGTATTAAGTTTGCTATTTTAGGATTATTTTTTAATGCTTTTTCCAACATATCTTTTATTTGATTAAAATTTGGATATGAAGATATGTTGTATGAAATAATATATCTTCCATAAGCATCTAAAATTACTGATAGATATAATTTTTTTCCTTTTAACTTAAATTCTGTTATATCTGTAAACCATTTTTCATTTGGCCGTTCTGCTTCAAAGTTTCTTTCAATATAGTTATCAGAAATTTTTCCAATAATCCCTCTATATGAAGAATATTTTTTATTTCTTTTATATAGAATACTTTGTAAATTTAATTTTCTCATAAGTCTTAAAACTTTTTTATGGTTCACTATAAATCCTTGCTTTCTTAATTCTAAAGTAATTCGACGATAACCGTATCTCCTTTTATTCTCGTAAAAAATCTCTTTAATCTTATTAATAATATCTCCATTTTTGAGATCCATATCTTTTTTATTTAAGTGAAAATAATAGGTGCTTCGTTTAATATTAGTAATTTCTAAAAGAATTTTTAATGGATATTTATTTTTAAGTTCAAATATTATATTTATTTTATCTAATTTTTGCACTTTTTTTATTTCAATTAAGTCATTTAATTTATTTAAATATTCAGATTTAGCTTCTAAAAATAATATTTCATTTTGCAATTCTTTTATTTTTTCAGTCATATTTTCACTCCCTCCTTTTCTCATATTTTTTAACACAGTATTTATCTATTAGACATTCCTAAATTAAATCTAGTTTTTATGTTTAAAATTTGGGGAACATCACACTATTTTTGTAAATATCATTATCTTTATGATATTTCTTTTTTTCTATAAAAACATCTCTATATTCACTGTATTCTTAGTTTTTTCTGTGTGGCAGATGATTTTATACAGAATTTTTAAAAAATTATCTTATGGAAAAGATAACAGGTATACACCTAAGCTTTTTAATGAAAGAAATATTGTTAAGTTTCTTATAGATTCTTTAAGTGTTGTTGCTGGAATTATTGGAGCATTTATACTTAAGTTTTCTTTTGGCTGGCAGAATTATTTAAAAATTGAATATATAATCACATATCTTGGAATTTTCCTTGTTGGATATGTGTATAAAAGCATGAGTGAAAAAAGCTGGAGCTACACAAATATTCTGGATGTTTTGAATATTTTAATTTTAAATACAGGAACAGCAATAGTTTTTACAGGATTTATGTATATAAATGAAGTTCATAGATTTCCAATTACAACTCTTATGATGACACTTATTCTTTCAGTATCTATGCAGTTACTTGGAAGATATGCTTTCAGGCTTAAAAGATATTATGGAAGACCACACAAAAATGTAAAAGATATTAAAAGAACTTTAATTTATGGAGCAGGAGAAGCAGGAGCAATTCTTGCAAGAGAATCTATGACTAATCCATATTTTCCATATGAACTTGTAGGATTTATAGATGATGATGAAAAGAAAATCGGAAGTGAAATGTATAACATTAAAGTTTTAGGAAATAAAGATAGTCTTGAAATGATTATAAAAAATGAAAAGATTGAAGAGGTTCTTCTTGCTCTTCCATCTATTCATAGTCTTGATATTAGAAGAATAGTTGAAAGAATTCAAAAGCTTGATGGAGTAAAGATAAAAACAGTTCCATCTATATCAGAAATTTTAGAAAATGAATCTCTTGCTTCACAAATAAGAGATGTAAGAATAGAAGATCTTCTTGGAAGAGATGAAATTGTTATAAATGATGGAAGTATAAGAGGACTTATAGAAGGAAAAGTTATCTTTGTTACAGGAGGAGCTGGGAGTATTGGTTCAGAACTTACAAGACAGATTGCAAAGTTTAATCCTAAACAGCTTATTACTCTTGATGTAAATGAAAATGATACATATTTTTTAGCGCTTGAGCTTAAAAGAAAGTATCCAAACTTAGATTTAGTTTCTGAAATATGTAATATAAGGGAAAAAGATAAACTAGAGTTTTTATTTAATAAATACAGACCAAATGTAGTATTCCATGCAGCAGCACATAAACATGTACCTCTTATGGAACATAATCCAGAGGAGGCTATAAAGAATAATATATTTGGTACAAAGAAAGTTGCAGAGTGCGCAGATAAATATGGTGTGGAAAGAATGGTTCTTATCTCTACAGATAAAGCGGTTAATCCTACAAATCTTATGGGAGCAAGTAAAAGAGCTTGTGAACTTGTAATTGAACATATGAATAAAATATCTAAAAATACAAAATTTATGGCGGTAAGATTTGGAAATGTACTTGGAAGCAACGGTTCAGTTATTCCAATATTTAAAAAACTAATTTCTGAAGGAAAAAATCTTACAGTTACGCATAAAGATATAACTAGATATTTTATGACTATTCCTGAAGCAGCTCAGCTTGTAATAGAAGCAGGAGCAATAGGAAAAGGTGGAGAGATATTTATCCTAGATATGGGAAAACCAGTAAAAATCTATGATCTTGCAATGAGTATGATAAAACTCTCAAATGCAAATGTAGGAATTGATATTGTAGGACTTAGACCTGGAGAAAAACTTTTTGAAGAACTTCTTTATGATGTAAATTCTGCAATAAAGACAGATAATAAGAAAATATTTATTACAAAAATAGAAGACGGTGCGGTTGATATAACTGAATACTTTGATAAGTTGGAACAATGTATTAAAAATCCAAATATTGAAGAGATTAAAAAAGTTATGAAACAACTTGTAGTTTCTTACAAGGAAGTGAAATATGAATAAATTGAGGGAGAAAAATGTTTTTAAAAAGGTTATTTGATATTGTGGCTTCATTTTTGGGAATAGTTATTCTTTTTCCTGTAATGATAATAGTTGGAATAATAATAAAACTTACTTCAAAAGGTCCAATTCTTTTTAAGCAAAAAAGACTTACTATTAATGCCAGAGAGTTTACAATTTATAAATTTAGAAGCATGAGAACAGATTTTGATAAAGATGCAAAAGGAATACAAGTTAAAGGAAGCAGCAGTGCAATTACTCCAATAGGGAAGATAATAAGAAAAACAAAACTTGATGAACTTCCACAACTTTTTAATATTTTAATGGGAGATATGAGTTTTATTGGTCCAAGACCTGAACTTCCAAGAAGACTTAAATATTATTCAGAAAGAGATAAGGGAATATTTAAAGTGAGAAGTGGAATATCTTCTCCAGCAAGTATAGTTTTTTCAGATGAAGAATATCTTATGAATCAAGTTAAAGATCCTGAAAAATTCTATATTGAGCAAATAATGCCTTATAAAATAGATCTTAATCTTTACTATGTTGAAACTAGAAATTTCTGGAACGATATTTATCTTATAATTGCGACATTTTTAAAAATTATAAATAAAGTTGATGATAACAGCATTGTAAAAGATAAAGGATTGTTAAATAAGAAAAAAGAGATAGAGAAAAAAATAGGGGTTGAGTATTAATGGAAAAGAAAACTCTTATGATAACAGGTGCAAGTGGATTTATAGGGAGTAATTTTATAGAAAGATACAAGGATAAATATAATATTATTCCTATAGATTTATTAAAAGTAAAACCTGAAGAATTAGATTTTACAGATGTTGACTGTGTTCTTCATCTTGCAGCTTTAGTACATCAAATGAATGGAGCTCCAAGAGAAAAATATTTTGAAGTAAATACAGAACTAACTAAAAAAATGGCAGTAGAAAGCAAAAAAAATGGAGTAAAACATTTTATTTTTTATAGTACAATAAAAGTTTATGGATACGATGGAGATTTATATAACCATAATATTATTTTAAATGAAAGTTCTCCTTGTAATCCTAAAAATGATCCATATGGGGAAAGTAAGTGGGAAGCAGAAAAAATACTTAGATTTCTTGAAGATGAAAACTTTAAAGTTGGAATTATAAGACCACCTATGGTTTATGGAAAAGGTGTAAAGGGAAATATGGAAAGTCTTATAAAACTTATTAAAAAACTTCTAGTTTTACCTTTTAACTATAATAAAAACAAAAGAAGTTTAGTGAATATAGAAAATCTTATGTATCTTACAAGTTTAGTCATTGATAAAGAAGCCCAAGGAATATTTCTTCCTCTTGATGAAAAAAATTTATCATTAAAAGAAATATTTGAGGGAATAGAAAAAGCGTATGGTCTAAAAAGAATAAATATTCCATTAATACAACCATTCTTCTGGTTTCTTACAAAATTAAAACCAAATATAATGGTAAGACTTTATGGAAGTCTACAATTTGAAAATAAGGAAACACGAGAAAAATTAAATTATTTTCCCAAAATAAGTTATGAAGATGGAATTAGAAAAATGATTGGTGAGGAAAAATAATGAAGAATATTTTATTTATTTTTTTAAGACATTCAGAAAATCCTAACGATTCTACTTTGACTAAAGATTTATCAGATGAATTTTTTAGACAAGGAAATAATGTAACAGTTGTTACTATACTTGAAAAAAAATATAAAAAAGAAACTCAAATAAAAATAGAAAATGGATATGAGATTTTAAGAGTTAAAACAGGGAATTATTTTAATGTTTCAAATAAAATTGAAAAAGGAATTACTTCTTTAACTATGATTCTTAAATTAAAAAAAGAAATCATAAAATATTTAGGAGAAAAAAAGTATGATTTAATTATTACTCATACTCCTTTTATATCAACAGAAAAACTAATAAATCCTTTAAAAAAATATTTTAATTGTCCTGCTCATCTTATTTTATGGGATATATTTCCACAAAATGCAAAAGATATTGGGATTTTAAATAATAATTTATTATTTTCTTATTTTAAATACAATGAAAAGAAAATGTTTCTAACATATGATTGTATATGGTGTATGTCAGAAGGAAATGTGAATTATTTAAAGGAAAATTACTCATACTTAGATGAAAGTAAAATTAAACTTTTAAGAAATTGGGCAATAATAAAACCAAATATTGAAATTAACAAAAAAGAAATTAGAAATAAATATGATTTCTCAGAAGATGAATTTATTGCAATTTTTGGTGGAAATATGGGGAAACCTCAAAAATTGGAAAATATTTTATCTTTATCTGAAAGAAGTTTAGAAAATAAAAAAGTAAAATTTTTATTTATTGGAAATGGATCAGAAAAAGAAAGATTAGAAAAATTAGTTAAAGAAAAAAATCTTTCAAATGTAACTTTTATCAATCAAATTCCAAGAGAAGATTATGAAAAAATAACAGCTTCTTGTGATGTTGGGCTTGTAAGCTTAGACGAAAGATTTACAGTACCTAATTTTCCATCAAAAACAACTGATTATTTTAAACTTTCTTTACCAATACTTGCTAGTCTTGACAGATGTTCTGCAGAAGATTATGGAAATTTTTTACAAAATAAAGTTAAAGGTGGATTATTTGCAGAAGCTGGTAATACAGAAGGACTATATAATAAGTTTATGAAACTATATAATGATGAAAGTTTAAGAAAAACATTAGGAAATAATGGAAGAAAATATTATGAAGAATATTTAGGTGTAGATAAAGCCTATGAAACTATTATGAATGAATTGATGTTAAGGAGTTAAAATGTCAGAAAAATTGAAAATATGTAATAGTTGTGTTATGGATATATCAGATAAGACACTTACTTTTGATGAAAAGGGTGTATGTCCTCGTTGTAATGAATATAATAATAGAATTCTAAAATGGTGGAATCATGGATTTGGACATGAAGAAGAATTAAATAAAATTTTAAATGAGGTAAAAAAATCTGGAGAGGGGAAAAAATATGATTGTATTTTAGGTTTAAGTGGAGGACTTGATAGTAGCTATTTACTTCATTTAGCCGTTGCAAAATGGGGTTTAAGACCCTTTGTTTTTCATGTTGATGCTGGTTGGAATTTACCTGTTGCAGAAACTAATATTCGTAAAATATGTGATAAATTAAATGTAGAATTACATATAGAAAAAATAGATTTTGAGGAAATGAGGCAAATGCAGATAGCATTTTTTAAAACAGGTCATGCAGGATTAGATGCCCCACAAGATCATGCTTTTATCGCGCAAGTAGATAAATTTTCTGAAAAACTTGGTGTTAAATATATTCTTAATGGTTATAACATTTGTACAGAAATTATAGCTAATCCAGCTTCATGGTATGAAGGAGCAGGACCTACTGCTGACAAAACATATATAAAAGATGTTATGAAAAAACATGGTGGCTTTAAAACTAAAAATTATGTATATACAACAGGATTTAAACATAAATTTTGGTTACCTTATGTAAAAGGTGTAAAGACACTTCAACTTTTAAACTATGTTCCATTTACTAAAAAAGAAATGATAGATACTTTAGTAAATGAATATGGATATGAACCATATAAACAAAAACATTTTGAAGATTTACTTACAAAATTTTTAGAAGGTTGGTGGCTTCCAACAAGATTTGGTTATGATATTAGAAAAGCTCAATTATCTAGCTTAGTGGTTACAGGTCAAATGAGTCGTGAAGAAGCACTTAAAACTCTTAAAACTCCTCCTCTTTCAGAAGAAGAATCTAAAGAGCTATTTTCTCAAGTAGCTGAAAAACTAAAAATTAGCGAAGAGGAACTTATGAGTTATTATAACTTACCAAAAAAATATTTAAAATATAGAAATAATGAATGGGCTTTTAAAATAGGAATAAAACTTTATACAATTTTAGGTTTAGATAAAAGAATTCGTCAATAATAAAGGAGTTTGAGAATAATATGTCACTTTTTAAAGATAAAACTTTATTAATAACTGGTGGAACAGGTTCTTTTGGAAATGCTGTTCTTAATCGTTTTTTAAAAACAGATATTAAAGAAATTAGAATTTTTTCTCGTGACGAAAAGAAACAAGATGATATGAGGCATGAATTCCAAGCTAAAATGTCTAAAGTTGCTGGAAAAATAAAATTCTATATAGGAAATGTTAGAGATATAGAATCTGTTAAAAATGCTATGTATGGAGTAGATTATATATTTCATGCTGCAGCTCTTAAACAAGTTCCATCATGTGAATTTTTTCCAATAGAAGCTGTAAAAACAAATGTAATTGGAACAGAAAATGTATTAACAGCAGCTATAGAAGCAGGAGTAAAAAATGTTGTTTGTCTTTCTACAGATAAAGCAGCTTATCCAGTAAATGCAATGTGAACATCTAAAGCGATGATGGAAAAAGTAATTGTT
>OGXE01002216.1_pt1 | contig 15081 bp, 7 predicted proteins | sample 1576181 | NCBI WGS metagenome assembly OGXE01 (sample SAMEA3541478, study PRJEB24748) | human gut metagenome | biome: human gut; feature: human-associated habitat; material: faeces | place: China | collected 2012 | reverse complement strand
GCAAACCTCCTACATAAAAAAACTAGGTATCCTATGAATATTTCAAATCCTAATCTCAACCGTAAAGCCCTTGTGATCTTCTCGGGTGGACAAGATTCCACAACCTGTTTAATTCAAGCTATTGCCGAATATGGAGTAGAAAATGTCGAAACCGTCACCTTTCAATACGGCCAGCGCCATGCCATTGAATTAGAAAAAGCCCGTTGGATCGCCAAGGATCTCGGCGTAAAACAAACGTTGATTGATACGTCCGTCATCAAATCTATCACCCACAATGCCTTAATGGATGCAAACGCTGACATTGAGCAAAAAGACGGTGAATTACCTAATACCTTTGTGGATGGCCGAAATGCGCTCTTCTTATTGTATGCGGCAATTTACGCAAAAGGACAAGACATCAACGATATTATTACAGGTGTATGTGAAACAGATTTCAGTGGCTATCCAGATTGCCGAGATGTGTTTATTAAATCCATGAATGTCACCCTTAATTTAGCCATGGATTACCCGTTCAATTTAAAAACACCGTTAATGTATCTCACCAAAGCACAAACCTGGGCATTAGCTGATGAATTAGATGCGTTAGATTATGTTCGTCAGCATACCCACACTTGCTATGAAGGTGTTGAAGGTGGCTGTGGAGAATGCCCGAGCTGTAAATTGAGAGATAAAGGCTTGCAGGAATATTTAGCAACAAAAGCAAAAGCTTAGTATTGAGATAACTCAATCTATAACAGATTAAATAGATTCAAATGAACCCAAAGTGCGGTCAAAATTCACGTCAAATTTTGACCGCACTTTTCCTTGATATAGCATCCTTATCTTTTCTCATCTTTGATTTTATAAACGCGTCATTTTTTGATAAAATCACGCTAATTTTTTTTATAAATAAGTAACTAATTTTAAAAATGACTACAAATTATTCTGCTCAAGAAATTACGGTTCTGAAAGATCTCGAACCGGTGCAAATTCGCCCTGGCATGTACACGGACACTACCCGTCCAAATCACCTTGCACAAGAAGTTATTGATAACAGTGTGGATGAAGCTCTTGCGGGTTTTGCCACCAAAGTTGAAGTGATTTTACACGCTGATCAATCACTTGAAGTCATTGATAATGGACGCGGGATGCCAGTGGATATTCACCCAACGGAAGGCGTTTCTGGTGTCGAAGTCATCTTAACCAAGCTTCACGCTGGCGGTAAGTTCTCGAATAAAAACTATGAATTTGCCGGTGGTTTACACGGGGTAGGGATTTCTGTCGTCAATGCCCTTTCTGAACGCGTTGATATTCAAGTTAAACGTAACGGTGAAGTGTATAAAATTGCTTTTGAAAATGGCGTAAAAGTAGAAGAGTTAGAAGTCATCGGGACTTGTGGCAGACGTACAACTGGTACCACCGTTCACTTCAAACCGAATCCAAAATATTTTGATAGCAAGAATTTTTCTGTCAGCCGTTTACGCCACTTATTACGTGCGAAAGCCGTACTTTGTTCAGGCTTAGAAATTAAATTTGTCGATAAAGTGAATAACACCGAAGATGTGTGGTGCTATCAAGATGGTTTATCCGATTACTTAACTGAAGCGGTAAATGGTTTTGAAACCTTGCCTGAAAAACCATTTGTCGGTGAATTTAAAGGCTCCACAGAAGCGGTAAGCTGGGCATTACTCTGGTTACCAGAAGGTGGCGAGCTTATTGCTGAAAGCTATGTAAACTTGATTCCAACGGTACAAGGCGGAACACACGTAAATGGTCTTCGCCAAGGCTTGCTCAATGCCATGACCGAATATTGTGAGTTCCGCAATAAATTACCACGTGGTGTGAAATTAACCGCAGACGATATTTGGGATCGCTGTGCTTACATTCTTTCACTCAAAATGCAAGATGCCCAATTTGCCGGCCAAACCAAAGAACGCTTATCTTCCCGTCAAAGTGCGGTCTTTGTTGCGGGTGTTTTAAAAGATGCCTTTAGTTTATGGTTGAATCAAAACGTACAAGATGCGGATCGCTTAGCTGAAATGGCCATTAGCTCTGCACAACGTCGTTTAAATGCCGCTAAAAAAGTCGTGCGTAAAAAATTGGTGAGTGGCCCTGCTCTACCTGGGAAATTAGCCGATTGTGCATCACAAAATTTAGAAAAAACCGAATTATTCTTAGTGGAAGGTGACTCTGCGGGTGGATCGGCCAAACAGGCGCGTGATCGTGAATATCAAGCGATCCTGCCGTTACGAGGAAAAATCTTAAATACTTGGGAAGTAGCCAGCGATCAAGTGCTTGGTTCAACGGAAATTCATGATATTGCAGTGGCGCTTGGTATTGATCCTGATAATGAAGACTTGTCCCAACTTCGTTACGGTAAAGTCTGTATTTTAGCTGATGCGGACTCCGATGGATTGCATATTGCCACTCTACTTTGTGCACTCTTTTTACGCCATTTCCCGAAATTGGTTCAAGATGGGCACGTCTATGTGGCAATGCCACCACTCTATCGTATCGACTTAGGCAAAGAAGTGTTTTATGCCCTCGATGAAAGCGAAAAAGAAGCGATTTTAGAGCGCTTAAAAGGTAAAAAAGGTACCTTAAACGTACAACGTTTCAAAGGTTTGGGTGAAATGGATCCGTCACAATTACGTGAAACTACCATGGATCCGAATACACGCCGTTTAGTTCAATTAACCTATGAGCTAGGCGAAGATCAAGGGGCAGAAACATTAGAATTAATGGATATGTTACTCGCCAAAAAGCGAGCGGAAGATCGCAAAAATTGGTTACAAACCAATGGCGATCAAGTGGATTTAGCCGTTTAATTATTTGAGGTCAATCATGAACGAACAACGTCGAGATTTTTTTAAAAACAGTGCACTAGGCCTAGCAACAATTACATTAGGTGCTGGTTTAAGCCTTATTCCTTCTGCTCAAGCGGAAGAAAAAGCCTCAAATACAGTAACCACTGCAGTTGAGAATTTACCAGAGATTGAAGCTGAACTGACGCTTGCGCCAAATGTGCCAAAACCGATTGAACGTAACTATCCAGCAAAAGTCGTGGTAAAACTGACCGCACTTGAGCAAATTATGGATTTAATGGATGGTGTGCAATTTAAATTCTGGACATTAAACGGTAGCGTGCCTGCTCCATTCATTCGTGTACGCGAAGGCGATATGGTGGAAGTGCAACTTTCCAACTCAGCGAGTTCAATGATGCCACACAGTATCGATTTCCATGCTGCAGCCGTACCAATGGGCGGAGCACTCGCAAGTGAAACGCCACCGACGAGAACATCAACCTTCCAATTTAGAGCGTTACGTTCGGGGATTTATCTATACCACTGTGGCAGTCAGCCTGTGGATATTCACCTTGCCAAGGGGATGTATGGTTTAGTTTTAGTTGAGCCAAAAGAAGGCTTACCAAAAGTGGATCGCGAATTTTACATTATGCAAAGTGAATTCTATACCAAAGGTGAATTTGGCGATCCGGGCTTACAACCGTTCAGTATGAAAAAAGCCATTGATGAGCGCCCAGAATATGTCCTCTTCAACGGCAAAGTCGGCGCAACTATGGATGAAAATGCCTTAAAAGCAAAAACTGGCGAAACAATTCGCCTATTTGTAGGAAATGCGGGGCCAAATTTATGCTCTTCTTTCCACTTAATCGGTGCGGTATTTGACAATGTGTATGTAGAAGGCGGCACACTTGTTAATCACAACGTCCAAACCACATTGATTCCATCCGGTAGTGCCACTATGGTGGAAACGAGAATTGATGTGCCGGGTACTTATGTCTTTATGGATCATTCCATTTTCCGCGCTGTAAATAAAGGCACAATGGGACATATTGTGGTTGAAGGCGAAAAAAATCCAAATATTTATTCCGGCAAATTAAAAGACGAAGCCTTTAAAGAAGCCAATCCACAAAAACCGCAACCCGTTCCTTATGAAATAGACAGTCATAAAGGAATAGATATGGGACATTCTCCTCACGAACATTCAGATGCGAATTCTGGTGCAACAAGAAAATAAGAAGAATATGAGCAATATTAACTACGAAGGCATCGAGCAGATGCCACTTCGCACCTTTACAGAAAAGGCTTACCTTAATTATTCAATGTACGTCATTATGGATCGTGCATTGCCTTTTATTGGAGATGGCTTAAAGCCCGTTCAACGTCGTATTGTCTATGCGATGTCTGAACTGGGTTTAAATGCCGCGGCGAAATTTAAAAAATCAGCGCGTACCGTCGGTGATGTGTTAGGTAAATTCCATCCACATGGTGACTCCGCTTGTTATGAAGCCATGGTATTAATGGCTCAACCCTTTTCTTACCGCTATCCTTTGGTTGATGGACAAGGAAACTGGGGGGCGCCAGATGATCCTAAATCATTCGCAGCGATGCGTTATACAGAATCTCGCTTGTCCAAAATCTCTGAAATTCTATTATCTGAATTAGGTCAAGGCACTGTTGATTTCCAACCGAACTTTGATGGCACCTTAGAAGAACCACAATATTTGCCTGCTCGTTTGCCTCATATTCTCTTAAACGGCACAACAGGGATTGCTGTCGGGATGGCAACAGATATTCCACCACACAATATTAATGAAGTGGCAAATGCGGCTGTCCTACTATTAGATAATCCCAAAGCAGGATTAGATGATGTGCTCAATATCATTCAAGGCCCTGATTTCCCAACTGAAGCGGAAATTATTTCTCCTAAAGATGATATTCGAAAAATGTATGAAACCGGTCGTGGATCCATCAAAATGCGTGCAACATGGCATAAAGAAGACGGTGAAATCATCATTAGCGCACTTCCTCATCAATCTTCACCATCAAAAATCATTGCACAAATTGCTGAGCAAATGACCGCGAAAAAATTACCAATGGTGGAAGATATTCGTGATGAAGCGGATTACGAAAATCCTGTGCGTATCGTGCTTGTGCCACGTTCAAATCGTGTTGATACTGATGCCTTGATGGCGCATTTATTTGCAACGACCGATCTCGAAAAAAGCTATCGTGTGAATATGAATATGATCGGGCTTGATCATAAACCAGCCGTGAAAGGCTTACTTCAAGTTCTTACCGAATGGCTGACATTCCGTCGTACTACTGTGACACGTCGTTTACAACATCGTTTAGATAAAGTACTTGCTCGTTTACATATTTTAGATGGTTTGATGATTGCCTTCCTCAATATTGATGAAGTGATTGAAATTATTCGTACTGAAGACGAACCTAAACAAGTTTTAATGGCTCGTTTTAACTTAAGTGATGAACAGGCAGAAGCCATTTTAAACTTACGTTTACGCCATTTAGCCAAATTAGAAGAACATCAATTACAAGCTGAAAAAGATAAACTCGAAGAAGAGCGGTCAAATTTAGAGTTAATTTTAGGATCGGAACGCCGCTTAAATACTTTGATCAAAAAAGAAATTCAAGAAGATGCGAAAAAATACGCCAGCCCTAGAATGTCTCAATTAGTTGAGCGTGAAGAAGCGAAAGCGATTTCTGAAAGTGAAATGACTCCGGCTGAACCTGTTACCGTCATCTTATCTGAAATGGGCTGGGTTCGTTGTGCGAAAGGTCATGATATTGATCCGGAAGGATTAAGCTATAAAGCAGGCGATAAATATCTGGCGCACGCTTGTGGTAAAAGTAATCAACCGGTGATCTTTATTGATAGCACTGGTCGTAGCTACGCTTTAGATCCGTTAAGCTTGCCTTCTGCGCGTTCACAAGGTGAACCGCTCACCGGTAAACTTACATTACCGGCAGGTGCGACGATTGAACAGGTTATTATGGAACCTGAAAAACAAGAATTATTGATGGCATCAGATGCAGGATATGGTTTTATTTGCAAATTTGAAGATTTAATTGCACGTAATAAAGCAGGAAAAGCCTTGATTTCTTTGCCAGAAAATGCGAAAGTCTTGAAACCTGAGACACTTTCCGAGTCGGCCTCACTTCTTGTGTCCCTCACTTCAGCGGGTCGAATGCTGATTTTTCCGGTACGGGATTTACCGGCATTATCAAAAGGGAAAGGCAACAAAATCATCAGTATTCCGGCAGCGAATGCAAAAGCGCGGTCAGAATTATTGGTGAAATTGTTCTTAATTTCAGAGCAAGCTAGCCTTGAGTTCCATTCCGGTAAACGAAAAATCACATTAAAACCGGAAGATCTGCAAAAATTCCGAGCGGAACGCGGCAGAAAAGGCTCCCAATTACCACGAGGATTACATAGTAATGTTGACATTGTGGTGGTTGAACCTGAACACAACTCATAAGAATTCTCGAAACCAAACTAAATAGGAGGATATTTCGTGAATATTGTTTTTGATACCTATCAAACACTTGCTTTAGCAAGTTTTGTATTATTACTCGGTTTTTTTCTAGTAAAACGCATCCGGGTTTTACAAACATTCAATATCCCAGAGCCTGTTGTTGGCGGCTTTATTGTGGCTATTGCATTAACGGTTTTATATAAAGTAAATGGCACTTCATTCACTTTTGAGAAAAGCTTACAAACATCGATGATGTTGGTATTCTTCTCCTCTATCGGTTTAAGTGCAAACTTTGCTCGCTTAATTAAAGGCGGAAAACCATTAGTTATCTTCCTATTTGCAGCGGCAATACTCATTGTTTGCCAAAATGTCATCGGTATTTTAGGTACTCAATTATTAGGTATTGATCCTGCTTATGGTTTACTGGCCGGTTCAGTTACCCTAACCGGTGGTCATGGTACAGGTGCGGCATGGGCAGAAACTTTCACTAAAGAATTTAATCTGCCGGCTGCAACAGAAATCGCGATGGCATGTGCTACATTCGGTTTAGTCTTTGGTGGTATATTAGGTGGTCCAGTATCTCGTTATTTATTAAATCATCAAAAACAAGGCGAAAACCCAGAGAATGATGAAATAGATGACGTACAAGAAGCATTTGAGCACCCAACTTACAAACGTAAAATTAATGCGCGCTCAATCATTGAAACCATCGCGATGCTTTCTTTATGTTTACTCATCGGTCAATATTTAGATGGCTTAACAAAGGGTACACACATTCAATTACCAACATTCGTATGGTGTTTATTTACAGGTGTAATCATTCGTAACAGCTTAACCCACTTATTCAAATTCCAAGTGGCTGATTCAGCGATTGACGTATTAGGTAGCGTAGGTTTATCTATCTTCTTAGCGATTGCTTTGATGTCTCTCAAACTTTGGGAATTAGCAGGTCTTGCAACAGATGTATTAATTATCTTAGCAGTTCAAGTTGTTTTCATGGCTTTCTTCGCTATCTATGTTACATACCGTATGATGGGTAAAGATTACGATGCGATTGTGTTAAGTGCGGGTCACTGTGGTTTCGGTCTCGGTGCAACACCAACAGCCGTTGCTAACATGCAAGCGATTACCAGTCGTTTCGGACCATCTCACAAAGCGTTCTTAATCGTACCAATGGTAGGGGCGTTCTTTATCGACTTATTAAACGCCGGTATCTTAAAAATGTTCTTAAGCGTTGTTGAAGCGCTTCACTAATCAAACGTAAAAAAGAAAGGCTGACATTTTGTCAGCCTTTTTATTTACTTGCTACTCAGTAAGCGTCTTCACCAAATCCATCACAAATTCTAACCGCACTTTGTTTTCTGGAAGTGCTTTCACAAACTTAAATTTTAATGGACCATCAAAGCGATAAACAATTGGATTTTGTTGAATTAATTTGATGAATTTTTCTGGATCAACTTTTGCTGAAGGTGAGAATTCAATGAAGCCACCTTGAGCCCCTGCATCGATTTTCAACACTTTTAATGGTTTCACCATTAAACGCATTTCAGCAATTTGTAAAAGATTTTTAGTTGCTTCAGGTAATAGGCCAAAGCGATCAATTAATTCAACTTTTAATTCATCTAACTCTTGCTTACTTTCCGCTGCTGCAATGCGTTTATAGAATGACAAACGCATATTCACATCACCAAGATAGTCATCTGGCAATAAAGCTGGAACACGTAACTCAATTTCAGCTTGTTGATGGGTAATCTCTTCTAATGAAGGTTCTCTGCCCTCTTTTAAGGCTTTAACTGCTGCATCAAGTAATTCCATATAGAGTGAAAAACCGATGCTCTCAATTTGCCCACTTTGTTCATTCCCTAATAATTCACCTGCGCCGCGAATTTCTAAATCATGCGTCGCAAGAATGAAACCTGCACCTAAGTTATCTAAACTTTCTAATGCCTCTAAACGACGTTTTGCATCTTTCGTCATTAATTTCGGTGGCGGTGTCAGCAAATAGGCATAAGCTTGATGATGGGAACGCCCTACTCGACCACGCAACTGGTGAAGCTGAGCTAAACCAAAATTATCTGCGCGTTCAATGATGATCGTATTTGCCGTTGGTACGTCAATCCCCGTTTCAATAATAGTGGAACAGACTAATACGTTATAACGTTGATGATAAAAATCACTCATCACGCGTTCAAGTTCTCGTTCTCGCATTTGACCATGACCAATCACGACTCGGGCTTCCGGTACAAGTGCGGTCAGTTTTTCTGCTGTATTTTCAATACTCGCCACATCATTATGCAAATAATAAACTTGCCCACCACGCAAAATCTCACGCAGGATGGCTTCACGAATAATTAAATCATCTTTCTGGCGAACAAATGTTTTGATACTCACTCGGCGAGCCGGTGGTGTCGCAATAATAGAAAGATCGCGAATACCATTCATCGCCATATTCAAAGTACGAGGAATTGGTGTTGCGGTAAGTGTTAAAATATCAATGTTCGCTCGAAGTTGTTTAATTTTCTCTTTTTGTCCCACACCAAAGCGATGTTCTTCATCAATGATGAGTAAGCCAAGATCAGAAAACTTCACATCGGATTGAATCAATTTATGGGTTCCAATCAGAATATCGACTTTTCCTTCGGCTAAATTTTCTAAGATTTGTTTTTGCTCTTTGGCTGTTTTAAAGCGAGAAAGCACTTCCACATTAACCGGAAGATTAGCAAAACGATCTTTAAAATTCTCGTAATGCTGTTGAGCTAACAAGGTTGTTGGGACTAATACAGCCACTTGTTTATGATTCATTACCGCCAAAAATGCCGCACGCATCGCTACTTCAGTCTTCCCAAAGCCTACATCACCACAAACTAAACGGTCCATCGCTTTAGGCTGGCACATATCCGAAATGACGGCATTAATCGCCATGGCTTGATCGTGCGTTTCTTCAAAAGGGAAAGTTGCAGCGAATTGCTGGAATTCCTCACGATCATATTTAAACTCAAAGCCTTTTTTCACTTCTCGTTGAGCATATACATCAAGTAATTCCGCTGCCACATCACGAATTTTTTCTGCGGCTTTTTGACGCGTTTTCGCCCACGATTCATTACCTAATTTATGCAATGGTGCGGTTTCATCTGAGCCACCTACATAGCGACTAATTAAATGAAGAGAACCAACAGGCACATAAAGTTTGGATTCATTCGCATAATTGATCAGCAAATATTCTGCTTTTAAGCCCCCTGTATCGAGTGTCACTAAGCCACCATAACGTCCAACACCATGATCTAAATGTACAACAGGCTGTCCAATTTTTAATTCAGCCAGATTACGCACTAAGGTATCAGGATTGACCGCCTTACGTTTATCACGCTGACGTTGCTGTACTCGCTCGCCTAAAATTTCATGTTCAGTGATGAGAGCGAGTTTAGCTTCATCAAGAATAAAACCTTGCTCAAGATGACTTACCCACAGATTAAACTTGTCTTGATTGGCTTCAGATAAGGTTTTAATTTGTTTTGGTTTAATTTTTAATGGTGAAAGCAAATCCAGTAAAGTTTCACGTCGTCCTTCAGTTTCAACTGAAAATAAAACATTTCCTTTAAAATGCTCAATAAACTGACGAAGTTGCGATAATGGTTCTTTTTGCTGTGATTGAATGGTCACTGCTGGTAATACGGACACCGCTAAATTTTTCTGACGAATAGATGACCGCACTTTTTCTGCTTTAAAATTAATTTTAGGATAATTTTTTAATGCATGATTTACCGCATCAATGCTTAGCCACAAACGTTCTGGCGGCAAAAGAGGGCGCATTGGATCAACTTTGCGATGCTCATAACGCTGTTTAGCATCAAGATAAAAACGTTCACCTTGTGCTTGACTTGTTTCCATATCCACAAACAACGTTTTTTCTGGCAAGTAATCAAACAACGTTGCCATTTCATCAAAGAATAATGGCTGCCAATATTCAAGCCCTGAGATTAGTGTGCCTTTACTGATTTGCTGATAAATATGTTCTGGATCGCGACGAATTTCACCAAAGGTTTCCCTAAATTGTGTGCGGAAAAATTCAATGCCTTTCTCATCAGTTGGAAATTCATGTGCAGGTAATAAATTAATAGATTGAATTTCATCTAACGTTCGCTGCGTATCGACATCAAAAGTACGAATCGAATCAATTTCATCATCAAAAAAATCTAAGCGAAATGGAACCGCACTTCCCATTGGGAAAAGATCTAAAAGTGATCCGCGCACAGCATATTCGCCATGTTCTAGTACTTGCTCTACGGAACGATATCCTGCTGACTCTAATTGTAATCGCAATTTTTCAATGACAAGACGGTCACCTTTTTTAATCAGAAGGACATTGTGCTGTAGATATTTCGGCGGGCACACACGTTGCATTAATGTGCTAATCGGTAAAACAAAGATACCTTTTTTAGTATTTTGCAAATGAAATAGCGCACTTAAACGCGAAGAAATAATTTCTTGATGAGGAGAAAAAGAATCATAGGGCAACGTTTCCCAATCTGGAAAAAACTGAACGGGCTGAGAAGTTAAATCCGGTAAAACTTGTGATAAATGAACCGCACTTTTGGTATCTGGTGTCACAACCACAGTCAATCCATCGTATTGCTCTGCAATTTCACTAACAGCAAGTGCATCTGCACTCGCTAATACATTGCCAAGAATTTTATGATCATTGGGCTGAGTCGGAATATCAACATTAAAATAGGTTGTTTTCATAAGTGCGGTCAATTTTTATCTCATTTTTGCATGAACAGCTTGTTAGTTTAGCAAATTCACTCTAGTTTTCAATATTTATCTGTATAAAAAAACAGGGTTTAATTAACCCTGTTTTCTTTTATTTTTTGAGTGGTTCTAGTGGTTTCTCTTTTTTTACCTTACCATCATCATCAAATTCAATGCGTGGCATACAACCTCGACAACTGCCTTTATCTAAACCTAGTTCACTGCAAAATTTATTGTATTCATCTACCGCTTTACGGAACCAACCTTTTTTTTCTTGTTCGCTCATTTTGCCTCCTTTTTTAATTTTTGTGCAATTTCCGAACGTAATAATTTTAACCCATTTTTCTTATTATAGGGTATCTGTTTTGTGATGAAATAATCTCTCATTAAAGGGCAATCTTTTTCATCTAAATTCATTAAAAATCGACGAATTGCCGGCAAAGCGGAAGCTAAAGTGCGGTGAAAATAAGCAAAATTTTTTAAGCTGAGCCAGTCTTCGTCAATCAATTCCCAATCTACTGATGTGATATTAAATTCCTGAACGAGCGGATGGAAAGACAAAGGTATATTCCGTTGAAAAGATTGTGTTGCTTCTTTTTCTAATTCAATCCCTTGTGCAGAAAGCCCTTTTAGAGCGATAGCTGAATAACAGCCACTACTCGCCTCTAAATGCTCACCTAAATAAACAAGAGAAAAACCACATTTCTGCCAGAATTGAGCCAGTTCTTGGGTATAACCAAAACTCACTGACAAATAATCCACATCGGCATTTTGTTTAATATATTCAATGAGTTGCGTACCTATACCATGCTGCTGCCACATAGGCTGAACCGCAATTCTCGAAATACGTAAAGAATGCAATTCACAAGCCTTTTGTTGTTGAGCATTAAAACAAAGTGCTTGAGGCACGAGATTACCTTTCGGGCGTCTAGTCCCTTGTTGAATCGCTTCAATGAGGGCTGAATCTTCAATTCCACCTTCTTTTAATGCCCAAACTGCGCCTAGTAAATTTTGCTCGCTTTCAGCGGTAAAAAAACACTGCGAATTGGCATCAAACAATCGCCGAAGATCTAGCGGTGATGTACGATAATGGGCTAATGTCATCAAGCCATAGAATTGAGGCAATGAAGAAAGTATTTCCTCTTGTGATCGTTCAGTAATTTCGCATACTTTGCTTTTATCATATGGCGTTTTTTTAAAGTCATCCTCCACATTTAATAATAAAAGCTCATCAATAAACGCCTCTAAAACATCATCTTTAGACCAACGTAGCGGTTCAATAAGCTCAAAGTCAGAAAAAGTGCGGTTAATTTTTTGCTTAAATTTAAGCTCAAAGCCTCGCCCGGTTCCCTCATAACTATGGATGGTAGTCGTAAATAGAATATGCTTAAAATGATGAGAAAAAGCGCTAAGTTGAGCAATCGGCAACATTGCCGCCTCATCAACAAAAAGCCAAGCATTTTCAGAAAAAGAAGGATCATTTTGCAAAGCAAGGAAAAGCTCATCTGGTGCAATAAAGATAATCTCTTTTTGTGAAAATTTAGCCAAAATTTTAACCGCACTTTTATTCGGTGCAGTGAGGTAAATTTTAGTATCCAATTGATTCGCTAATAAGCCTGCTAGAGCTGATTTTCCTCTTCCTCGTTTGGCAGTAAGAAAGTAAAGTTCAGATTCTTTTTGTAAGATTTGCGCAATGATTTTCTGCTGATCTAAGGTCGCGTTATGATTTACAAATAACTGCGGAGAAGTGCGGTCAAATTTTAAATCATTTTGATGATAAAGGACGGGGAAACCATATTTATGAATGCAATGCTTAAAATATGTCATAAATCTTGGTGTAGCAATTGCCTCAAGTGAACCTGACCAACGGAGACTATCTTCATCTATTTGTGAATGAAGCTCCCCCCAATTTGATAGCAAGACAATTAAGGTACCATTTATTTTCAATGTACCAGCCGCAATGACTAGTGCCTCTAAATGGATACCTTTCCGTGCATCAAACAAGATCATCTCAAACTCTTGTCCAAGAAGATTTTGAATTTTAGAAAACTCATTAACGATCAAAGTATTTACCGGCAAATTAGACGGTATATTCTCACTGACTAAAATTTGAAAATGACGTGTCATGAATTATTTTTCTAAATACGCTTCCAATTCAGCTAAATTTTGAGGCCATTCATTACTGAGTTGCTTTATCCATGAAGCAATATCGGATGTCCAATTTGGTAATGAGGTATCTTGAGCCTGTTTTGCGATATTTTGAACATTAACAAGTCCTACCGAGGCGGCTGCACCTTTAATTTTATGTGCGACATCTGACACCGTTTGTTGCATATCTGAGTTTGCAAGATAATCGTCATACGCTGTTTCTAATTCATCTAAATAAATCGGCATCCATTGTTTGAATAACTCTACATTATCTTTAGCTTGTGATTTTCCAATTAACTCAATAAGTGAAATATTAATACCTTCTTGAACTTGAGGGAGCTCTTCTTCATCAGAGGTAGTCTCGATGTCATCACCTAAAAAGGTTTTAAAGCACTGACGCAATTCTGTCAAAGAAAGAGGTTTACGTAGCACACCATCCATTCCCTGCTCTTGATATTCTTCTTCGCTGTGCATCACGTTCGCTGTAAAGGCAATTAAAGGTGGGAGAAAATCATAAATTCCTTCTTCGTAGTTTTTACGTAGATAGTATGCAATATCAAAGCCTGACATATCTGGTAACTTAATATCAAGAAAAACAATATCATAAGTATTTTTCTCAAATAATTGGATAGCCTGTTCACCATTCATGGCAACATCAACATAATGCCCCTGCTTTTCAAGAATACTTTTGGCTACAACCACATTCAATTCAACGTCTTCTACTAATAAAATAGAAAGATGCTGCATGGCTTTTTCAGCATTTCCATCATGAGCTTGCGCTTGTTCAGCAATGATCGTTAAGTAAAAAGTTGAACCTTTGTCCAATTCACTTTCAACCGTTAAGTCCCCTTGCATTAACTGTGCAAGATTCTTAGAAATCGCAAGACCGATACCACTTCCTGCAGAGCGATGAATATTATCTTTAACCTGATAATACATGGTAAAAATCTTATCTAATTCACAAGGTGCAATACCTGCTCCCGTATCAGTAACACTAAATTGATACTGATGATCTTGCATTTTCTGAACCCTTAGAATAACTTCACCTTTGTCAGTGAATTTGACAGCATTACTAATTAAATTCCAAAGAATTTGACTAAGGCGAGCACGATCGAGATAAAGCCAATTAGGTAAATTTTCATCCTGTCTTAAAGAGAATTTTAGCCCCTTTTGTTCTGCCATTAAGGTACCAAAATTATAGAAATCATTAAGTAGTGAATGGAAATCACAAGGCTGAATATTTAATTCAATGCGTTTAGAGTCGATCTTATCTAGATCAATAATATCACTAAAAATATGGCCTAAACTGACCGCACTTAGATTAATCGTATTGAGATAATTTTGTTGTTGTTCTGTTAATTTATCATCTAATAAAATTCGACTGAGGCCAATAATCCCATTTAAAGGCGTACGTAATTCATGACTAATCGTTGCAAGTAAGGTGCTTTTATCACGACTATTTTTTTCTAATCGAGCAAGCGTTTTAGAGAGCTCTAAACGGGAACGTTCTAGTCGTTCAACAAGTAGCGTAAAAAAATAAATAACAAAAGGAGCAGTAAATAAACCAAAAGTAATCGAACGAACAATATCACTCCAGTGAATACCATCACTAAAAAGCGTACTTAATAAGATTTGTATACAAAGAGCCAAAATCGCAAGAATAGCGATGCCAAGTAAGGAGAAGCGCACCCGACCTAATCGAATAACCCAGTCAACATAGCGTTGTGCAAAATATCTAAAGTTTTTCATTGTTTATATTGAGAAATAAAAATTGAGATCATTCTATAGAGTTTTTAATAAAAATCCATAAACAAAAAACCCCAAGCCATTCAGCTCGGGGTTCTACATTCACTACCTGGCGGTGTCCTACTCTCACATGGGGAAGCCCCACACTACCATCGGCGCAT
>OGXE01002211.1_pt1 | contig 15118 bp, 10 predicted proteins | sample 1576181 | NCBI WGS metagenome assembly OGXE01 (sample SAMEA3541478, study PRJEB24748) | human gut metagenome | biome: human gut; feature: human-associated habitat; material: faeces | place: China | collected 2012 | reverse complement strand
TCCCTTGTGCGGGCAATCTGCTTTAACGTATCGCCTGCGTTCGTCGTGTACCACCCAGGAGACCAGCTCCTCGGTTTCGGGGCGGGGGATCAGCACCCCTTCGCGTACGGCGAAGCGATGCCCGTAAAATTCCGTGTGCCCCACCGCGTATTGCACGGGACGGCCGGCGGCGAGTTGTGCGGCCATCGCCTCGAACCCGTCGGCTGCCATCGGTGCGCCGGGGTCGGTCAGCAAGGCCGATAGGGGAAGCCCCGCCAATTCGGCGAGGGCGATCAGGGCGATGCTCCGTGCCTCGCGGGCGTCGTAAAGTCCCGTGAGACGGGCTGTGAGTTTGTCGAGGAGCCCGCGGCGGGTGGTGCTCTCCGGTGCCGCCTGCGAGGGCGGGTTGCCGTGGCCTTCTGCCGCGTCCAGCGGCTGCGGGGCGTATGGGGCGGGGGTGTCGGGGGCGGACATCAGTGCCGGATGAAATTGGCCAGCGCGATGGCTACGGCGGCTTCGACGACCACGGCCCCGCGCAGGGCGACGCAGACATCGTGGCGGCCGCGGATCGTGAGCGGCTCGACCTTGTCCGTCGCCAGGTTGTAGGTATTTTGTTCGCGCCCGATGCTCGGGGTCGGCTTGACCGCCGCGCGTACCACGATCTCGTTGCCGTTGGTGATTCCGCCGTTGATACCGCCCGCGTTGTTGGTCGCAGTGGTGCCTTCGACGTCGAGCAGCGGGTCGTTGTTTTGCGAACCGCGCATGCGCGCCCCGGCGAAGCCGCTGCCGAATTCGACCCCCTTGACGGCCGGGACGGCGAACAACAGGTGGGCGATCAGGCTTTCGGCCGAATCGAAGAAGGGTTGTCCCAGTCCCAGTGGGACGCCCTGTACGCGGCATTCGATGATTCCGCCGACCGAATCCCGGTCGGCCGCCGCCGCGCGCAGCACCTCGTCGAAGCGCGCAGGGTCGGTGCATCCGCCGATCTCGGTGATGCGCGTGTCGAAGGCGATGCCCGGCGGGAGCATCTTCTTGGCGACGACGCCCGCGGCGACGAACGCCACGGTCAGGCGTGCCGAGAAATGGCCGCCGCCCCGCGGGTCGTTGAACCCGTTGAAGCGGTGGTAGGCCACCAGGTCGGCGTGCGAGGGGCGGTAGTGGCGCATGACGGTCGAGTAGTCCTGCGAGTGGGTGTTGGTGTTGGCGAATTCGATGGTGAGCGGCGCCCCCGTCGTCATGCCGTTGTAAAGCCCCGATACGATCTGCGGGATGTCCGGCTCGCGGCGCGGCGTGGTGCCGCGGGCCCCGCTGCGGCGGCGTGCAAGGTCGGCTTCGAAATCTTCCGCCGAGAGCGGAATACCTGCGGGAACCCCGTCGATCGAGATGCCGATCTGCGGGCCGTGCGACTCGCCCCAGATGGCGAGCCTGAAATTGTGTCCGAAAATATTCATGGCGTTCAGATTCTGATTTTTTCCAGGTCTTCGAAGAATCCGGGGTAGCTCTTGGCTACGCATTCGGCGCCTTCGATGGTCATTTCCCCGTCGCAGAGCAGTCCTGCGACGGCCATCGACATGGCCATGCGGTGGTCGCCGTGGCTCTGCACGCGGGCCTGGCGGATCCTGCCGCCGCGGATGCGCATGACGTCCTCCTGGGAGGTGTCCACCTCGATGCCCGCCTTGGCGTACTCTTCGCGGATGGCGTCCGCACGGTTGCACTCCTTGTGTTCGAGCCGCGAGGTACCGCGGATGACGCTCTCGCCCTGGGCCGCCGCCGCGAGTGCCGCGAGTGCCGGGAAAAGGTCGGGGCAGTGCGTGGCGTCGAATTCGAAGGCGCGCAGGGGCCGGTGCGAGGCCGTCACGGAGTCCTCGTCGTTGATGACCGCGGCCCCGGCCCGCACGAGTGCCGTGCAGATGGCCGTGTCGGCCTGCTTCGAAAGCATGGAGACGTTCTTCACGGTGACTTCGCCCGCGACGGCGCCCGCCACGAGCAGCATGGCCGCGGCGCTCCAGTCCCCCTCGATGCTGAAAAAGGCCGGGCGGTAGCGCTGTCCGCCCTCGATGTAGAACTCCTTGTAGTCGTTATGGCAGATTTCCACGCCGAAACGTGCCGCCGTGTCGACGGTCATGTCCAGATAGGGGGTCGAGACGGCGCTGCGGACGTGGAGCGTGGTGTCGTGCTGCGAGAGCGGGAGCGCCAGCAGCAGCCCCGTGATGAACTGCGACGAAACCGAGCCGTCGACGTCGATCTCCCCGCCCCGGATCGGGCCGCGCACTTCGAAGGGCAGGTAACCGTCGTTGTCCCGTACCCGGACGCCGAGGCGGCGCAGCGGGTCGATCATCATGTGCATGGGGCGCCGTAGCAGGGTGCCCTGGCCTTCGATGGTGACGGGCATCCCGCAGAGCGAGGCGATGGGGGTGAAAAGCCGTGTGGCGAGCCCCGATTCGCCGACGTGCAGCACCTTCCCGCGGGGATGCAGCCCGCCTTCGATCGAAAGGGTCGAGGCGTCCACGTGCTTTACGCGGGCGCCGAGCGTCTCGATGCACCGCAGCGCCGAGCGCGTGTCGTCGCAGAATTCCAGGTTGCGCAGCACCGAGGTCTCCCCGCAGAGGAGCGATGCCGCCAGGGCACGCTGTGCATAGCTTTTCGAACAGGGCGGCGTCAGCGTGCCTTTAACGCGGCCCAATGGAACCGTCTTGTCCATTGTGTAGGTTATATGCTTTTATGGGCACCGGGGTTGGCCGGCACCCTGAAATTAAAATCCTCGCCTCTATTCCTGTGTTTCGGTCTCCTCTCCGGCCTGCTGCGCCTGCTGTCCCTTGCGGTTCTTCATCTGCTGGGTCAGCTGGTGGCTCTTCTTGAGCTCGAAATGCTGGCCGAGGTAGACCTTGCGAACCATCGGGTCGGCGGCCAGTTCCTCGGCCGTACCCGTCTTGAGGATCTTGCCCTCGTAGAGCAGGTAGGTGCGGTCGGTGATGGCCAGCGTCTCGTCGACGTTGTGGTCGGTGATGATGACGCCGATGTTCTTGTGCTTGAGCGTCGCCACGATCGACTGGATGTCCTCCACGGCGATGGGGTCGACGCCCGCGAAGGGCTCGTCGAGCAGGATGAACGCCGGGTTGATGGCCACCGCGCGCGCGATCTCCGTACGGCGCCGTTCGCCGCCCGAAAGCTGGATGCCGAGGCTCTTGCGAACCTTTTGCAGACGGAACTCCTCGATCAGCGACTCGACGCGCTCGGTCTGGTACTCCTTCGAGAAATCGGTCATTTCGAGTACGGCGCGGATGTTGTCCTCGACCGACAGGCGGCGGAAGACCGATGCCTCCTGTGCCAGGTAGCCCACGCCCATCTGGGCGCGTTTGTAGACCGGCTCCTTGGTCAGTTCGGCGACCTTGCCTTCGTCGTCCTCGAGGAAGATGCGCCCCTCGTTGGGCTTGATAAGTCCCACGATCATGTAGAAAGTCGTGGTCTTGCCGGCTCCGTTGGGGCCGAGCAGTCCGACGATCTCCCCCTGGTTGACGTCGATCGAGACGTGGTCGACGACGGTGCGGGCCTTATATTTTTTGACAAGTTCGCTGGTGTATAGGCGCATTGCGTTCTCTCGCTATAAAATTTTTACAAAGTTATGCTTTTTTCCGAAAAGTTTTTTAACTTTACATTGAAATTTCTGATTTTAGAGTAGAAACGGCGAAATGAAACAATTTGAATCGTCCCTGTTGCATGACAAGCTGAAGGAGTACTTCGGCTTTTCGTCGTTCAAAGGGAACCAGGAAGCGGTGATCCGCAATGTGCTGGAGGGGAAGGATACGTTCGTGCTGATGCCTACGGGCGGCGGGAAATCCCTCTGCTATCAGCTTCCGGCCATGCTCATGGAGGGCGTGGCGATCGTCATTTCCCCCCTGATCGCGCTGATGAAGAACCAGGTGGACGCCATGCGCACCTTCTCGGCCGAGTCGGGAATCGCCCATTTCCTCAATTCGTCGCTCAACAAGACGGCCGTCGCGCAGGTGCGTGCCGACGTGCTGGCCGGGAAGACGAAACTGCTCTATTTCGCCCCCGAATCGCTGACCAAGGAGGACAACGTGGCCTTCCTGCATAAAATAAAGGTATCGTTCTACGCCATCGATGAGGCGCACTGCATTTCGGAGTGGGGGCACGACTTCCGGCCCGAGTACCGCCGCATCCGCCCGATCATCAACGAAATCGGTGCCGCGCCGCTGATCGCCCTGACGGCGACGGCTACGCCCAAGGTGCAGCTGGACATCCAGAAGAACCTCGGCATGTCCGACGCTTCGGTGTTCAAGTCGTCGTTCAACCGGCCGAACCTCTATTACGAGATACGCCCCAAGGGGGACGTCGACCGCGATATCATCCGCTTCATCAAGCAGAACGAGGGAAAGAGCGGCATCATCTACTGCCTGAGCCGCAAGAAGGTCGAGGAGCTGACCGAACTGCTCGTGGCCAACGGCATCCGCGCGCTGGCCTACCATGCGGGCATGGACGCCGCGACGCGCGCCGCCAACCAGGACGACTTCCTGATGGAGCGGGTCGAGGTGATCGTCGCCACGATCGCTTTCGGCATGGGCATCGACAAGCCCGACGTGCGCTATGTCATCCATTACGACATCCCCAAGTCGCTCGAAGGCTATTACCAGGAGACGGGGCGTGCCGGCCGCGACGGCGGCGAAGGTTACTGCCTGACGTTTTACAGTTACAAGGACATCCAGAAACTGGAGAAATTCATGCAGGGCAAACCCATCGCCGAGCAGGAGATCGGCAAGCTGCTGCTGCTGGAAACGGTGTCCTATGCCGAGAGTTCGATGTGCCGCCGCAAGACGCTGCTGCACTATTTCGGCGAGGAGTATACGGAGGAGAACTGCGGTAACTGCGACAATTGCCGGAATCCCAAGCCGAAGATCGACGCGCGGGCGGCGCTCAAGATGGCGCTCGAGGCGCTGCGCGACATCGGCGACAAGTTCAAGGCCGACTATCTGATAAACGTGCTCACGGGCAAGACCACGGCGCTCATCAAGAGCTACGGCCACAACAAGAGCAAGTGGTTCGGGGCGGGTGCCGAGCACGACGCGCGTTTCTGGGGCGCCGTGCTGCGCCAGGCACTGATCCTGGGGCTGGTGGACAAGAATATCGAGAATTACGGGCTGATCTCGGTGAACCGCAAGGGCGAGAATTTCATCGCCATGCCTTTCCCCGTCACCGTAACGCTCGACCACGACTATGACGAGGAGGAGAAGGAGGCCGAGGCCGTCGTCCCGATGGGCAAGGGCGGCGCGGCGGACGAGGAACTCTTTGCGATGCTCAAGGATTTGCGTAAGAAAGTGGCCAAGCAGCACGGGCTGCCGCCGTTCGTCATCTTCCAGGATCCGTCGCTCGAGGACATGGCCGTGCAGTACCCGATCACCATCGAGGAGATGCAGAACATCACCGGCGTGGGAGTGGGCAAGGCCCGCAAGTTCGGCGAGGAGTTCGTCAAGCTCATCAAGGCCTATGTCGAGGAGAAGGAGATCATCCGCCCGCAGGACATGATCGTCAAGTCGGTCGGCAACAAGTCGGGCAACAAGATCTTCATCATCCAGTCCATCGACCGGAAGATGGATTTCGAGGATATCGCCCGCGCCAAAGACCTCGATTTCGACGAACTGCTGACCGAAATAGAAGGCATCGTCAACTCGGGTACGAAGCTCGACATCTCGTACTATCTGAGGGACTTTATGGACGAGGACAAGATCGAGGACATTTACCTCTATTTCAAGGAGGACGCCCAGAGCGATTCGCTCGATGCGGCCATCGACGAACTGGGGGCCGACTATACGGAGGAGGAGATACGTCTGGTGCGTATCAAATTCATCTGCGAGCAGGGCAACTGACGCCCTGGACACCTGCCATCCCACGGCTGTTGCGTCACTGTTCCGAGGATTGACACTAACTTAATAATACGCCTATGAACAAAAAGACTTTTACTGTTGCCGTGATTTTCCTGATCGTGACACTCGTGTGGCTCGGAGTCAATATATTCTGGGCCTTGTCGAACAGCAATTGTATATTCGACCTTGTCGTGGCCGTATTGTTCGTGCTTGCAGGCGTCGGGATGGTGTACAACGAATGCCACAAGCGCAAACGCAAGCACCTCGACGAGGTGAACAAATACAAAATACCGTAACCTATGTGTGCCATGCAACGGTTCCTGACGATCATGTCCGTGTTTTTCTTCGTGTGCGGCGTCGTTTCGTTGTGGCGGATCCTGTCCGACGACGGGCGGGATATCTGGTACGTGCCGCTCGTACTGATCGGTGCGTCGGGGATTCTGGCCGTCCGCGCCCGGAGCATGGGCCGCAAAAATACGCAAAACGAAGACTGATATGAAAACCAATGTGATGCAGATAGTCCGCCTTGTGATGATGATCGTGGCGGTGGCCGGGATAATCTACGCCCTGGAGTATATGGAGCGCGGCATTGCCGTGTGGTTCTGGATCACGCTGCTCGGCGTGGGTTTCGTGGGGCTGCTCTATACGTTCCGCCTGACGCAACGCCGCGTGCGGCTCGCACGCCGTGCGGCAGCGGCTCGAAAAGAAGCGCAGCCGCCGGTCGAAACGCTGACCTTCATCCGCCGGACATCGTTGCCCGGCGGTTCGGTTTCCGGGCGGAGGCTTGCGGTTTCCGATGGGGCGGTTTTCCCGGGGCGGCAGTTTTATTCCGGAAGAGCGGGCTTGTTTCCTGCCGCTGGATTTCGCTGTCTTGGCAGACGGCAAGTCCGTGGGCGGCGTGGAGTTCGTGCCTGGGATGGATGTCGAACGCTTCGGCGCCGAAATCGGCTTCTGGCTCTCAAGCCGCTGCCGGGGCGGGGCATGATGACGGCGGCCGTCCGGCAGGCCGTGGAGTGGATGTTCGCAAATACCCCGGTAATTCGTATCTTTGCCGCGGCTTATGCCACCAATTCCGCATCGCAGCGGGTGTTGGTGAAAACCGGGTTCCGGCATGTCGGGACGTTCCGCAAGGCTTTTTTCAAGAACGGGGCGTTCGTGGACGGCTGTTATTACGAATTATTGAAAGACGAAAATGAGTGAAGTAAGGGCAAAAAAGGCGCTGGGACAGCATTTCCTGGTCGACCTCAATATCGCGCGCAAGATTTGCGATGCGCTTTCGGGGGGCGTGAGGCCGGGGACAAGTGCCGGGGAATCCGCCCCGGCAGATATGGCTGGAAATGCCGGTGCCGGTGCGGATACCCGGGTGGGGACGGATGGATGTGCCGATGCCGGGGTCGGATCCCTGAACGGTGGCGGTGCCGGGTTGGCTGCCGGGGCCGATGCCCGGATCGCGGCGGATACGACCGCTGCCGGTGCACCGGCGGCCGCGGAGGCGGGACGGGGCGGTGCAGTCCCCTGCGACGTGCTGGAGGTCGGCTGCGGGATGGGGGTGCTGACGCAGTTCCTGCTCAGGCGCGGCGACATCACCACCTACGGTGCCGAAATCGACCCGGAGAGCGTCGAATACCTGCATGCGCATTTCCCCGAGTTCGCACCGCGGCTGATCGAGGGCGATTTCCTGAAGATGAACCTGCGCGAGCGTTTTCCGCGGGGACTGAAGATCATCGGGAATTTCCCCTACAACATCTCCTCGCAGATATTTTTCAAGGTGCTTGAGAATCGCGACCTGGTGCCCGAATGCGTCGGCATGATCCAGAAGGAGGTCGCCGTACGGATCGCGGAGCCTCCGGGGTCGAAGGAATACGGCATCCTGAGCGTGTTGTTGCAGGCGTGGTACGACATCGAATACCTCTTTACGGTCAACGAAACGGTTTTCAACCCGCCGCCCAAGGTCAAAAGCGCCGTTATCCGCCTGCGCCGCAACCGCGTCGGGCGGCTCGGCTGCGACGAGGCGCTGTTCGTGAAGGTGGTGAAAGCGTCATTCGGCCAGCGCCGCAAGATGATCCGCAACTCGCTGCGGGCGGTGTTCGGCGATTTCGGCGGCGCAGAACATCCCTTTTTTACGCAGCGCGCCGAGCAGCTCTCGGTCGCCGATTTCGTGCAGCTGACCGACTGGGTCGCGGCCAACCGGAAATAATCGCGGCGGGTCGTGGACGTCGGATACCGCAGTTTGGGTGCGGGTTCGAGTCGTCGGATGCCGGGCCGGGAAGGGCGGACAGTGTGTACTGGAGGCGGAAATGGAAAAGCACCGGGAGCCCGGTGCTTTTTTCATGCCGTTTGGCGGGCGGAGCATTGCTCCGCAGCCGCAATGCACAGGCGTCTATTTTCGCAGGTCTCCCGCAATGACCGTCACCAGTTCTTCGCGGGAGAGGTATTTCCGAGCCAGTAGCTGCACGTCGGCCGGCGTCATGGCCTGTATGCGGCGGATGTTCTCGTTGATGACGGTATGGTCGCGGCCGCAGAGGATGTTCTCGATCGTGACGTCGGCAATGCCGAACGGCCCGTCGAGGATACGCATCATCTCGCCGACCATGATGTTCTTCACGAGCGAAAGTTCGCCCTCGGGCATCGGCTCGGCGCGCAGCCGTTCGATTTCGGTGTAAATCTCGCGCAGGGCGTCCTGCGTGACCTCCGTCCCGACCTGTGCCGCGACGGCGAAATAGCCCTCCCGTTCGAAGTTGACCATGGCGGCCACCACGCCGTACGTATAGCCGTGCTCCTCGCGCAGGTTCTGCATCAGACGCGAACCGAAATAGCCGCCCAGGGCGGATGCCACGACCTGCATGCCGAGGAAATCGGGATGCTGGCGCGGGAAAAGCAGCCTTCCGATGCGGATCGACGACTGTACGGCGCCCGGATGGTCGACCCGCGCTTCGTGCTGCGTCACGGGTGCCGGGAACGGGATGCCGGCTTCGGGTTTGCGCCGCGGCAACCGTTCCGCCAGCGCCGCGACGGCCTGCCGTTCGTGGTCGCCGATGCGCCCGCTGCATATCGTGAATCCGTTGTCCGCCGTGTAGTGGCTTTCATAAAACGCCGCTACATCCCCGCGCGTGAGTTTATCGTATTGGGCTTCGTCGGCCGAGATGCCGTAGGGATGCGAGGCCCCGAAGAGGGCGCGGGCGAAAGCCTCGCGGGCCTGGGTGTCGACCTTCGTTCGTTCGACGGCCAGCCGCTGCTTGCGCTTGGCGCAGTAGGTGCGCAGTTCCTCCTCGGGGAAAACGGGGTGCAGGAGTATCTGTTCGGCTACGGCGAGCGTTTCGTCGAAGAATTTGGAGAGCATGCAGAAACTGATGTAGGCATAGTCGCGGTCGATGTTGACGTCGTAGTACGAGCCGTAGTAATCGAGCCGTTCGGCGATCTGGTGCGCCGTCATGTCGCGCGTCCCCTCGGCGAGCATGTTGGCGGCGGCCGATGCCGAGAAGGGAACCCGCTGCATGGCCGAACCGGCGCGGAACACGAAGGTGACGCGCAGCACTTCGAAGTCGTCCGAGGCGAGCGTGTAGAGTGTCGAGCCGTTTGCCAGCAGGCTCTTCCCGGCTTGTGCGACCTCGACGTCGGAGGGTATTACGAGGGGTGGTTGTGTCATTTTTTCGCTTTGTAGATAAGGGTGGAACAGTTTCCGGGGCGGAAGGTGCGGCGGCTGAAGGCGAGGATGTCGCCGGTCGTGACGGCACGGTAGGCCGCCACCTCGCCGTTGATGAGCTGCAGGTCGCCCAGCATCTCGTAGAAGCCCAGGTTCATCGCCTTGTTCATCACGTTCAGCTCGCCGAAGAGCGTGTTGGCCTCGAACTTGTTTTTGACCTTCTCGACCTCGTAGTCCGATGCCGGGACGCTCTGCAATGCCTCGATTTCGGCACGGAAAGCCGCTTCGGCCTGTTCGGGAGTGGTATCCGGCAGCAGTTGCCCCGTAAAGACGAACAACCCCGGGTCGACGTCGCCCGAAATGTAGGCGTTGACCGAGGCCAGCAGGCGCTGTTCCTGCACCAGGTGTTTGTAGAGACGCGACGAGTCGCCGCCCGACAGGAGGTCGGAGACCAGGTCGGCGGTATAGAAATCCTGCGAGGTGCGGCCGCCCATGTGGAATGCCAGCGACAGGGTCGTGGCGGGCACGTCGCGTTCGACCGTCTCCCGGCGGGGCGCCTCCTGCTGCGGTTCCCGGGGGATGGGCTGAGGAGTCACGGTGCGGTCGGCGAGCGGGGCGAACCATTTTTCGGCAAGGTCGAGCATGCGCTCCTCGTCGAAGTCGGCCGAGACGGACAGGATGGCGTTCGAAGGGTGGTAGTGGGTGCGGTAGAAGGCCTGTACGTCGTCGAGTGTCGCTCCGGCGATGTGGTCGGGCGTGAGCCCGATGGTCGCCCAGCGGTAGGGGTGGACTTTGTAGGCCAGTGCCCGCAGCAGCATCGGCTGGTCGCCGTAGGGCTGGTTGAGGTAGCGCTGGCGGAACTCCTCGATCACCACGCGTTTCTCCGCCTCGAGTTTTTCGGGGGTGATGTCCAGCCCCTCCATGCGGTCGCTTTCGAGCCACAGTGCGGTCTCGATGTTGTCCTTCGGGAGGGTGATGTAGAAATCCGTATAGTCGTTGTTGGTGAAGGCGTTGTTGTCGCCGCAGGCCATCTGCACGGGCAGGTCGAAATTCGGGATTTCGCGCGTGCCGCGGAACATCAGGTGTTCGAACAGATGGGCGAAACCCGTGCGCGCGGGGTTCTCGTTGCGCGCCCCGACCTTATATAATATGTTTACTGCGGCGAGTTTCGAAGCCTTATCCCGGTTGACGACGACCGTCAGGCCGTTCGCCAGTGTTCTCTTCTTGTATTCGATCATGGATGCAAAGATAGTAAAAAAGCAGCGGCAGGAAAATTTAGTGACGCCTCATTTGAAGATGGATTCGAAGACTATGAAGTTTGGGGATTGGAATCCATTACCCTGCCGCTGCGTGTGGAAAACGCTTCGGCAGAAAACGGGAAGAGTGGTGCCGAACCTGTGGCCCATGGCTCTGGTCAGCCTCTATCCCACAAATCACAGCACGCACCCTTCTGGGTACGATCTGTATTGTGGGATAACAAAAAATTTACCAGATTTTAGGGCCCCAATACTATCGTTTATACACGATGATATGTAAAGAACGAATTATGGAACAAAATTAGGAAAAAAATCCCGATTTGCAATCGCCGCGCCCGAACAACCTATTTATCGGCCTTTATTTCCCAGTGTTTCGCCGCGTAAAATTTGTTGACGGCCAAAAAAATATCTGTTTTCTCAACCGCCAATGTGTCTGTGAAAAAATTCCGCTGCTTTTTCCGGCCCGGGATTTGTCTTGCCGGCAGGGGTGGCGCTCCGGCCCCGTGCACGCACAGCCCGGACTGTGCCCGCGAGGGAGTGGCGGGTAATCCGCTATCGGATAATAAGTTCGGCAAGTCGGTGATTATCCGCGAGTTCGTTGTTAAATAAATAACAACCCCGTTGTTATTCCAATAACATCCTGCGTAGTGAAAAAACCGGATGATTTGTCAGAAAATCGGACTGATTTTTCCGCCGGAATTGTTATCTTTGCAACGCATTTTGTCCCGAATCCAGGAAAAACACACAATATCATCTAAAATTTCAACAAAATGGCAGAAAAGAAATTTATCACTTGTGATGGTAACTACGCTGCGGCACATGTTGCATACATGTTCTCGGAAGTTGCGGCGATCTATCCCATCACGCCGTCGTCGACCATGGCCGAACTCGTGGACGAGTGGGCCGCCCAGGGTCGCAAGAATATTTTCGGCGAAACGGTGAAAGTTGTCGAGATGCAGTCCGAAGCCGGTGCCGCAGGCGCCGTGCACGGTTCGCTGCAGAGCGGTGCCCTGACGTCGACGTTCACCGCGTCGCAGGGTTTGCTGCTGATGATCCCCAATATGTATAAGATCTCCGGCGAATTGCTGCCGGGCGTGTTCCACGTCTCGGCGCGTGCGCTGGCCGCACAGTCGCTGTCGATTTTCGGAGACCACCAGGACGTCATGGCCACCCGCCAGACCGGGTTCGCCATGCTGGCCACCTCGTCGGTACAGGAGGTGATGGATCTGGCGGGCGTGGCGCACATCGTGTCGCTCAAATCGCGCGTGCCGTTCCTGCACTTCTTCGACGGCTTCCGTACCTCGCACGAGATCCAGAAGATCGAGCTGATCGACGAGGCCGCCCTGACCGCCATGCTCGACCGCGATGCGCTGGCTGAGTTCCGCCGGCGGGCGCTCAACCCCGAGCATCCCGTCACCCGCGGTACGGCGCAGAACCCCGACATCTATTTCCAGACCCGCGAGGCCGCCAACCGTTTCTATGACGCCGTGCCCGACATGGTTGCCGAGGCGATGCGCGAGATTTCGAAGATCACCGGCCGCGAGTACAAGCCGTTCGTATACTACGGGGCAGAAGATGCCGAGCATGTCGTCGTGGCGATGGGTTCGGTGACGGAAACCCTCAGGGAGACGGTCGACTACCTGAACGCCCGTGGCGGGAAGGTGGGCGTCGTGACGGTACACCTCTACCGCCCGTTCTCGGTGAAATACCTGGGCGAGGTGCTGCCCGAAACGGTGAAGCGCATCTGCGTGCTCGACCGTACGAAGGAACCGGGTGCCAACGGCGACCCGCTCTACCTGGATGTCGTCGAGGCATTCGCCAACTGCAAGGATATTCCGGCCGACCGCAAACCGCTCATCATCGGCGGCCGCTACGGCCTTTCGTCCAAAGACACCACGCCGGCGCAGATGCTGGCCGTGTTCGCCAACCTCGGGGCCAACGAGCCCAAGAACCAGTTTACGGTGGGCATCGTGGACGACGTGACCTTCCGCTCGCTGCCCGTGGGCGAGGAGATTTCGCTCGCCAAGCCCGGTACATTCGAGGCGCTGTTCTTCGGCCTGGGGGCGGACGGTACGGTAGGCGCCAACAAGAACTCGATCAAGATCATCGGCGGCACGACGAACAAATATTGCCAGGCATATTTCTCGTACGACTCGAAGAAGTCGGGCGGTTACACCTCGTCGCACCTGCGTTTCGGCGACCTGCCGATCACTTCGCCCTACCTGGTCACCACGCCCGACTTCGTGGCCTGCCACGTGCCTTCGTACGTCGACAAGTACGACGTGCTGAAAGGGCTGAAAGCCGGCGGTTCGTTCCTGCTCAACTCGGTGCACGACGCGGCTACCACCTGCGCCACGCTGCCCGACCATATGAAAGCCTATCTGGCCAAGAACAAGATCAATTTCTATATCATCAACGCCACGAAGATCGCCGCCGAGCTCGGACTGGGTTCGCGTACGAATACCATCATGCAGTCGGCATTCTTCAAGATCGCCAACGTCATCCCGTTCGACAAGGCTGTCGACGAGATGAAGCATGCCATCCTGAAATCCTACGGCAAGAAGGGCGAGGACATCGTCAACATGAACTATGCGGCCGTCGACGCCGGAGGCAACGCCGTGGTCAAGGTCGAGGTGCCGGCCGAATGGGCACAGATCGACGACAAGGGCTTCGCACACGTCTCTGACGCTTCGTGTCCCGAATTCGTGCGCAAGATCGTCGAGCCGATCAACGGGCTGAAGGGCGACGACCTGCCGGTATCGGCTTTCACGGGCCGTGAGGACGGTACGTGGGAGAACGGCACGGCCGCCTACGAGAAGCGCGGCATCGCCGTGAATGTTCCCGAGTGGAAGATCGAGAACTGTATCCAGTGCAACCAGTGCGCCTATGTCTGCCCGCACGCCGTGATCCGTCCGTTCCTCGCGACGGAGGCCGAGGCCGCCGCATCGGGCGTGGAATGGAAGCAGGGGCTGGGCGAGACCAAGGAGTACAAGTTCCGCATCCAGATCTCGCCGCTCGACTGTACGGGCTGCTCGAACTGCGTGGACGTCTGCCCGGCCAAGGAGAAGGCGCTGGTGATGCGCCCTCTGGAGGAGCAGATGCCCCAGCAGAAGAATTGGGAGTACATCACCCGGCACATCGGCTACAAGCAGGTCGTCGACAAGACCAAGTCGGTGAAGAATCTCCAGTTCGCACAGCCCCTGTTCGAGTTCTCGGGTGCCTGCGCCGGCTGCGGCGAGACTCCCTATATCAAGGCTATCTCGCAGCTGTTCGGCGACAAGATGATGGTTGCCAACGCCACGGGCTGCACCTCGATCTATTCGGGCTCGGCACCGTCGACCCCGTACTGCACCAACGACAAGGGCCAGGGCCCGGCATGGGCGAACTCGCTATTCGAGGACAACGCCGAATTCGGCCTGGGTATGCACCTCGGCGTCGAGAAACTCCGCGACCGCATCCAGGCCAGGATGGAGGAGGCGATTGCCAACTGTACGAAATGCTCCGACGAGCTGAAGGGCGTCATGAAGGAGTGGATCGCCGCGCGCGGTTCGTCGGCCAAATCGGCCGAGGTCTCGGCGCGCCTCGTCCCGATGATGGAGGCCTGCGGCTGCGATTACTGCAAGGATATCCTGGAGATGAAGGACTGGCTGGTGAAGAAGTCGCAGTGGATCATCGGCGGCGACGGCTGGGGCTACGACATCGGTTTCGGCGGTGTCGACCACGTGCTCGCATCGGGTGCCGACATCAACATCCTGGTGGTCGATACGGAGGTTTACTCGAATACCGGCGGCCAGTCGTCGAAATCGACGCCCGTGGGTGCCGTTGCCAAGTTCGCTTCGGCCGGTAAGCGCATCCGCAAGAAGGACCTCGGCGCCATCGCCATGACCTACGGTTATGTATACGTGGCACAGGTTTCGATCGGCGCTTCGCAGATGCAGTTGTTCAACGTGCTCAAGGAGGCCGAGGCCTATCCCGGCCCGTCGCTCGTGATCGCCTATGCTCCGTGTATCAACCACGGCATCAAGGGCGGCATGACGCGCACGCAGACCGTGGGCAAGGAGGCCGTAGCCTGCGGTTACTGGCACCTGTGGCACTACAACCCGCAGCTCGAGGAGCAGGGCAAGAACCCGTTCGTGATGGACTCGAAGGAGCCCGACTGGTCGAAGTTCCGCGACTTCCTGATGAAGGAGGTGCGTTACACTTCGCTCAAAAAGTCGTTCCCGGCCGAGGCCGACGAGCTGTTCGCAGCCGCCGAGGAGAACGCCAAATGGCGTTACAACGGCTACCAGCGCCTTGCGAAGATGGAATACTAATTATATTATACGTTATGCGGAGGGCCGCGGCATTGTGCCGCGGCCCTT
>OGXE01002208.1_pt1 | contig 15122 bp, 10 predicted proteins | sample 1576181 | NCBI WGS metagenome assembly OGXE01 (sample SAMEA3541478, study PRJEB24748) | human gut metagenome | biome: human gut; feature: human-associated habitat; material: faeces | place: China | collected 2012 | reverse complement strand
CTGAAACAAGTCTTTCTGACTGTCGGGTCAGAACAAATTCCCATTGAAAATATAAAAGTTTATTTAAATAAAGAATGGGCTTGGGGTTATAGAGAAAACGAAGAATTAGATGGATATGATCCTTATTCAAATTCAAAATCGTGCTCTGAACTTGTAACTCACTCATATATCAATTCATTCTTTAATGATTTGGGTATATCCGTAAGTACTGCTAGAGCTGGTAATGTTATCGGTGGAGGAGATTTCGCCAATGATAGAATCATTCCAGATTGCATTAGAGCTGCAGTAAAACATGAAGATATTGTAGTTAGAAATCCTTTCTCAACTCGTCCATATCAGCATGTACTTGAACCTTTATATGCATATCTAATGATTGCAGCAATGCAATATGAAGATAAGAAGTATGCTGGATACTATAACGTTGGACCAGACGATGTTGATTGTTATCAAACTGGTGCAATCGTAGATGTATTTGTATCAAAATGGGGAGAGGGCATGAGATGGGTTAATAAATATGATGGTGGCCCACATGAAGCTAACTTCTTAAAGCTTGATTGTTCCAAGTTAAAAACAACATTTGGGTGGAAACCTCACTGGAATCTAGATAAAGCAATTGAAAAGGTTTGTGAATGGTCTAAGTGCTGGGTAGAAAATGGCGATATCCGTGCATGTATGGATAAAGAAATAAACGAATTTTTGAATATAGATAGGAGATAATTGCATGAAAAAAAGAGTATCTGATTATTATGGAGAATTTTTAGTTAAAAACGGCATAATAATGGATTTTACTGTGCCTGGTGGTGGTGCAATGCATCTTGATGATGCTTTTGCTCATACTGATGGTATGACATGTATCTTTGTTCAACACGAACAATCTGCCGCTATCGCCGCGGCTATCCATGAGGCAGAGCAAGCCAAAATCGAAGGTAAACCTCGTACGATCTTGTTCAACTTATCGGGCCACGGCTTGATCGATATGGCCGCTTACGACCAATATCTATCCGGCGATCTAACAAACTATGAGGTAACGGATGAGGAAGTAGCTAACAATTTGAAAGATTTGGAGAAAATCATCTGATAAAAACAAGAAAAGGGGCGATACCAAATCGCCCCTTTCCCTTATTTGTCTATGAAAGTCTTAATTTAAAGTATGTATTATGAGAAAATTTCTTCGTAATTAGTACTCGGGATAATCATGTTCTGGACATTTAAGCTAAAGTTTTTCTTCTTCTTATCCCACATACCGTAATTTGTCTTTATCTCTCCACTTTGATCATCATATTGATAAGTGATCTGATAGAATGGAACCCATTCGTCGTTTGTCCGATCCCAACGAAACGCTTTCTTCTCGGAAACCTTGCCGTTCTCGTTGTACTGGAACTCATATCTTACCTGTTTGTTCAACAGTCCGTTTTCCTGTAAGAATACCACTTTAGAGATAATCTTACCATTCTCCTCTTTTGTATCATATAGATAATCTTTAGGAGACGCTGCGCTTATCGCTAAACTACACATGAAAGTAAAAACTAGCGCAAGAATACTTTTACCCCAAACTGATGTCTTCATACTATTTTAATTTATAAGGTTACTATCATTTTGTACCGCGAAGTAAGGAAGTTTCCCAACAATCACCAAAAGTAAAGTGACAAATCGTTAGCGATATCACAATATTTAACACATTCAAGACCTTCATTCCCTTCGATTCCCCCATGTTTACTGACATATTGTAAACCAAATCGTAAGTTCTCCCGATTTTTAAATATCTATTATTTACCACCAGCCGGATGTAACTTTCAAAAGAAAACTTTAAACATCGCTTTTTTAATAAATTAAAAATCTATTGATTAATAAATATATCCTTACCTTTGCGAAGGTAGAATGCAAATTGATTTCTTGACATGCGACAAATAATGAAACTATTTATCACATCCTTTCTTTTTATCCTATTCTCAGGATGTACAAAGGATGTATATGATCCTTCCGATAAAATTCCGGGAGAAGGTACTAATCCATTCTCAAAGGTAACAATTTCCTCTAATTTCGATTGGTCGATGATACAAATATCCCACCTTACCGTACAATCTTTCGACCCCTATGATGGCACCTATAATTATCTGGTAGAAGTATTTGATAAAAGTCCGGAAGATCAAGACGCGAATCTTCTCGCTACCGGGGTTTGCTCAAAGAAAACGCTTTTCGATAAGAAAATTATCTATCCAAAGGGAGAGTCGGATCAAGTTTACATACAATTGACGACCCCTACCGGATATCAAGTTACCGCTCCTGTCACCTTAACACCGGGTAATGATAATGTCTGTGATTTCGATTCGTTAGCCGTATCGCAGGAAACAACCGCTACTCCGGTTAGCCGTACCCCGACCCGAAGCGTGTCTTCCACCTATACATTTATAATAGAAGACTCTTTCCCTAATTACGGAGATTATGATTTTAATGATGCCGTGATAAAAGTCCAGATGGAAACTTCCATGAAAGACGATTATGTACAATTCGCCAATATAAAACTGACTTTCCGTGCATTAGGCGGAACTAAGCGGGCCGGAGCTTTCATCCATCTCCCCGGCATAAAGTCCAAAGACATCCAAAAAGCCGAGTTAAATGGCTGGACCACGACTCCAGAATCGGAAACCGAGACTCCGGTTTATGCCCTATCGGATGATATACATGGATTATTCTCTTTTCATGAAATGATTAATACAGATAATGACCTTCCATATAGGGGAAAGCAAGAACGTTTGATCACCTTTTCGTTCGCAGCCGGTGCCTTAAAAGATTTGACCATTGATGACATCGATCTTTTCACGACCGTATTAAAGCGGGAAGGAGAGGTCTTACGCACGGAAATCCACCAACGTAATTATAGCTATACCCCCAAAGGGGTCAGATACCGTTATTACTCAAATGATAATTGCATATGGGCCTTAATGATACCGGATGATTTCAAATACCCTGTGGAACATGCTTTTATTGGTGATGCCTATCCGGATCTATTGAAATGGGTAAGTGGAGATAGCAAACATGTACAATGGTATAAAAGTAAGAATACGGTTGATAAGTGGATTTATACCCGAGAACAATAACAACCTAAAATCCTCCGTAAAATGAAAACGACCGCCATCTTATTTCTTGCCTATCTGGCTTTATGCGTTCAGTGCTCAGTGCCGGAAAACAAGAGCACGAAAAAAGAGATTAGTACTCAACCGATAAAGGTGGGTGTATTCGATGGGCATGGAGGAGCACAGACCTGTATTTGGGAAACTGTCGCCGCTATCCGGCTGGACCCGGAAATGGAGGTATGTACCATTACTACAGCAGATATAGCTAATAATGTGCTCGATTCGATCGACGCTATTATTATCCCGGGAGGAAGTGGCAAAAGTCAGTACTTAAACCTAGGGACCTTAAATCAACAACGTATCAAGGACTTCATCTCTAAAGGTAAAGGGGCTGTCGGGATCTGTGCCGGAGCCTATCTATTCTCGAATACTCCCGATTACACCTGTATACAGCTAAATGGACAGCAAGCGATCGACATCGAGCATGACAACCGAGGGCATGGATTAGCGAAATTCACCTTATGCGAGGAGGGTAAGAAGATATTCCCCGAATTAGCCGACCGCGATACGAGTTTCGTCATTTACTATGAGGGACCGGTATTTATAAACAATCCGGCTGATACGATCCAAAGCAACACGCTTGCCATCATGGAAAGCGATGTGCATGAGGAAGGAAACGCCCCGGCTAATATGACAAACGGTAAGCCATTCTTCGTAGCCAATAACTACGGGAAAGGGCGTGTTTTTAGTTCCATCGCCCACCCCGAAGGTACTCCCGGCATGATGTGGATGATCCCCCGGATGGTACGTTGGACCTTGAATAAGCCTTTTATCCCTTATCAATCCTCCGCCGTACGTCCAGACCTGTTCAATCATGAATCATTAATGGCTACCGATGATTTAAAGCAGGAAGAAAAAGCCTTTCAAATCCTTTTAAGCGGAGAAAGCGAGCAAAAGGTTGCCGCCTTGGATTGGCTGGAAGCACACCATTCATGGGACGCCAAACGATGGGTACAAGGATTGCTTTATGACGCTTCACCCGCCGTCCGTATCCGGGCAGCTCGGTATATAGCGGATACCCATTACTTACCTTTCTTACCCAACTTACAGGCGGCCTACCGGACAGAAACCGATAAGGCGACCCAAGAAGAGTTAAAGACGCAGCTGGAGAAACTAACAGCCCTACTTCCTTAGGCTAGGGAGATTTAAACTCTCCCTAGATATTCATCTACCGTATAGTTTAAGAAACGATTGAATGGTAATAACAATTTAAAGTCATCCACCGCCTTATCCATCCAATTCTTAGCGTAAAAGAAATTATCCGGCTTATAAGACACCACGCTGAAATCCTTATGCTTCATGATATAACCATAAGGGGAATCCATTGGATAGCCGGCAGGCATGCGTTTCAGCATCTCCCCCTCTAACACCGGAAATGTTTTCTTAAATGTAGGTTCCTCGATAATAGCCGTAAATTCCTCGATATGATCGTATATATCCTGACGAAGTTTCTTTAATAGCGCAGGTGGCGGGCACCATACACCACCGGAAAGCAAGCAACCTCCCGGCTCCAGATGGATATAATAACCACCCCGTTCGCTGGCACGACCACCTTGGGAGATGTAAGCGGCGAAATGACATTTATAAGGAGTCTTATCCGGAGAGAAACGGATATCCCTGTATATCCGGAACAAACAATCTTTCGCCTCCAACCCGGCTACCTCGGGATCGAATAAAGAGATACGACCGATTAAATCCTGTACCTCATCGATAAAAACCTTACGTAGCGCATCGTAACGATTTTTATTGTCTTGGAACCATTCCCGATTGTTATGGCTCCTCAACTCTGTCAAGAACTCTATGATCTGTTCATTCATAACTTTCTATTTTTAATCCTTACAAATGTAAGAAATATTAGAAACTGTAACCCAGATTCAGATAAAATTGCAGGTTATTATTCCGGTTCGACAATCCAAAGTTCGTATTCATCGGACCGACTATACTGTTATAAGCATAACCGATGCTACCTCCCCAAACGCTTTCTCCCTTGAAGAGATCGAAGAAATTATTCTCATGGATCGCATAATTAGCGATCAAAGAGATATAATGCCGTTGCCCGATACGCTGACGCAAGTTTAAGCGGACAATCGCCACGGAATTATCGAATATCTCCATATGGTTGATCCCAGCGAAAGGGAGTTGCTGGGGAAGATACCGTTCCGGCATATCGCCTCCCACCACATTCAAAAAGGGATAAGCCGGATCTTTCCCGATCAACACACGCCCATCGATGGAAGGTAACAGGCTCAAATGGGAAGTCAGCGGCAATACCGACAGGAAGCTGAGCTTCAAGGCGGAGAAGAATGTATGTCCTTTATAGGTCACGAAGTTATCCGTATAAATGGAATAATCCGCTTGCAGAGAAACGCCTTTACTCGGGAAGTAACGACGATCCAACGTCTCCAGATGGGCTTGAGCGAAATAGCTGATAAAGCCTTCCGGTTTTACTTGATACTTTTGGTTTTCCGCCGTATAAAGGAATGAGTTATAATCGAAATACTCATAACGGGCTCCTAGCTTCAACTTGAAATTCAGCCAGTTCATATCCGAATACCCGAGTTCCACGAAATGATGGCGATACGTCGTATTTACGATCTTATCTCCCCTGTTATACACGTCGAGGTCATGGTACGTGAACATGTAAGACAGGTTAATATTACGCAATGGATTACGCTCTATCGCATAGTCCACCCGCCCATACATACGTTTCCCGATCCTCCCGGTTACGGAGAACTTCGAATGGTAACGGGCCCGATTGTCAAAAGTCACATTCAGCAATAGGGCGACGATATCCTCGCTATTGAAATTCAGGCCCACATTAATCGCGCTATTTGATTTTTCCTGTACCGTAAGCACCAAATCCTCCTGCCTCTCGCCGACTAATTTATAGCTTACATTCGAGTAAAGGTTTGTACCGATCACAATAGACATGGCTTCCTGCAATTTCTTCACGGTAAGCAAGCTATTCTCTTTCAAGCCGCTGATTTGCGTCAACCATTTCTCATCACGAGGATCTATACCTTCAAACAAGACACGCCGGATATGAAACGTATCGGTAGGGGCTACCGGATAGGAATGTACTAATCTCTTTCGGTGCATATCCGAACTATCGGATAAACCAATCTTCTTCTTTAAGGCAAGAATCTCATCCCATTGCTTGCGGGCGACTTGCTCACCCCGGTCAATCAAGGTATCCAAGGCCGTCTCCCCAAAACTAGCGGAATTATAAGGGTCTGTATTCGGGCGGAACAACAGATCGGTCTGTTCCTTATTCGGTCCGTATTTCTCATAACCATGCAAGGCGACGATCTGCCCTACGATATCCCAAGGGGTATTTATCCGCTCCAACTGTTTCAAGTCGCTAGTACCCAGATCTACGCCAATAATAATATCCGCCCCCATATCCCGTGCGACATCCGCCGGATAGTTATTCTTGATCCCACCATCTACCAACACCATGCTATCCAAACGTACCGGTGCGAACACGGCAGGAATCGCCATACTGGCACGCATAGCCAACGGAAGACTTCCATGATGGAAAACATATTCTTGGCCGTCCACCACATTCAACGCCACACAAGCGAAAGGTATATTCAATTGATTGAAGTCCACGGAATCATGATAGCCGATCGTTAGATTCGAGAACAGGTTCTGGAGATTTTGCCCTTTTATCATCCCTTGGATCGCTATCTCTTTTTTACTCCGCCCAAAAGGGAGTGAGAATACATAACGCTCGGAATTCTCTTTCTCCGGAAAAGTAAGGCTACTACGTTTCACCCGGTCGCTCAATAACATACTCCAGTCCTGCAATCTCACCATGCTATCGATTTCCGCAGCATTATATCCAACGGAATATAAGCCCCCCACGATAGCTCCCATACTAGTGCCGGCAATATAATCAATCGGGATGCCGGCCTCCTCCAATACCTTCAACACCCCGATATGAGCGACACCTTTCGCCCCACCGCCTCCCAGCACCAAGCCAACCTTTTTCCGCTCAGCCATCACAGAAGGCACCAACATCAACCCAACCAACCACAATAAAAGGAACTTCCTCATCTAGATATTCTTTCCGGCAAATGTAGCTGGTTTACTCGAAAACGCAAACGGATTCATCTAGAATAAAACGTATGTTTACCTATATATAAAGTTTATCGCTATCTCATCTATTCTATAAACCATGCCGTGAACTGTATAAACCAAGGCGTGGTCTGCACATTCCACGGCGTGGTTTATACAGTTCACGGCGCTGATTTAAGAATAAATACTTATTCGCTATGGAATGCATAGGTTATCGGAGAGCTATTTCAATAGGAGAGGAACATTTTATTTCCGGAACATAAGTGGGCAATCGATAGTATTTGATACGGCCTCCCTAAAATTAATAGGCATTTCTCGCTCAAATCGATTTAAGAACACACGACCAGAATAAAGCTTCTTATAAATCAGGGTCATAATTTCATCAACGATTTCCATTTTTTCAACTGGTGCAGCGGTATAATGTCTCACAGAAAACATGTACATACATGATCGGAATCAAGTATGTACGTGTTTATCAAAAAATAATATAGCCATCAACTTACTTTTTTCCAGCAAGGTAGCAGCCGGAGCAATATATTACTTTTTCTTTTTCAGCAGCATGACCACAGGATTCGACTCCTCACTCAAGTTTGCGGCGATCTCCTTCAACTTTCCTTTTAGCTGGCCTTTCTCGTAAGCCTCAACTAAGTCCGGGGCATCTAGAGTTTGGCAGATAGCTATTTCGGGGTTTCTTGGCTCTGATGTTAGAGAGACTTCTTCCTTATTGATGAAATCATCATTGTATAGAATATAGCTGAATAAGGCATTTTCTTGTTTATCATACACCAGATCTTCACCAAGGAAACCTTTAAACGTCGTAAAGTCAACCTCTTTTCTCATGGTTCTCATAAAACAGTAGCGATCGGTGATAACGGTTGGAAAAAGAAATACTTTCGTATCCATGGAGGATATGGAAGGGCTTCTTACGATAAAAGGACTCAGATTACCATCCGGCAAGTAATGGAATATGGTATCAGACGATGTATTGACAAGTATCCATTTATCCCGATCCGGGAACGTAAGATAAAATTCCGGCGTAATGACAAACTCCCCTTCTGTCACAACCGGAGTCTCAATACCCTTAGAGGGAATCTGGATCTCATGGGTGATACGGCCATCTTGTTTGGAAATAATCAAATGGCACTCCCGCTTGCCTTTTTCCGATGGATAACTCTTATAGCAAATCAAATGATCACGATCATAATTAAATATATAATTATAATAACTGGTATCCGTGAACTTAAAACTCCTTTTATAGTTTCCCAATAAGTCATAGACACCTATTTTTCTCGCCGGATTATCCTTGACGAATATCTCATCGTTATCCTCATCCAAGACAAGCCCTGTAAGCTGCGTGTATTCCTCACCGCTTTGCCCTAAACGGTTTATCTTCCTAAGTCCCTTTCCGTTTTTATCGAAAACAAGAATCTCCCCATCACTGCCCCGATTCGTCACCAGCATGATATCCTTTCCGATCGCTTTCACGGCACCTTTAGTTATAAAATCATCCGTGGTTTCCAACGCAATGTATTCCACGTCCATAAGATCTTGAAGTATCAATTCCTTTTCCGGATAATCGGCCATGACATCAACCCTTATAAGGTTATCGACAGAGGAAGCGGACCGATTGCCACATCCCATACATCCGACTAAAGCGAGTAGCATAGCCACTGCGTTCGTAGTTAATTTTCTCATTTTTTATGATGTTTAAAGTCTTTCGTTCAATGTCATTTCTTGCTCTTTAGCATTTTCTCCCGGTCCATCATTCGTATCATCTCTTTTACCTCATCGGATGTCTCCGGCAGTTGTTGGATCAGAGATTGGAGTTCATCTATAGAAAGCTGGCTTTTCCGATTATCTGGAGCCAGCATGGTTTGCTCCGTGATACCCCGTTTGGACATATCCGAATTTAATGACTCCAAGAAAGGCCGGGTAAAAGTCAAGTTACTCAGATCCGACTCGTTTTTCAACAGTTCCTTTGCGTAAGTCACTTGAGCGAATACACCTCTCTGTAGCTCCTCCGCATTCTTGAATCCGGAGATATCCGGATGGCTATATAGGTTCGCGATCTCACGAAGCAATTCTACACGAGTACCCTTCACCTTCCACGCCCGATAAAGCAGACGGGCCGCCTCCTCTATCTTACCCGAGCTTCTGGCGCTCATGGCACGAATCTCCATGACCATCTCCGATTCCTCCGGCAATTGATTGATCAGGTTACGCAAATCCACGATAGAGATCTTGCTCTTTTTCCCATCCGGGTCTATCATAGTCTCCTCCTCCACATTACGGAAAAACATATCCTCATAGAAGGATTGCAGAAGCGCCCGGCTAAACACCATCGTCCTCTCGTCCGCTTTTTTCTTTAAGCTCTCATTCATATAAAGTACCAAGATAAAAAGCCCTCGCTGGCGATCCTCCTCACTCTGGAATTTAGACACGTCAATCTCACTATACATATGCGAGATCGCCGCCAGGAAATCCAGTCGTTCCGGATTCTTCTTCCATGCCTCATAGTAGAGACGGGACGCTTCCTTATATCTCCCGTCTTTTTGGTAAGTCTCCGCACGGAAGGCCAATAATTGATTTACCAAGAAACGATTGGGTTCCAATCCCTTTTCCGCCCGGTCAAATAAGTCGTAAGCCCGCTTCCGGTCATACGTCTTACCCAAGGCGGAACCCAATAAGAGGCATACCTCGACCGAGGTCGTATCCTGCTCATATGCCATATCCAAGATATCTACCGAGGGCATATACAGACCGGCATAATACTTCGAGGCTCCCCCATATTTCAAGGTAAGGTAGGTGGAATCACCATCAGCCAACAAACTGGAATAGACAGAATCCGCCTGAACAAATTGTTTCACGATATATAGCCCCAATCCTTTACTACGCAATAATTGACGATTCCCGGGATTATAAAACAAGGCGGTATCGCAAATCGCTATTCCTTCCGATATATAATCCGGGCTACTAGCCCCCATCCGATACAATGAATTCACTAACGCAACCGCCAACCCCGCATTCTCACGATTCAAGTTATACGCCTGAAAATAAGCGGTCGTAGCGGAAGGATATTGTTCCATTCGAGTATAGCAATCGCCAATCGCACGGTATAAGACAGTATTATCCTCATTCTGAGCTTGCAATTTCTCATAGGCATCAACTGCTTTCTCATACTCCCCCAATTGGAAATACAGACGTGCCAACTGATAATTAGCGTAGAAGTTCGAGCTATCGGCGGATAAGACCTGATGAAAATATCGCTCGGCATCCTCCGCACGGCCTAAGTTCGTCGCCGTCCGAGCCAAGATGTTTAAGATATCCAAGTTCGTCGTATCCATAGAAAAGCAAAGACGGTAATAGTCATAAGCCTTCTGATACCGAAGCATACCCTCATAAGCCTGCCCGATAGCGTTCATAATCTCATAATTCGAAGAATCGGCTAATGTAAGGCTATCAGCATGAGCGATCACAGCCGCATATTGCTTACGGTTCACCAAGTCTTGCCAATTAAACTCTTGAGCATTCCCGGGAAAAATAAGGCAACAAAGTAACAGAACTGTAACTAAATTACATTTCTCATTCATATCTGTATGTTTTTAAGATTACTGATTAAGCGACCAACACAGCCTCTATTCTTATTTCACTGTAACCGGAAAGTAATAGGCACCGTATATAAGACGCGGACCGCCTTTCCGTCCTGACGACCGGGAGTCCACCGGGGCATCATTCCGATGACTCGCAAAGCTTCCGCATCCAAGGAGGGATCTATCCCCCGTATGATTTTAGGTTCCACGATATTTCCTTTCTTATCTACCACAAACGAACAGATCACACGACCTTGCACTCCCGCTTCCTGCGCATCTGTCGGATACTTTATGCTTTGAGCGATAAACTTCAATAATTCACGATCCCCTCCGGGATATTGCGGCATCACGTCCACTACCGTCAAAGTCTCTTCCTTCGCTTCTTCTACCGGACTTTTCAAACGGAACGTAATCGGGACCGTATATTTCACGGCGACCGCCTTTCCACGTTGCATTCCCGGATTCCAACGAGGCATAGTGTTTATTACCCTTACGGCCTCCTCATTCAATAAAGGAGTCACTCCCCGAAGCACCTCCGGATTATTGACGGAACCATCACGCCCAACGATAAACGAGCAGATTACACGCCCTTGCTCCCCGTTATCCTGACTCTCTTTCGGATACTTTATATTCGTGGCTATGTATTTCAACAACTCCGCATCCCCACCCGGAAAACTAGGCATCTTCTCTACCACGGTAAATACTTGCTCGTTCATCTCACGGGATTTGGAAGATAAGGACAAATGGGTATTATTTGTCATATCAGCAGCCAAGACCTCTTGAGACTCCCTTCCTTGATAGCTGCATCGCAAAATCGCATTCGCAGGGACCTCCAAAGAGAAAGCCCCTTTCTTATCCGTGATAGTCCTCTCTTTACCGCCCTTCACCACAACTGATGCCCCGATCAAAGGCTGCCCGGTCTCATCAACCAGAATGCCCGTAGCCGTCACCATAGCGTTCGAGACCGTAGCCTCATTCGCCAGACGGACAGTCAAACGGGCTACCGCCTCGATATTACTTAACAGCATCAAGATCCCTACCAATGGAATAAATATCAGATATTTCGTACGTACGATACCCGGGCTCCGCTTCTTGTTCATCATCATAATCCGGTTCTTCAGATGCAGCACATTGAAACTATTATACAAAGTAGTAACGGACTGATGATGAGCCAATCCCAATAAATGGTATTGATAGCTCTTACTATCGTAACCAGACTGGATCACCGTGTTATCCGCCAGATACTCCAGATTATGCCTAACCTCACGCTTCAATAACCATACAAAAGGATTAAACCAGCAAGCCATACACATCATCTCGCTCAAGATCACGTCAATCGAGTGCCATTGGGATACGTGCGTACATTCATGTGTCAATATCTCATCCGTTTCCTTATCCGAATGACTCTCCGGATGCAAGAAGACCATACGGAAAAAGGAGAATGGCCCGGCGGCCTTCCGCAACGCATAAACCGGAGTTTCATGAATAACAACACGCTCACTGGTATGAGCCAACCATAAGATACTGCTTAATTGCACGAGAAAACGTCCGCATAAGAACGCTACGATCCCCCAATAAATAAACCCCAAAGATCCCAGCAACCATCCATACCAATCCACGGACGCCGCGGCATCCGCTTTCGCCGTCGCCTCAGGCAACATAGCGGAATACATATAAATCACATCTGCTATAGGCTCTTGTTGCCTTACCCAATCTTGGATGTTCAGCAAAGGATAAAACAGAGCCAAGCCAAAGAACGCCAGCAATATCGCACGACGTAGCTTGAAGAACGTGTCCTTATAGAAGAACAACCGGTAGAAGGCGTAAAAGAGTACAAAGGCTACATTTACCTTCAATAAGTAGGCAAATTCCGGTGTCATGGTATGTGGGATTTAGGTTATTCTTTTCCTTTCTCAATCAAATCGATGATATCCTTTAGATCATCCGTAGAGATTTTCTGATCTTTCGCAAAGAAAGAAACCATTTCTTTATACGAGTTAGCGAAATAATTCGTTACCACGCCGCCAAGGAACGTACGTTTATATTCCGTTTCCTCTATCAAAGGACGGTATTCATACGTATTTCCATAACGTTTCGCCTTCACGTACTTCTTTCGCTCCAGATTCTTGATCACGGAAGCGAGCGTCGTATAAGGAGGTTTCGGGTCCTCGTATTTGGCCAGCACATCTTTCACAAAACAAGGACCGATCCGCCAAATCCAGCGCATCGCCTCTTCTTCCTGCATCGTTAGCTTCTCCATAAATCTTATCCTTTTATTAATGTATATCCACAAAGCTACGAAATAGTCGTAAACGGCATGCGGAAGGCACGTTAATTAACATTAAATAAGAATCACAAGACCTGCAATCGTGAATTATTGCAACTTAAATGTGATCGGCACCGTATATTTCACGGCTACCGGCTCGCCTCTTTGCGTGCCCGGTGTCCAACGAGGCATCATTTGCAAAACTCGAACCGCCTCTTGGTCTAATGCCGGGGAGATTCCTCTAATGACCTTGTAATTCGTAAGTGTTCCATCCTTCGTTACCACAAACGAACAAATCACACGGCCTTGCTCTCCTTTGTTTTGGCTTTCTTGTGGATACTTTACATTCTTGGCTATAAATTTCAAAAGCTCCGCATCACCGCCGGGAAACTTCGGCATCACCTCTACTACCCTAAATACCTGCTCTCCATTTTCCAGCGTATCTTCGTCCTCCGCTTCCACCTGTACTTGCTCTTGTTTTTCTGCCTTTGTTACATCTGTCGGAACACTTTCTTCTTTTTGTTCCGAAGACTGTCCGCATCCTACGCACATCGCCAAAGCGAACAGGATGATCATTGTGTTCATAATCGCCTTTTTCATTTTCAATCAGTTTTAATGTTATTTATACCGTTATTACACATACTTACCAACCTCTAAGCATACCCGGATATTACGTCGGTTTCGCAAACATACGAAATATTCGTAATATAAATATAAACAATATGTTAAATAACACTAATAGCCATCAAAGACATAGAAAAGATAAAAGAACATAGCTTCTATCGCTAGATTATTACAAGAAGTACAACCGAGCGATACATATCGAAGTCAAATAAGCGAATAGAACACAAAAACCGGATTGCCCTCCTCTCCTTTTAAGTCCAACTCCTGCGGAATCGTGATCGAGTGAAGCGACTTATATAAGTTTAGCTCATACGGGGTCACTACTTGTACCAACTCATCTTTTATGACCCTCCCCCAGACCGGGAAATTCCGATAACTTCTCGTACCCTGCATGCCATGTTGAAGGTTCGCGTCCGCCAGTTCATAGATAGACCCCGGCATCTCGCATTTTTCCACGAGTGTCTTTCCCGTTTTTTTATCCACAGAGGCGATATAATAGCCTTGGTTATACAATAAACGGAAATAATAATGTGCCGGAAACTCAATCATATCTTGCACAAAGATATCCTTGGGGTCCTTTTTTTCAATTCGCAAATTACTCATGTCCGTAACATCCAACGAACGAATCACTTCCGCATCCGAGTTTTTCAGATCAAGGACACAAGCCGCACTTATTCGATCCGCCGAGATACAGAAGACCGTATCATTACTACCGGTCTTAAACAACACGGAGTTTTGCGCATCAGAATAAGCGGAGGCGATACTTGTCGTGAACCCGCTCTTCTCATGGGGTAATAAAAAGGAATAAAAATCATTCTTGATCGCTATCGTATCCCCTTTCCTCGAAAATAGGCCCAATCCGAATCCCCCTCCGTTGAAAGGCTGAAAAGGGAATGATATGGCGGCGAAACGATCCTTTCCGATATGACGCATATAGATTACCGAATACTCATGGGTGGATTGTCCGATAAATTCACCTTCTAACGTATATTCCCAAACTCGATTATTACTAAATAAAAAAAGGCGATCATTACGTTCGTCCACTTGGATACATGGCAGAATACCGCTAAATTCACCCGGCCCCTGCCCTTCTTTTACCAACGTCCGGATAAAACACCCTTGCCGATCGAACAGGACGATACGGGGCTCTTTTACGGGAAACACATAGATATATCGATCTGTCACGGCATAATCATAAACTCCGTCTATCAACGAGGCATCATCCGTGGTCACCTCTAAAGGGACAAAAGTAACCCCCTTGATCTCATCGCCTAATTCCAATAGCCCCGGTTTATCCATCCCCCCTCTTATATCCGCAGTTAAAAGAGAGGACGCTTCCGTTGGCGAAGAACCGCATGACACGAAACAAGAAACGACAAAAACACTATTTAAATAAAACAAGATAGAGGCTAACTTTACACTTTTCAT
>OGXE01002198.1_pt1 | contig 15158 bp, 15 predicted proteins | sample 1576181 | NCBI WGS metagenome assembly OGXE01 (sample SAMEA3541478, study PRJEB24748) | human gut metagenome | biome: human gut; feature: human-associated habitat; material: faeces | place: China | collected 2012 | reverse complement strand
TCTCTTGGGGTTCCAAAGGGGCCATTCTCTTTTGCGAAAGAGAATGGCCCCTTTGCCCCCGCCGCCCGCAGGCGGCATACCCCCTCGCACTTGTGCGAAGAAAGGGAGCATTCTCTCACGTGAGAGAATGTTCCCCTTCCCGCGTTCCCCACGTCAGGTGGGGGAATTTTCTGAAAAAAGTTCTGAAATTACTTCAGCTTCATCGGCGTGAGCTGGAGATAATCGTCCAGCGTGCCGTCATGCAGGCAGCAATCGATGATCTCGCGGCCCAGCGGGTCGAGATCGTCGGAAACGAACTGCTGGAGCTGCTCTTTGAAGAAGTCGGTCAGGATCTTGGCGCCGGCGTCGTAGCCCGCGTTGCCGAGCTTGGACTGCGTCTCGGGGCGCAGGAACGTCTGACGGATGAACTGGCTGTCGAGCTTCATTTCATCGAGCGCGTAGCCGAACAGCGGGCAGCGCGCGGGGACCAGATGCTTTTCGCGCACAAAACCGTTGTGGCGCGCGAGGTATTCGCGCGAGAGCCACTCGCCCATGAATCCAACATGATAAGCGCCGATGTGCTGGTTCGGGATCAGCACGTTCGTCGTCTTAGGCGCAGACATGATCTGCTCGAGCAGCAGATTCGCCTGCGTGACTTTGAGGCCCGTGGCGAACGGCCAGTAGGAGCCGACGCCCTCGGCCTTCAGGCCGCTGCCGGCGTTCGTATCGGCGATGGACGGGTTCTTGAAGCCGCGTGGAGAGATGAGTCTCCACAGCCAGGCAATGGACTGCGGCACAACCTGCAGCATGCCCATGACACCGTAGTTCGGGTCTTTCGCAGTAGAGGGCGGCATGCGCACACCGAAGCTGCGCACGTCGACCTCGACGGGCTCGGTATCAGGCACGATGTTGTCAACCATCTTGCGCGGCAGGATGACGCGCGGGTTGGAGCAGGGCTTGCCGTTCGACTCGATCACATGCTCCCAGATGAGGCAGGTCGCACCGGGGACGCCGTCCATATTGAAGAAGACCAGCGGCTCGCTCGGATGGATACAGATGCGCTCATAGAGCGGGCTGTTACCGTAGGCATTCATGCCGTCCATACGCAGAAACCAGCCGTCCTCGGCATCGAGGATGCGCAGCTTGCCGCTCTCGGGATCCTGGAAGCTCTTGAGCGCGCAGGCCATATCATCGGCAATGGGGTGGATCTTGCAGCTCTCGCCAAGCGTCATGTAATATTTTTCGCCCGTGACCGTGTGCGTACCGATGAGCAGGCGGTCGTCCTCTTCGCGGTGGAAGTCCTCGAGCATTTCGCTCTTGCCGCCGCCGGATGCGCCCTCGTGCATGAACACGACCTCGCACTCATACGGCGTTTCGACCATGGCTGCACTCGTATGGCAGCAGACCCAGCCCTCCTGCTCGCCGATGTCGAGCAGCAGCGAGAAAACGCCCTTCTTGGCGCTGGGGCCGGGATAGAGGTTGTAGGCCCAGACCTCGTGCATCTCCTTGGAGCGGTTGTGCACGACGACCTGCTTGCCGTCAAAGTGCGTGTGGCGGAACGGGGGCGCAACGAAGATGATGGCGCGGGGCTTATAGTGCTCAGGCACATCGACAATGCTCGTAAAGCCCTGCATGTTCGCCAGCGACAGCGCGAAGAACGCCGCGTTGAGCGGGCAGATCATCAGGCTCGGATAGCCGTGGCCGCGCGGGCCGGCGGAAAACGGCAGCATGATGACCTGCTGCGTGGAGAGCCAGTCGAGCGTCTCCTGACGAAGGGACGAAAACTCATAGCCGAAGCGGTCCTTAAAGCGCGGCTTGTCGGAGGGCAGATCGTCGCCGATGGCCATGCTGTTCGGGTCGCGGCGGCGCATGTAGTCTTCCATGAAGTTGACGACGCAGCCGTTCTTGCAGCGCACGACTTCCGCTTCCTTGACCGTGCCATTGCCCTCGATGGGGTAGACCACGTCGTAGCGGGAGGTGTGCGTGGGGCCGTAGGCCATCTCCTCGAGTTCTTCCTTCGTCTCGGCATAGGCGATGCACTTGCACTTTTTGAGTGCTGCGGTGACCTCGGGGGCTAAATCAAATTTTTCAAAATACTGGTCAAACATGAAAAGATCCCTCCACATCTCATTGGGGTTTGATGATTGTTTATTCGCTGCGGGACTTTTTCATGCCGCGTGTCTCCGGGGGAAGAACACTGCTGCGGCATAATAAAAGATTGAGGTAATGCTATCACGATTGATAGAAAAACGCAATAAAACATCCTTGAATGTTTTAGAAAACATGGATGATTTTTCAAAATAGTTAAATAAACAAAAAGAAGACGCTCTGCTGCGCAAAGCGTCTTCGCGGGAAAACCGAAAGGATTTACGAGATCTTTCTGAGAAAATTGCCGTCGATGCGCACGCCCTCCTGCACGATGAAAAAGGCGTGGGGATCGAGCTCACGCACGGTCTCCTGCAGCTCCGCGGCCTCGAATTTCGAGACGCAGACGCACAGCACGCGCATGTCGCTCTCCGTATATGCGCCCTTGCCCTCCCAGTACGTTACGCCGCGGCCAAGGCGCGACATGATGCTGCGCGGGAGCTCGGGGTCTGCGTCCCTTGTGAAGATGAGCACCTGCACATTGATGTTCTGCTGGTGCCCGCGGTCGATGAAGAGCGAGCAGAACACCGTGTAGATGACGGAGTAGATGGCCGTCTGGATGTCGAAGAGCAGTGCGCAGGCGACGTAGAGCACGATGTTGAAGCCCAGCGAAAAACGTCCGACGGTGAAGCGGCTGCCGCGCTTTGTGAGGCACAGTCCGACAACGTCGAGCCCTCCGGTCGAGCAGCCGCAGGTCAGAGCCAAGCCGAGGGCAAAGCCGCACAGGATGCCGCCGACGAGGCACGAGGCGAGAGGATCGTCCAAAATCGGCACGGCGGGCGACTGGATCACGCTCAAAAAGAGCGACGACGCGCCCACGCAGATCAGCGTGCGGATCAAAAACGCGCGCCCGAGGTCGCGCCACGCGAGATACAGCACCGGAATATTGATGAGAAAGTACAAAATACCGGCGATGTCCACCCCTGCGGGCAGCTCAACGGCCTGCGCGAGCAGTGTTCGGATGATCTGGCTCAATCCGACTACGCCGCCGGAGTAGAGGCCCATCGGTACGACGAAAAGGTTCACGCCCAGCGCGTAGAGGAATGTTGCGAAAACCGCGATCAGGACGCGCGCCCATTTGTTTTGCAGCGCTTTGTGCAGCATAGCTCTTGCCCTCACTTTTCTCCGCACTGACCATTATTCTATGTACCCGTGCGGGTCTTATTCGCTTGTTACCTTTTGATTATAGCCCATAGCGGAGGCACTTGTAAAGCCTTCTCCGCGCGCGGGAGAGCGTGCGCGACACCGTGGACTTGTCCCGCCCGATGGCCGCGGCGATCTCCGTGACGGTCATGTTTTCCTCGTACCGCAGGCGCAGCAGCTCGCGCTGGCGGGCGGTAAGCTCCTCCTCGCGGGCAAGGCGCAGATTGCGCTTGAGGCGCATGAGGTCGCTCTCGTTGTCGCTCGCGTGCGCGGCGATCCAGGCGGTCATATCGCCGTAAACTTCATTGTTGCGCATACTATAAGGTGTACTTTTCATTGCGGTAATAGCCCCTTTCGTAATAGTGCCGCGTCAGCTCGGCCAGCTCGCGCGACTGGCGCTGAAGCTGCTGGAGCTCTAAGATACGCCGCTTGAGTCGCTCGCGCTCCTCCTTCGTCGGTGCGGCCTTGGCCTGCTCGCGCAGGACCGTGATGCGCATACGGAAGCGCAGCGCATCCTCGCGGTAGACAAACGACATCTGATACAGCGTCATAGCGTGCTCGCCTCCCCTGATATGTATTCAAACGACCGGAGCGCTTCGCGCGCAAAGCGCGGAAAGCAGTCCGCGCAGACGGTCACGCCGTTCCGGTACCACAGCGTTTCTCCCGCGTAAATGTCCTGCGCGCAGAGTGAGCAGACCGCGTGCACCGAATCATGGTGTCTTTTTCCTGCGTACAACAAAATTCCTCCTTTTTTCAAATTCCCTGTTGACAAACGAATCGAAGTCTGGTAATATACAACCTGTTCGTTGCTGAGATGCTGGTATAGCTCAGCTGGTAGAGCAGCTGATTTGTAATCAGCAGGTCGGGGGTTCGAATCCGTCTACCAGCTCCACCGACAAGCAAACAATTTCATATGGGGGAATTCCCGAGTGGCCAAAGGGGGCAGACTGTAAATCTGTTGTCAGTGACTTCGGTGGTTCGAATCCACCTTCCCCCACCAAGAACGAGTTGATGAAAGTTAGCTCGTTCTTTTTGTTTTGTAGTGGTTGGAAAATGTAAGCGATACGCCAGTGGCGTATCAGAGCCGCTCTGCGGCCTGCGTCGAGATCACACTTTCGTCGTTTTACCACAAAAGCAAAAATATCGAGCTGCCCTTAGGCTGGCTCGATATTTTCTTTCTCTCTATTTTTTGCGCGTCCGTCCTCTTTCGGGGCGGCGCGTTTTCTTTTTCTGCTGCGGGGATCAGCCGCCGTACCGGTATCGGCGGCGTGCGCCGCGGGCAAACTGAGGAGAACGATTGCCGCGGCATGCTGGCAAGTACAAAGAACTTGTCAGCAAAATCAAGATATCACAAGAATCTTGCTATGTCAAGAATAAATTTACAAGGTTCTTGTTATAATTGATTGACAGTTACAAGCTTCTGCGATAGAATACAGTCAAATCTTGTCGCAGCTTGCGTTTTCTGGGGGAATCTTGATGAGTTTTGGCAAACAAATGCGTCTGCGGCGTGAGGAGCTTCATCTCTCGCGCGCGGCACTGGCGGAGGAGCTTGGCGTTTCGCCCTCTGCCATCAGCAACTATGAAAACGGCGTCAGCTCGCCGAAGGAGGAGGTGCTGCTCCGGCTGTTCGATGCGCTTGAGATCGACCCGAACTACCTTTACCGCGATTCGTTCCGCTCAGGCAGCTTCGTCTGCTCGCGCGCAGAGCAGGATTTGATCGAAAAGTGCCGCTCGCTCTCGCCGCTCGAGCGCGAGACGGTAGGCAGCCTCGTCAGCGCCCTGTGCACGATGCATACAGGGCGGGAGGAAGCGAGCGCGCCGCGCCGCATCCCGCTCTACCGCTCGATCGAGGCAGCGGGCTACGCCGCCCCCGTGCCAGGCGAGGATTTTGACTACATCGTCGACCACGGCGATGTGCCGCCGGGAGCGGAATTCGCCGTGCGCATCCGCGACGACAGTTTAGAACCCGTGCTGCACGGCGGCAGCGTCGCCTACCTCAATCACGACCCGCTGCATGCCGGCGACGTGGGCATCTTCTGCGTCGGGGGCGACATGCTCTGCAAGCAGTATTACCGCGACCCGCTCGGCGTTTCGTACCTCTTTTCTCTGGGGCGGGACCGCGGCGCGGACGTCGTCTGCGGCCCTGAGAGCGGAAAGCGCTTTATCTGCTTCGGACACGTGATCTTAGATCATCGTGTGCCGCTGCCCGGTATGGGCCTGTGAGCGGGAAAAAGGCGCATTTTGCGCGGAAAAAGACTTGAATCGTTCACAAACTCTGCTTATAATATAGGTTTGGAAATCAATAAAAAAGAAGGAAGCGTATTTCTTATGACGAAAATTGACATTTTCTCCGGCTTTCTGGGCGCCGGCAAGACCACGCTCATCAAAAAGCTGATCGCGGAAGCCTACAGCGGCGAAAAGCTCGTGCTGATCGAAAACGAATTCGGCGAGATCAACATCGACGGCGGCTTTCTGAAGGAGTCCGGCATCGAGATCTCCGAGATGTCCGCGGGCTGCATCTGCTGCTCCCTCGTCGGTGACTTCAACAAGGCGCTCAAAGAGGTCGTGGCGCAGTTCCACCCCGACCGCATCCTCATTGAGCCGAGCGGCGTCGGCAAGCTCTCTGACGTCATCGTCGCCGTCGAGCGCACCGTCGACGAGTGCCCGGGCGAGCTCAAGCTCAACAGCTATGTCACCGTGGCCGACGCCAGCAAGGTCAAGGTCTATATGAAGAACTTCGGTGAGTTCTACAACAACCAGATCGAGGCCGCCGGCACGATCATTCTTTCCCGCACGCAGAAGCTCTCGCAGGAAAAGCTCGAGGCTGCCGCCGCGATGCTGCGCGAGAAGAACCCCGACGCCGCCATTCTGACGACTCCGTGGGACGAGCTGGACGGCAAGACCATCCTCTCCGCCATCGAAAAGGTGTCGCTGAGCGACGAGCTTCTTGAAAAGATGCGCCGCGAGCACGAGATCGAAGAGGCCGAGCACGAGCATGAGCATCACCATCATCACGATCACGATGAACATGACGAGCACGACTATGAACACGAGCACCATCATGACCACGATGAGGATGAGGATGAGCATGACCACGAGCATGGGCATCATCACGACCATGACCATGACGAGCACGACGAGCACGAGCATCACCACCATCACCACGACGGTGAGGAGTGCGACGATCCCGAGTGCGAGTGCCACCATCACCATCATCACCACGCTGACGACGTCTTCTCCTCCTGGGGCAAGGAGACGCCGAAGAAGTTCAGCAAGGAAGCTCTTGAGGACATGCTCCACAAGCTCGACAGCGGCGACTACGGCCACATTCTGCGTGCCAAGGGCATCGTGAACGGCGAGGACGGCTGGCTCGAATTCGACTACGTGCCCGAAGAGCATGAGGTCCGCGCGGGCCATCCCGACTACACGGGCCGTCTGTGCGTTATCGGCGCGGAGCTCAAGGAAGACGGCCTTGCAGAACTGTTTGGAGTGTAAGGCATGGATATTCCTGTTTATCTGGTCGCCGGATTCCTCGATTCCGGCAAAACGAGCTTTATCAACGGCATTTTAGAAGACGGCTTCGCCCGCGAGGACAGGACGCTTCTGATCTGCTGCGAAGAGGGCGACGAAGAATACGAGAAGAAGGCGCTCGACAACGTCACCGTTGTCACGGTAGACGACGAAGAGGAGCTGACGCTCGCTTTCTGCAAGGAGCTTGAAAAGAAGCACCGCCCCAAGCAGGTGCTCATTGAGTACAACGGCATGTGGCAGATGGAAAAGCTCTACCGCGAGGTGCTGCCCGCCAACTGGGTGCTCTACCAGATCATGACCTTCGTGCAGGCGCCGACGTTCGAGCTGTTCGTCAAGAACATGGGTCAGCTCATGATGGAAAAGATCACGAACGCGGACATGATCGTCTTCAACCGCTGCGACGACAAGCTCAAAGAGAGCCTGCGCGCGCGCAATCTGCGCATGGTCAACCGCCGCGCGGACATCTACCTTGAGGACAACGACGGCAACAGCGAGGACTACCTGACCGGCGACGAGTGCCCGTTCGACATGACGCCCGACCTCATCGACATTCCCGACGACGACTACGGCGTGTGGTACGTCGACGCGATGGACCATCCTGACCGCTGGGATGGCAAAAAGGTCCACATGAAGCTCATCATGTGCCACTCGAAGAAGTTCCCGGGCATCCACTGCCCCGGCCGCTTCGTGATGACCTGCTGCGAAAACGACATCCAGTTCGTCGGCATCGTCGCCAAGGGCGACAGCCTGAAGGCCTACAAGAATCGCGACTGGGTCGATATCACTGCCACGGTCAAAAAGGAGCACCTCGACGCCTACGAGGGCGAAGGCCCCGTGCTATACGTCGAGCGCATCACCACCACGTCGAAGCCCGCGCAGGAAGTCGTGTCGTTCTGACGACGCGATTTGCGGAGGTAAGGTGAATCAGCAGCGCGCAGCGCTGCGGAGTTTTCTCCTGCTAACCCGCAGGGGAGAGCGAATAAAGGGGACATTCTCTTCGAGAAGAGAATGTCCCCTTTTGAATCCCAAGGGAAGGATGAAGGGGAACCCCCCTCGCCCCCCGACATTGCGGTTTTGAGGCTTGAAGAGCTGCTCAGTCTGCGGAATCGGGTACCTGCCGGGTGATGGTTCTAAACGATTTGACTTTTTTCTATCTTCGCTGTCGCTCCCTGATCTGAATGCAGTCTTGGTAGAATCCCCTGCCGTCGCTAGATTTTGCCAACCTTGCTGCCCCCCCAAAGCGGCATCGCTGCGCTCGCCGCACTTTTAAGTTATCGTATATTTTTTACGATGGCCATGTGGTCATATCCGCGGCGCGCCGCTCGTGCTGTGCGCCTTGCCGTCACCAAGCTTTACACGCAGCGGCGGTAAGTCGATGCCGAGCATCAGCTTGACGAGCCAGGCAAAAAACAGCAGCACTAAAATCGGGATCAGGCACGACGTAACGAGCATGACGGCGAGGGCCTCGATAAAGCGGTTCAGGACCGTTTTGAGCTGCCCGACCGCGGCGGTCGCCGCTCCGGTGATGCCCTCAGTCACCTTGGAAAAGAGGCCGGAAAGGCCGCTCTTTTCCCCCTCGTCCGTCTCGCCCGAGGTGGCGGACTGAATATCCTCGGTCGTCTGCTCGGCGTTTGCGATGGTCTCTTCGATCGAGGCGCGGTATGTGTCCTCAATCATGCTCGAAACCTTGACGCCCGCGGGAATGGCAAACGCGATGGCGAGCGCGAAGAGCAGCAAATGCCACGCGAGCTTCCCCAGCGCGGCGCGCAGCTTTTCGGAAAAGAGCGCAGCGATGCCAAGCGCGCAGGCTGCGGGGATCAGGATCGTGAACGACACGTAGGATGTGATCGTCAGCAGATACTTTTCCAAAAAGATGGCGCAGAGCACGATGAGGAAATAGCCGCTCAGGTCGGCGAGCTTTTCGGCGATGGGTGTCGCGGTGTCGCCCGGCAGGAGCGTGATGGCCGCGGACGCGGCGGTCGACGCCGCCGTCAGCTCAAGCACCGTCTCCTGCTTTTCCGCGAGCGCGTCGATGGACGCTTGATGGTACGCGGGGTCGGACGCTCTCTTCCCTACCGCGAAGATGGAAAGGAGCGCCGCCAGAACGAGAAGCGCCGCGAGCGCGGCCTTCTTAGTTGTCACTGAATGCATAGTCGCCTCCAAAAAACGGGATGGCTCTATCATACCGAAACGGCGGAAGATGTCAAGAAAACCCGGTTTCGGTCGCATCGCCGCGCGCGGTTTCTATCCTCCTGATCGCGTCAAAAACATAGAGAATCAGCATGAAAACGCTAATATTTCGTTAATTTGTTTCAGATTTTTCCAAATTTTATATCACTTTTCCGAATTCTGTCTTGTCACCTGCCTTGTTTTTACGGAAAGTTCGTGATAGAATACAGATTTAGCAGGATCGGCGAATCTTTTTTCATTGATTCTGTCAAAACGGAAGTTTTTTCTTCCCCGTTTCCGGCGCGAAAGCGCCTGTACTGATCTGACAAGCAAATCAAGCAATGTTTGGCAAACCTGCTGAAAAGCAGGGACGCAAAGCCAGAGGGGTCTAAGGCCGCCGTGTGCGGTTATGACAGCCGGCTGCAAATCATTCGGAAGGGCATCGCCCTTCCTGCACCGCCCGGCCCTCTCTGAAAGCAAGGTACAGGCGGGAAACCTTTTTTGCCGAAAAGAGGGGGATGAACAGGCGACAAACATTTTATGAGTTCTGCATGCTGCATGAAAGGACAAACTTACTGAAAGAATGGGACGAATCGCGCAATTTTCCGCTCACGCCGGACACCGTTTCCTACGGCAGCAAGAAAAAAGTCTGGTGGACGTGTGAAAACGGCCATTCGTGGCAGACGACGGTGCATGTGCGCTCCGAGGGGAGCGGCTGTCCGTACTGCGCAGGGCGAAAGGTCCTGCCCGGCTTCAACAATTTGGAAACGCTCTATCCCGACATGGCCGCGCAGTTGGACCCGTCGCTCAACGGCGCGCTGACACCGGAGATGGTCACGCCCGGCAGCAACAAAAAGGTCTGGTGGCAGTGCTCCATGGGACACGTGTGGAAATCCGTCATCTATCCGCGCACCGGCGCGCAGCAGTGCGGCTGCCCCGTCTGCGCCGGAAAGGTGAGCACAACACACGCGCGGCGTTACGCCCAGCTCGACGAAATTCGCACCTTTACCGAGCTGTGACAAGACCAATTCTATAAAAACGATCAAGGCCGTGGGAAGCGATGTGCTTTCCGCGGCCTTACTTTTTGCCTGATTTGGACGCACTGTCAGCACTATGTTTGGTGCTGACGCGTTTTCTTTCCCGCTTTCGCCAAAAAGCAGCGCCCCTCTCTATTGCGGCGAGGGGCGGTACAATCTGTTCAATGAGTCGACTTGTTGCCGCGGGCAAAACAAATGATTGTTATATGTGGACACTTGCGCCTGATTTTTCCCTGTGCTATAATGCAGTTGCTTTAATCGGATAAATTACCTGTAAAGGAGAATCATCATGGATTATATGGCTCTTTCCGCTGCCGAGTGGCAGCAGGAATACGACAAGGTGTCCGCCGAATACGAGGGCTGGAAGGCCAAGGGCCTCAAGCTCAACATGGCGCGCGGCAAGCCGGGCAAGCAGCAGCTCGACCTTGTCAGCGGCATCCTGACCGCGCTGACCAGCGCCGAGGAGTGCGTGGACAGCGGCGTGGACGCCCGCAACTACGGCGAGCTCAAGGGTCTTGAGAGCGCGCGTAAGCTGTTCGCCGATATCCTCGGCTGCAAGACCTCTCAGGTCTTCGCCGGCGGCAATTCGAGCCTCCAGCTCATGTACGACACGGTCTCCAAGGCCTACACCCACGGCCTGCTGCACAGCGAAAAGCCGTGGTGCAAGGAAGAGAGCGTCAAGTGGCTCTGCCCCGCGCCGGGCTATGACCGCCACTTCAAGGTGACCGAGAGCTTCGGCTTTGAGCTCATCACCATCCCGATGACCGAAAACGGCCCCGACATGGACATTGTCGAAAACCTCATCAAGGACCCGAGCGTCAAGGGCATGTGGAACGTGCCGAAGTACTCGAACCCCGACGGCATCATCTACTCCGACGAGACGATCCGCCGCATTGCCTCGATGAAGCCCGCCGCGCCGGACTTCCTGCTGATGTGGGACAACGCCTACTGCATCCACGAGTTCGACGGCGAGTTCGTCCCGTTCAAGGATATTCTGAGCGAGTGCGAGAAGTACGGCAACGCCGACATGGTCTTCGAGTTCGCTTCCACGAGCAAGGTGACGCTCCCCGGCGCTGGCGTCGCGTGCTTTGCGTGCAGCGAGGCCAACATGGAGTACATGTGCAAGCTCATCGGCATTCAGGCCATCAGCTTCGACAAGATGAACCAGCTGCGCCACGTCAAGTATCTCCAGAACAAAGAGCACACCATCGCTCTCATGAAGGAGCACGCCAAGATCTTAAAGCCGAAGTTCGACATGGTCGTCGAAACGCTCGAGCGTGAGATCAAGCCGCTCGGCATTGCGAGCTGGCACACGCCCAAGGGCGGCTACTTTGTCTCCGTGAACACGGCCCCCGGCCTTGCCAAGCGCACGCTGGCGCTGGCCAAGGAGGCTGGCGTCGTGATGACGAGCGCGGGCGCGACCTATCCGTACGGACACGACCCTCTTGACAGCAACATCCGCGTCGCCCCGTCGCTGCCGCCGGTCGAGGAGCTTGAGCAGGCGATGGCCGTCTTCTGCTGCTGCCTCAAGCTTGCCGCGCTGGAGAAGAGCAAGAAGTAAGGCATATTTGCATCAAAAAAGCGGACCGCAGTGCGGTCCGCTTTTTCTTATCCCTATTCAGATCTTTGCTTTCTTCTCTTCCCGCTTCAAGCGCCAGACGGCGAGCGTGCGCACAAGCAGGATGTTGACGAGCGCAAGGCGCGCGTAGCTGTAGACGACATTCAGAAGGAAGTACGGCGAAATGTTGCTGTAATTGCCGAGATCGTCGAGCAGCAGCGGCATAACGCCGTAGCTCATCAGAAGCGGCAGCGCGACAAGCGCGGCAAGCCAGCCGGCAGCGAGCCATTTGAGTTCCTTTTTTGTCGCGGACAGCTTCATTTTTCGGTAAGCGAGCACCGTCCAGACGGTCATCAGGACCATGGCGGCGAACTGCACCCATGCGATCGCAAGGCGCATATAGTTCATCTGCGGCGTCCAGAGGTGCGTCATGAAGATGGTCGTCCACGAGAGGCCGGTCGCAAAGCGGAGGTAGAGATCAATACAGAGATAGGCCGCCCAGCCGCACCACAGGCCCGTGCGATGCTTCACCGTAAAGCAGATGATGCCGCAGAGGAAAAACGGCAGTCCGTAAATCAGCCCCGCCAGCAGATCGCCGGCGAGTATCAGGCAGGTGAGCAGAAGAACCGCGCCGATACACATTAAAATCGTACCCGCAATGGTGTGACGCTTTTCCTGCTCGGACGAAGTCTGCGGCGTGAAAGAGGCTGGTACTGCCTGTGCCGCGGGCGCGGCTGTTTCCGCCTTCGGCGCGTCCTCGCCGCGCACCAGCTCGTCAAGCGTCACACCGAAGAGCTCGGAGAGCTTTAATAGCTTGTCAAGCTCGGGGATGGAGGCGTCGGTCTCCCATTTGGATACGCTCTGGCGCGAAATATCCAGTGCGTCGGCAAGGTCGCCCTGCGACCAATTCTTTTGTGTGCGCAGGCGCACGATGTTCTCTCCAAGTGTCATGTGAGGGGTTCTCCTTTACAGAATTTCTGCGTTCAGCTTAGCAAAAGGCGCGCAAAAAGTCCACCAAGCGGGGTTGAAAAGTTAGCAACCAGCGGTTGCGGCGTAAAAAAAGAGGCCTTCAGCGCGGCCAGCGCAGTCCCTTCGGCAGGCCAAGAATATAGTCAGCGCTGACATTGTAATAAGCGCATAATGTTTGCAGGTGATGCAGCGGCAGCTCGTTGATCCCTTTTTCGTAGCGGTAATAAACCTGCTGCGTTGTTCCGATGACAGCGGCAACCTGCGCCTGTGTCAGATCATGATCCTCTCTTAGCTCGCGCAGAATATCCCAATAGGCCTTCATTTTGCCTCTCCCCCTCGTAGTTTTGGATGGGGAGTATTATTCCATACATCAGAAATAGTGTATTGACGATACATCACTTATGATGTAAAATGAAATCAGAAGGACGGATCAGCGTCTCAAACTCAAGAGGTGGAGGAATATCTTCATGAGGAAACTGACCTGGCTATTATGGGCAATGCTGCTTTTGCTCAGTCTGACCGGCTGCGGAAACAAAGTGGACAGCGAAAGCATCCGCAGCTATCTGGAAAGCTCTTACTACAACGAAAGTGATGCGTCTGTGGATGAGATCAAGGATATTTCTCAAGAACAGGGAAATAATGACAAGGAATTCATCGTAAGCTGTACGGTAAAGGCGAGCAACCGCTACGCCGTACAGACGGCCAACTGGGTCATAACCTTTGAGCGGTTTGAGAACAGTTGGGTCGGCACCGGGCGTGAAATGACGTATTATGAGACGGAACTGCAAAACGGGATGTCGGAAGAGGAGATGAAAGACCTTGTTGATCTCGAGGGGCTTTACTGGCAAAAGGAATTTGAAAGCTGGCTGACCTACGACGTCAGCGACTGGTACTGTACAGCGGATCTTGAAAACGGAGAATGCGAGGTCAGCTATCTTCTGACAACAGACTACGGCGGCTTTCAGTTTTTTCGGGTGTATCGAACGACCGCTGAATGGAATGACCGTTCAATGCAATGGTTCCGAAAGGAATCCAACGAGTATGCAACGAGCGGAGAGGTGGTCGTAACGCTCGACATAACGGGTCACTATGATTTCTATATCAATGGCAAGCAGCACTACACTTTTGATATTGAGAAGGATTCGGGGCAATATTACATGCGGAATTTTACCTACTATAACAGGCCCTACTCCACTGATCGTCTTGAGGCTTCCTTTGAAGAAAAGCAGCTGTCATTTGATTTGCCGGAATATTCCGTAACTGCGCCCTATTGGGTAGGCGTTTATGATGAAAATATCAAGCTGGAGATCATGAACGGGAGACTGTATTTCAGCCGGGAGTTGATCTCACCGGTATCATGATTGCCTGATTCAGGCGGAAAAGGAGAAGAAATATGAACATCAAATTCAAACGTTTCCTTCGCATGGCGCTGTGTCTGCTGCTGTGCGCAGCATTTTTTACCGGCGGCGTATTCGCGGCAGGAAAACTGCAAAAACGGACGATCACAGTCTATTCCGGTGTGGACATTTACGTTGATGACGCAAGGCTTGACGCCAGAGACGCCAACGGAAATCCGGTCGAGACTTTTGTTTACAATGGGACGACCTATCTTCCGGTGCGCGCCGTTGGCGAAGCGGTCGGCAAGGCGGTGCAGTGGGAGTCGAAAACCAGCTCGGTCTATATCGGCCAGCATAAGAGCGACAAGCCCGCCGTCTGGCTGGACGAACTGGACTACTTCGATTCGAGTTACAACCCACTGAAAAAAGGGGAAAATATGAAAGACAATCTTGGGAATACATACGAACATGCACTTCGCATTGGTCATTGGAGCGGCTATAATGTGTATAAGCTGAATGGACAGTACAGCGCGATTAGCGGAGTTCTCTTCAGAACATATAACTGCCGCAGTGAGAGCGCCGTAAGCGATTTGAAAATATATGGAGATGGCGAGCTGCTGTATTCTGCTTCGGTGACGAAAGGTGTTGATCCTGTTGAGTTTTACATCGATTTAACAGGAGTTCTCGAACTCAAGATTGCCTGTGGCGACAGCTGGACAATAAATGGAAAATACGCCGCCGGTTTAGGCAATTGCGGCCTGTGGGCCTGAACAGCAAAAAGAGGGAGCACTGCAAATGCAGTGCTCCCTCTTTTTGAGTTTACATTTCGTAGTCTACGGCCACGCGGTCGGCGCGGATGGACTTGCAGATATCGCTCACGGCGACATGGCGGGGATCGACCTTGTAGGCGTTCAGGTCATCCATGCTCTCAAACTCAGAAACGAGCACGGCGTCGTAGTTGCCCTCGCCGATGTTGCGCGCGACCTCGCTCTTTTTGAGCTGCGGGATCACGCCGTCGAGCGCGGCGAGCTTCGTCAGAAACTCGTTGGCTTTTTCCTCAGTGCCCTCGCGGAACTTCCACATTACGATATGACGGATCATAGGTATTTTCTCCTTTTTATCTGGCGTTATAGGCCTCAATGGCCTTTTTAAGAATTTCCATGGCGCGCTCGAGCTTGTCGCTTTCGAGGACGTAGGCCATGCGGACTTCGTTTTTGCCCTTCCCGGGCGTCGCATACATCGAGCCTCCCGGGGCCATCATCACGGTCTCGCCGTTGTCGCTGAATTCCT
>OGXE01002190.1_pt1 | contig 15194 bp, 10 predicted proteins | sample 1576181 | NCBI WGS metagenome assembly OGXE01 (sample SAMEA3541478, study PRJEB24748) | human gut metagenome | biome: human gut; feature: human-associated habitat; material: faeces | place: China | collected 2012 | reverse complement strand
TTGTTAACCTTAAATCTAATACTATGAAAAACACATTGCAAAGATACGGACTTTTATCAACTTTGCAAATTTACCAAGCGAAACAGACTATCTTATAACATGGTTTAATAGAACGACCGTCCTATTAACATTAAGGCTTTCTTTCGTTAACATTTAACGGATTTATAAAGATTTGGCGGAACAAAAGATATACAGATGCAAAAGTCAGGGAAATGGTGCTAAAGAGGGTTTATTCGAATAACAAATTCTGAAACAGACTGTTTATGTAAGTATCAATCCTCAAAACCATCCTATTATGAACAGATTTGAAAATAAGATAATCATTATCACGGGAGCTGCCGGTGGAATCGGCGCATCAACCACACGCCGCATTGTATCTGAAGGCGGCAAAGTAGTTATTGCTGACTATTCAAGAGAAAAAGCAGACCAATTTGCTGCCGAGCTGAGTAATTCGGGAGCAGATGTACGTCCGGTTTATTTTTCTGCTACAGAATTGAAAAGCTGCAAAGAACTAATCACCTTTACAATGAAGGAATACGGGCAGATCGATGTACTGGTAAACAATGTAGGAGGTACAAACCCCAGACGGGACACAAACATCGAAACTTTGGATATGGATTATTTTGACGAAGCCTTCCATCTGAATTTATCTTGTACCATGTATTTGTCCCAACTGGTTATCCCCATTATGAGCGCACAAGGTGGTGGAAATATTGTGAACGTAGCCTCAATAAGTGGAATCACGGCCGATTCGAATGGTACTCTTTATGGAGCCAGCAAAGCAGGAGTCATCAATCTGACCAAATACATTGCCACCCAAACGGGAAAGAAAAACATCCGTTGCAATGCAGTAGCACCGGGATTGATCCTGACCCCGGCCGCACTGAATAATCTTAATGAAGAGGTACGCAAAATATTTCTCGGGCAATGTGCGACACCCTATTTAGGTGAACCGCAAGATGTTGCCGCGACCATCGCTTTTTTAGCCTCCGAAGATGCACGTTACATTACCGGACAGACCATAGTAGTAGATGGCGGATTGACAATACACAATCCGACAATAAACTTAGTATAAAAAGAATCTTATCAAGTTACTGAGGTTATATCAAAATCGAGAATAGCTTATAAATCCCGATAATGCATCCGTCGCTTCCGACAAAGGTATTTTTAATCACAAATCATACAGCGAATATTATTTTAACAAAATGTGCTCCTTCTCTCTAGAAGCGAGCACATCTGAATAAAACAAACAATCTTATTTATCTTCATGAGATAAAAATACAATGACACTTTCCTATTCTACCGAACCAAAAAGTATTCTAACTAAAAACATAAACTAAGCTCGTTTCAAAACGTGAATAGACAGTTTTTATACAAAAGCAAATCAAAGAAAATTAATTGACCACTTACTATATCTGTTATATTCCTGTTCTTTTGTAAAGACATCTACACAGTTCCCCAATATCTCCCGCTCAAAATTACCACAAATCATCCTCTTTAAACAAGCCATATTTCTTCACTAATAGAGATAATTCCGGATCTAGATTGGCCCGGAATCTTATCCGGTCATCCACTTCCGCCGCACTGAGCAACAACGATACAGCCCGCTGCTCATTACCCAGACGAGCATTCAGAATAGCCTGCATATATTGGGTTTCGGCAGTCTGCGACGATTGTTCAAGTATTCGTAAGGCAGCCTTATCATATCCCAAAGACATATAGGCAATTGCAGTATTTACATCCTCGTACGGACGCAGAATTTCCAAAGCTTGCTCATATTTACGTTTCTCCAGATAATCCACAGCTCGGGCATACATTGTATCCGGTTCATTGGTATAGAGTGTGTCCTGCCGCATACCCCGACGGGAGAGACTGAAAAGGAAATCCACCCTACGTACTGCCGGATAGAGTTTGTCAAGCATATAGGCATATTCTGTCTTATACTGACTTTTAATCAGCCATTCGCGCCGATCGGGCTCCTGTTCACGATCAATAATTCTCAAGATTGCACCTTTATTGCCTTGAAAATTTTTATCATTTACAATCAGACGGCGCAGTTTCTCCCACCCCTCAGGTACGGTACGTATCTTTATCAACTCCGGCAAGTTCGGAATCCCGTCCTTCATCTCCTGCCGGATGATGTTGCCCGCCTCATCCATCTCGATAGCAGCACCGATAGCCAATGAATCATAAAGCTGTTTGAAGTCCTCCACCAAGATATTACGGATTGATTCCGCACGTTTTCGGGCTATTTCTCCATTAACGTGCCAGTTACCTTCGGGTGACGAGGTAGCCAAAAGTGTCAGACTGTCTATGATATATACCGGATCGGTCATTAATGCCAGAGTAAGGTTATGTACCTGCTTCACTCCCTGCCGGTTTATGTCAATAGTTTCATCCATACGAAAACTGTTTTTTGGAAAATAAAAGTTTACACTAGCATTTGCTTCCGCATCACGTGTAACTATTTTTCGAACAAAGCGTGGCGTCCTGTCAACAAACTTAGTCATCGAACTCACCAGATAAGTCAGCGTATCCGAGTACGGAAGGGAAAACCTGCTTCCATTACTATTCAGCACATCACCAACTACATATACCTTCATACGTGCCGAATTTTCATCTGCCGGTACTTTCTGCGAGTAGAGGAAATGTACCTGATCAGTAGCATAAATCACCGTATCGAGCTGCGCTTCAGGATTGAACGGAAAACGAACGATATCACGGTATTTTGTATCTTTCATCGCCTTACGCGCCTCATTACGGGCAATTTTCTGTGTATTATAGAACATCTTTATCAGACTGGTCGAATCAAGAGAATTGATACGTGCCAGTCGCTCTTCATAGCTCGCCTGCCGGGCCGCATGCCGCAGAGCAGGCGGATGTATGTTATACAATTTACGTATCAAATGGTATTGCGGATAAGTTGACCGCAGAAACTCGTAACGACCGATATAACGATTGACCGTAGTAGCTGAATCAAACCGGCTGAGTTCAAAATCCCGCCATGTTTTACGTCCCGGGACACGCAATACTATAGAATCGGGCAAATCACGATGATAGGTATATAGAGGCAGAAGACCACGAAAAGGTCCTATCATTCCCCTATCAGATACCCCTTGTTGCTGCCGGACATAATATTCGTATATATCTTCTTTTGAAAACTTCGACAGCAATGTATGCCGTGTCTGCATTGTATCTATCCGTGTCCTCGTCTCCCACAAAGGAGATAACGTATCCGGATCCGGACGACGGAAATGAAACATCGGGAAGAAATTTTTCACCTTCTCGTAGCGACGAATATATTTCTCCGTTAATTGGTTGCGGTTCAGGTACGACGAAGTAGTATCACGTCCCACCATAAAAGCTCGCAGAAATCTTACTCCTTCTCTACTTTCAGCACGCGCGCCTTTGGTACGATAATATCGGTAAAGGGTAGCATCCAGCCGTTCCATTTTATCATTAAAATAGCCAAAGCGAGAAGCATATATTCGTATCGCAGCATCCGGGTCCGCTTTATAGAGTGCGCGCTTTGCCTGCCACATAGGGGTACTCAGTGCTTTGTCGCGAAAATAATTCTTGCGGGCTATCAGTCCATCGGATTGGAAAGCGGCATTATCGGCCCATTTATTGTTGAAGAAACGGAAACGTTCCAGCAGATGCCTACTTTGAAACTGTAAGGTGTCATTCATCCGCTCCCATGCACGACCGTATCGCCACCACTGCCGGGTAATCATTCGTTGAGAGTTATCCAACATACGACTTTTCATCAGGCTGTCCCGCCTGCCTACCTGACGGTTGAACATATCAAAACGCAACAGCAAAGGGTCCGGACGACGTTTCCTGGCATCCTGTATTGCCCAACGTTTCTCTAACCCGCGTTTATACCACTTCAAACGCTCCAGATAGCGCTCGAAAGAGTGATAGTTTACATAAGTCCGGTAAAAATTGACAGAATCCGGGATGATTTTTTCGACAAAACGGTCATAATGCCGATAATCCCGCTCTTGTGCCTCCCGAAAACGTTGGCCCGTGAAACGCAATTCTTTTAATGAATCGGGCGTATCCCCCCGCATTAATACCGGACGGATATTAAGCATCCAGTTATCCTTCTGCAGGGCTTGCGGCACCGTTACTACAAATTCTATGTTAACCATCCCGTTGCGCTCCGCCGTGTTACGGGTAGAACGGGCCGACACCACAACCTCATCCAGAGCCAGTGTAGTCAGGTTCTCTTTATGGATACTATCCCATTCTACAGACATACCCACAGGAATAGAATCTCCTTTAGAATTGACAAATGTAAAATTTGAAACCGGAGGCAAGCTAACAGAATCACGCTTTACCACATTCATCGGTCCCGTTTCCTGCCTGGCCGGCAATGCCAGTGTCACCCTGGGCTGATCTTTATGGAGAAGACCGAATGGCGTACATGCAGTAATAACCATTATCAGAAATATAATATAGAAACTTTTAGTATTCTTCATACACTCGTGGGTCGAATAAAAAATCAACCTCAGAATAAATAAACAAGATTAAATGCCAATTTAGGAGTCGGTAAAAAGTAAGTTCCCGATTTTACCTTATCTCCACAATGTTCGCAACGGTATTTTGTGTACGGAGCCACAAGCAATCCCAATCCTGCCTCCACTTCCATATTCCAGCGTTTACTCAGCAACCAGGAACGTCCGTAAGTCATTCCGGCACCATACCCCCATCCCTGATAACGGTAGTCACCACCCAACAGACCATCCCAAGCCACATTGTAACGGGCCCCCATGGCATACATACTGATAAAACTACCTGCATAGGTTTGCCAAAACCAGTACCGTGCACCGGGTTCTATCAGAAAGTGTTTTATCTTACGTGTATCGCTGAAGTTCCACGGATTATAAGAAAAACCAAGATTCAACGTCCAATGGGTACTCAAAAGCATACTGCCCTCGGCATTAAAAGTAGTGGTAGCCAATTTAAGCGTATTGGTCTGTACTGAATAAAACTGTGCCTGCAGATTACTCGTAAGACTACCTGCAAACAATAGAAAAAAGAATAATAAACAATATCGTATGATTCGTCTCATTGATGTTTCAATATATGAAGTTTATTTTTGTCAACAAATAGTTTAGTGCACCATTTGTCATAGCCATTTCGATAGCTATAGACCGTAGGTGGAACGCTAACCTGTATATGGGTATCCGAGACCAAGGTATTGTAATAATCTGAGAGGCTTAACAAACAGGGTTCGGTAACGGGAAGGAAAGGCAGACAGTCTCCATCACTCGTAAAAAATGCTTCGGTAAAGTCATCCAACTCAGGATACATGATACTCAAGTAATACGCAGAACAGCCAAATGCACACCACCTATCATCAACATAAAAAAGATAGATGTGATACAGATTGTCAAGTTCCATCATTTTTGCTAATACCGGAATTTCCATATTACATTTTATTATTGGTTAATAATCACTTACGCATCTCACATTGCTTGAAGTAGTTTTAAGCTGCCAGGAACACTGAGGCACCCCCTGTTTGAAATCGAAATACCATGCATTGGCAGCATCTTCCTCTGTGGCAGCCCAATATATTTTTGACGATACATTTTCCATCTGTGCTGCCGGATAGATAACTCCCACAGGCTCACGAAACAGCCACATCAATTGCAGCTCGCGCTGGGTAGGAACACGCCATTTACGGTTTGGGTCACCGGCTATTTTGTAACTACGGCAGCCCGTGGCAGCAGTTGATCTAAAATCTGCATTCAGATTTCCATTTCCATCGCCTGCACCTTCTGCCTGCATCCAGGTGACATTAGCTACATCGGTAGGAGCTATAATGAAACGCATCGGAATCCTGTCATTGACAATCGGGTTCCCACCATTTCCACGGGATACCTGGTGACGGATGGTTGCGTCGTTTTTCATCATTTTGAACCCGGAGACCCATTGGGCGGACCCTGCCAATCCTTCCGCATAAATCACGGCATAAACCTGGCTGTTGACAGTCTCTTTTTTGATATACTGCCCGAAAGCATCTGAAGGGAAACAGAGGCATACCCAAACAATCGGCAGGAGGATATAATATTTAAAACTCATAATTTTCACTTTTCAATGGGTTATATTATAATGAATGGTGTTAACTGCATCCGGATCCCGAAAGCCCCGTACATAGTGACGATCATCATTACTATTGACAGGTGCGGTTTTCACTTCTCCTTTATTCGTGATGATAAAAGCATTAGGACTACCAAGGGCGGTAGATGACCAGTAGCTGGCACTCAACTGACTTGCCGTACTTGCAGAAGAAATCCATGTTCCGATCAGTTCCGAGACGGAAGGAAGATACCATGAAAATGATGTATCACCTCCATTAACCAGCCCATTCAATCCTCCATAACAGGCCTGCGCCGCCGGATAATGCAGATAAAAAATATCATTTGCCTCCAGTTGTCGGGTATTGCCATAACCGTCTGTCAGGGAGGTGGCTCCACGATTATTATACGAACCTATAACCTGCCATCTCACATCCTGTCTGCCGTTTTCCTCACCCCCCGCCTGTTGTCCCGTATACTTGCTATCCTGAAAGAAAGCCTCCAGTCTTTTGGAATATTCCCATTTAACGGCAGACGGATCGGTTTTTGAAGCCAAGGCGTTGTCATTTGCATCATACGCTTTAAGTTCTCCGGAGAAATAGCCGGGAATAAACCTTATGACATTGGTGTCGTCGTCCGACCTTCCCTTCAGGGTGATATTATAGGTCAGGTTATTATTGGAGTACACACTGAAATCAGTAGTCAGGTTCTTTCCCAGATAAATCTGATAGAGAACGAAATCTTTTACTACGGGAAATGAACCCACTCCATCAGGAGACATCTCTCTACCCATAATTTGGAGATAAGTACCTCCGATTGGCGCGTTATCACGGCGAGTGCCCGAAGTGGAGATCGCTACTGACTGCTGAAGATTGACAGGGAGATAGGAAGACTTCCCATTCAGAGGAAGAGCCTCGCCTACTGTGGAGGTAAGTGGCTTGAACCAATAAGCCGAAAACTGGTTCAGGGGATCTACAGTGGGGAAAACGGCGAACCGCCCCAATGTGTTAAAGTAACTTTTATTGGGAATACTCATTAATATCAAGTCCCAATTTTTTAAGTTACTAAACGCCGGATTATCTGTCTTAACATTAAAAGTGACCTTCGCTACCGTCCGTTTCAAAGCTATGGATAGCTGTTTGGCTTCACCGGTATTTATGGTGGCATCAACCGAACCAGACATGATTATTGCATCTTTCTTCACTCCGTTTACTGTAACTTTATGCAAAGGGAAGTCTTGGTTTCCTGCTTGCGAAATATGCATATTCTGCAAATCCGAATATGTGGAAGTATTTTCCTGCAAAGTATTAAAATCTGTCCCATCAACGTTCGCTATAACCACGAACCGATGTTTAACGACGGTCCCGCCGGGCCCTGTTGTAGTTGCCTGAAGCTCTACATCCGCTGTTGTGATTACCCCATCCTTACAAGGATAGGTAGCTTTACCGAGTAAAGTGGCAGTTTCCGTTATTCCGGCGAACTGTAATACGGTATAGTTATAGACGGCGTTTTCTTTATCAATGGCTGCGACAGCATCTCTTGTAACGGGTGTTTTCACCAATTCGATGTCCATATCCTGATTGGAAACGGACAAAACAGTACTTTCTCCTCCCGAACGCGTGTCGCCCTGAAAGGGGGTATTAAAAGCCTCGGTGCTGAAATTCAACCTGACGGGAACGGTTTCCGAGGATAGAGGCATTTGGGATGAAGGCATCATGTCGTCGTCCGTACACCCCGCCAACAACGGGCATATCATGCATATTGAGAATATTAATTTTCTAATCATAAGAATATTATTCATTCATGAAATTATATGATGTCGTTATTGAAGTTGCCGGATACAACGTACAGAGAGTCTTGTGCTTTTATCTTGAGCGGATATGTTAGGGCCTCTACCAACAAGAGTGTTATCATCATAATAGAGCATAGCCCAAGCTTTGTCCTCACTTTCTTCGGTTCCTGTCCAGTAAAGTTTCTCCCGGTTTACATCATTCGTTAGTTTCAAATTTATAAATTGTTTAGTACCGGCACCATATATTGCATATACCAATAGTGCCCTGAGCTCGGATGCCCTTGGAAGCCTCCAGTCTTTAAAGCCCCCCCCGTTATATTTCCTGCAAAGTTCTTTTGCAACCAACTGTCCCATTTCATCTTCCCACGGCACTGGTTCAATGGAAACATCTTTTGTAGTCATCTGAAATAGCCTGCAAGCCGGTTCCTGGGTAGCAACATTAGCATCATCCTCTATGATTATACCTTTGGGAGGAGGCGGATCCGTCACCGGTTTGGCCGGCACATATTCTCCGTTGCCACCATACTTCACAGTAGTAAGGTAATTATAATACCGACGGTCACCAGCTGGCAAGTCTTTGTATTTTGGAGGAAATACTTTGCCATTAGCCGTCGTCCAACCACCATTATCCTCGGCATAGTAGAAACTCATCTCTTGATAATTTGTAGGATTAGTTACATTTTGACCAAAATCTCCATCAATACGTGTTGATGTCCAGTTTAAAAGCCGCATATTCAGAGACGAATTATTGAATTCAACGTTATAAGTATTGGCATAACCCTGCTTGAAACCATATGTGTCTCCGTCATTGTTCAGGTGCTCTCTTCCGAGAGAAAAGATTTCTTTCTTTCCGTCAATTATCAATGTGAAAACAAGGTCGTCGTCTTTAACATTTCTATCCATAAATGCAGGAACCAGAAAGTCGTATATTATAGGAGTTGCTGTATCTCCGGAGGGATCCAGTACCTCTGCAGTCCTCACTTCTCCTATCGGTCCCTGAATAGCTCCCTGCATTGCCATACCCGTTGCCGGATTGATCTTTCCTTTGTTTTTAATCCATCCTCCCGATAGGTTGTCTATGGATACGCCGCTCAGCTTGTGACTTCCTTTATCAACAGATTTCGTTACCTTGATACTTATCCAGGAGTAGGCATGCTGAAACTTCAGAGGAATAGTCACCTTGTCTGAGCCACCGGATGAAGGTATCGTATATGAAGTGTTGGTATTGTAGAGTATTTCCTTCTGTTGGGGGTTATTGGTCTGTGTAAAATCAAACGGAATTCCATCAGTGAAGTTCTCGGTTCCGGCAATGGCAGGATAATAAGCGATTACCCTTAGCGGCTTTCCTTCCGGTCCCCGGGGAGTTACCACTGTACCACTAGCGTTATTGCTGAATTCCCAGTTCCAAGGCGCATCGCCCGAAGGTCTACTCATGGTTGCTTTCAGATTACGGGATCCTTCAAAAATCTCACCCCGTGATGCATTATCTTTGGTGACAGACATGCCAAAAATATATTCGTTTTTGGCAAAACCTTCAATGGGAACAAAACTTCTTGTTTCAGTAGTGGTTGCATCAATCGTCGACGCATTGAAATTCAGGAGCACACCGTTTGCCTGAGTCTCTGTCTCGATCCGGTCACTATTATCACAGGCTCCTGCCAGTAATAAAAAGCACGATACAAGGATGATTGTCCCGGATAAATTATGTTTCTTTTGAGTATCCATATTTATTGTATATGATATTTTTTCATTTACTGCGTTTGTCGTACACACCGGATTTTAAATTTTTTCGTTGTTTTGTCATAGGGTGCCGCATTGCCCGGATTCGTAGCATCAAAGTTGATTCCCCAAGCCTGTTCGGAGTGTCTTTTATCTACCTTCGAATCACTTACCAGATATTCCGAACCGCTCCAGTAAGTTCCGCTTAGTGGAGCAAACCCTCTCATTGCCTCCAGGCTCCCTCTGTTTAAATAGAGCAAAGCCAGCTCGGAAAGCCGCGGAAGCCTCCAGTCGCCAAATCCGTCTCCTTCATAGTTGCGGCAAATGTCAAAAGCCGTAAGGGTTTTACCCGTTTTCCACGGATTGGTATCTCCACCCGTCACGTCAGTGACATCATCGGCCGATACCATAAGGGAGGGGTATACTCCCTCATAATCAAAAGCCACCTCTATGGTGTGATATAGCGATCCGTTTCGAGGTTCTATCGGATAGGTTATAGCATAAGCGTTATTTGTTTCGTCATAAAATCCGTTATAGTTAAAGTTCATTTTAGTCCCCTTCCAGGTATCTCTCTTTTTAGGAATAGTAAGTCCGGTTGCTGTATTCCACAACAACATGCCACCATTCGTGTTTTGGTACCCCATACGGTAGCCGATTATGGAAGGCACGGAAACCGCAGGAGGGAATGTCCATGGAGTAAGCTCGGCAGTAAAGCTTATATCTTTCGGTATACTTTTATAGGCCAGTTCGGCTGTATCATAACCGTCATCCGTTACCTTCGTTACGGTAAACCGATAAACATGGTTACGCAATATGTCCATTTTTTCACCCGAAACATCATTTTTGAAATCCACGCGGTAAAATGTTTCTGTTTGCGAACCGTTATATTTACCCCCTACAATAACTGCCAGGCGATCTGTGTGGTTAGCATCATATACATCTCCCCAGTTCAAATCGGCTTCAGGAAGATAGATCTTTCCAGAACAATAAGTATTGTTTGTAATATGTGTAATGTCATAAACCTTCGTTTCCGTAGTCCCCACGGGAGAAGGACCTGTTATAGTCACTCCATCCACTCGTCCTGTGGAGGAAAAATTATTTTCAGAAGGCATGTACGCATATTGCTTGCCCGCTTTCCAGATCTGAATCTGGGTCATGTTAAATTTCACCCCGTTTTTATTCCATGTATCATCTGCATTTTTTATACCAATGCCGATATCCACACGTGCCACTCCGCGTATCAGGGACACATCGGACAGACTCATGTTTTCAGTGATCTCTATGGAATTTCCGGAATTGGCTACTCCGAACATCGGGAAGGGACGGGATCCATCGAAAGACGGAATATTGTTCGTCCCGCTAAGCTCTTCGCTCAGCAATGTCTTTTGCACCTGGTCATAAGATTTCCCCGACAGACTGTTCAGGAAACCGTAATCGGGCAGGTTGGCAAGCAACACAAGTTTATACTTGTCATCCGGATTTACACTCTGCAACAATGTAGCATTGAAAGTCCCCGCACTTGCCGGTGAGCCCTTGGCCACATGACGCAAATTGCCGAAACCTGTGCCGTTTACATTAAATTGGAGAATACAAAGGTCTCTGATGGATGAAGCCGGATCATCGGAAGCCGCTACCGCACCACTGTTGGAAGCGGACACAGACAGACTTACAAGGGTGGTGGGGCCCGGGTGACTACTATATGAATCATCGTCCTGACGGCAGGAAGACAATAACAGCACCACCGCAAGGAGCATTACCAACCGAAGTAACTTCGATATAGGGTTATTCGTCATATTCTCTAATTTTATCTTCATTCTATAGTTCTATACTCTCTATGGAAATCAGTTATACTCTTTCCAGATATATTTCTCTCCCCAACCGGTTATCTCTACCTGCACATCGACATCGAGCTTGAAGTTCAACAGCACGTTCAGGGTTTTACCCACTACGGGAACAAGAGGGCGATTACCGCTATCCGTACTTACGCTTCTCAATAACTTACCGTCATGGTAGATATCAATGATTATACCGCCGCTCCCCATAACAGGAAATAGGTTAAAGGTAGGCATCGTACAATCTTTTCCCACCTCGAAAGAGGGAGTGAATGCATAGGAAGCGGGATCGCCTCCATAACGGCCTTCAAAATCCAGACGGCTGGCGGTTTCATGCACAACGAACGAGTAAACACCCCGGTTGCTTTCTCCCAAAAGCTCCAATCCGCGGATTGTTATATTCATTGACGCAACCATCCGGGAGACAGACAGTTCCTGCTCTTCCATATGATTAGACGTCGAGGTATTTTCTAAAATAAGTTCTCCGTAAAACAAATCCGCAGGAGGGTTGAAGAGACTCATCTGTGCTCTTGTAGCAGCAGAAGGTTTCAAAGAGATGAAACCGGCAGAGAGCGGATCGCCTTTTTTCAGTGAACCGGCGGACACAGCACCATCCCCGGTATTACACCAAGTGATACAATGAAGTACGGGAATGCCCGGATAATCTAATACAACAGATTCCGAACTACTTATAGGCAGGATGTCTAACAACAGGTCTTTATCATCGAACACGTAGAGGTTTATATCCTTCATTGTTTCTCCGGAGACATCGGCAGGCAGCTTCACCTGAAGGGAAACTCCCTTGAAACAATCATCGGTATTCTCGGCTATGCACCCGGATAACAGCACTGCTGTGAATATCAAGGATAATATCCCCGGCATAAACCGGAATTTGTAGTCACCTGTCATAATGGATATTCTTTCTTATTTTGGATCTTTGATTTAAAAAAGGGGGGACCATCGCAAGCGAACCGGCAAACGGAACCCTCCGTTTTCTAAAATTTATCTTTCCCGTTTAGAGGAAAAGATTCTCTGAAATGATGAAGTTAGTTGAATTCTTTATTGATTACAGCAGCAGCTGTCCATTCGGCAGGAGCTACGGTTATTTCAACATTGGCATCTACACTGGGCTTGGTCGGATCTGTCGTACCACCACCGGTTCCGTCTCCCGGATCGAAACTGCCATTCAGGGCTATGTTGATAGAATACCTCTGTCCTGCGTTGAGAATAGGCTGATTCCCTGAGTCTCCGGTTTTCTTCTCTCCAAAATACATTGTAAAGTATCTGGATTCTTTCTCCAGAGTATTATTATCTTTTCTGACATTACATACAACTTCAAGGACTACTCCGGTTGCATTTGGAGAAGCATTTTCAAACACATACCAAGGGGCGGATACAAGAATATTATCTATGACATTGCTTGTAGCACCGGCAGGGATAGTGGTTTGCAAATAATCGGTTGCCTTGACAGGATCAGGGTTTACAGGAGGATTCTCCCATGGCCTCGTGCCCCATGCCAAACCGCCGGCATAAGCGAAGGTTGCAGGAGTGAATGCACCTGTCCATGCACCAAGGTCGGTAGCGGGTAAAAGAACAGAATTGGTCTGTGCCATCATCAGGTAAGCCTGTTTGATAGTAAACCATTTGTCATCTGTAACTCCATCTTCAGTGTCTGCATAGTGCCCTACGTTCTTGCCACCGATAGTAACTTTCAGCGTTTCGATCTTTGCAGCCATAAAATGCAATTTTACGTTGGCAGTGCCTGTATTATCATCAGCATTCATATTAATAGCTCCCCAACCGCTCATCGTCAGGTTAGTTTTTGTCTGGTTGATCGGAAAATTGCCACTCGCCTCCGTACCCAGAGAAGAAACTACAAATTCTTTCAACTTAGAAAGACTAGTTACAGCGTCGAATTTAGTACCGGCCGGTACATTGGCAACCAATACCACCTGAGAGGCATCCGTAGTGGTGGCAAGCGTTATTTTAGGCTTTAAGTCGTTCTCAGCCACAGGCATCGGGGTCTTGATAAGTGCACCTGCCGTGTTAAAGAAAAACGCAGTCAGGTTATTAACCACTGCATCGTCACTTCCGATAGCTCTTGTCATGCCTTCGCTTCCTGCAAAACGGATGGTCACTTTAGCCGGCGGGGCACTGTCCGTAGGAACAGCCACGTCATCATTCTGCGAACAACTTGCCAATGCCGCTATCGCACACATTGATAATAAGATTTTTTTAACTTTCATTCTGTGATTTTTTTAATGAATAAAATTGATAATGTTTATTTGTTTCAAGCTTAAATATTGTTTTTTACTGCATCTCTATTCTATAATAGAGATTGAAAGGAGAGTAAGCAAATCATAAAATTCTAGTTATCAATAAATTAGCATCACACAACCGACATAATACCTTATGAAAAGAACAATTAATATAATAAGCTAAGGTTTAATTCACAGTATTTTAGTACAATACGAAAAGCTATCAGAACAAGATGCTGAAATAATACTGAAGTAAAATGAATAAGCCACCAAACTCAATATGATATGAATAAGAAATCTTCACTTAACAATTTGCTCTATATACAAGAGCATCGTTCATGCAGAAATTACCTGGAAAAGGTAGAAAACGGATTCAAATATATTGAATTCTCACATGAAGAAGTTATTCTGGAAAAAGAAATTTCATGGAACTATCTTTTATTTGTTCTCGAAGGAGAATGTATCATCAATTGTAATCAGTTTAGAGAACGTTTGTTTCAGGCTAACTGTATGGTGCTACTCCCCAAAACGGCTATGGTTGAAATTAAAGTCATAGCCGGTACCCGGTTACTCTCCTTATCCTTTGATGTTCCCTTAAACGTATGTGATAAGTTCATATTACAATCGTTAACAGGACTATGCAGGAAACTGGATTATAATTTCCAGTCACTCGCTATCCGTTATCCCCTTCCTCCTTATTTGGAGATTGTTACGTATTGCCTGACCAATAAGATGGATTGCGGACATTTTCACACTTTGTTGCAACAGGAATTATTTTTTTTACTCCGGGGTTTTTATCTGAAAGAAGAATTAGCCTTATTGTTCCACCCGATCATCTCAGCAGAATTAACTTTCAAAGATTTTGTCATTGGCAATTATTTTAAAGTAAGCAATGTAAATGATCTCATCTCCCTCTCCAATATGTGTAAAAGCAGCTTTTACTGTAAATTTAAAGAAGTATTCGGAATGACGGCCAAGCAATGGTTGCTGAAACAACGGAACACACATATATTAAATAAAGTGATGACCTCAGAGACTACAGTCGGAGAGTTGATGGAGGAGTTTAGATTTGAGTCACAAGCTCATTTCACCCACTATTGCAAGCAGCATTTTAATTGCACACCACGGGAGTTGATTATGAAATATCAGGTTGTAAATCAGTAGTTTTTAACTACTTTGTGAAGTTTTGTACGAAATATCAAAATTATTGTTCTTTTTGGCAATAATGGCAAACTGACAATGTCGTACTTTTGTAGCGAGAAAGATAGATTGATGAAAAATATGAAGTATTAATCTCTATTATAGAATAGAGAAATACAGAGGAACTCATTTTCTCTCCAGAAGATTATTTACCATCTTATTGATCCGGTGAAGAGGAGCCAAATCCAATTCCTTAAGATAGACAAGTGTCATTTCTTCTTTGGTATGCCCTAATCCCGCACTGATTGCCGAAACCGGGGTTTCTTGATAGGGTAGAGCTTAATCTCTGTCTGCGAAGAGATGTCGA
>OGXE01002185.1_pt1 | contig 15208 bp, 16 predicted proteins | sample 1576181 | NCBI WGS metagenome assembly OGXE01 (sample SAMEA3541478, study PRJEB24748) | human gut metagenome | biome: human gut; feature: human-associated habitat; material: faeces | place: China | collected 2012 | reverse complement strand
AAAACCGCTCGTTCGGTATGCGAGCCAAAGAAGTCCGATGGCGCTCGTGAAGAAAAAAAGCGGCAGAGATAAAACACGGGACTGCTCGCGGGGCGCAGCAAAGAGTCTTGCCGGCGGTCATTTTTCCATATGTCGCTTATTTTAAAATGGTGATCCCCTCGAGCGCCAGCAGCTTTCGCTTAATCTCCAGCCCGCCGGCATAGCCGGTGAGTGTGCCGTTCACGCCGATGACGCGGTGGCAGGGGATGACGATCGGGATCGGGTTGTGGTGGTTGGCCATGCCGACGGCGCGGCTGGCACTCGGGCTGCCGATGGCGGCGGCGAGCTCGCCATACGTGTGCGTCTCGCCGTAGGGGATGGCGCGCAGCGCCGCCCAGACCCGCTGCTGAAACGCGGTGCCGCGCGGGGCGAGCGGCAGGTCGAATGTCCGCCGCGTGCCCGCAAAGTATTCCCACAGCTGCGCCTCGGCCGCGTCGAGCAGGGGCGAGGCGTCCTGCGCGCCGTCCGCGCCGAAGCGGATGGCCGTGACGGCGGCTTCGTCCGCCTGGAGCGTCAGCAGGCCGATGGGCGTTTCGATGGTGCGTGTGCTCATGTCTCCAGCACCAGATTTTCCACGCCGGACTTTTCAAATTCGTCCATGTATTCATCCATGCGGGCGTTGAGCTCGGTATAGTCGGCGGGCTCGCTGTCGAGACAGCCCAGGTCGCGCCGCGCCAGCTCCTCGGCCAGAATGTCGAAAAACACGGCGTCCTCATAGTCGGCGATGGCCTCGTGAATGCCGCCGTTTTCGTAGGCGGGCGAGGGGAAAATGTGCCCCTGCCAGCGGGAAATGAGCGCGTTCATGCCGTTTTTGGCGCACTGCGCAAAGAGCTTTTCCTGCAAAATATCGTAATCCTCAAACCGGTCTTTCTCGCGTGTGGAGTTGAGGATCCAGTTGCCGATGTAGACGAGATCCAGCAGCCGCCGGAACTCCTTGTCGGTGAGTTCTATGTTCATCCGGTCATCCCTCCCGACGGGAGCCTGCGCCCCCGAAAAATGGCTGGCATCCGCAGCGGTCGGCGGCGGATGCGCTTGTGCTACCATTATAGCAAACGGCGGCGGGAAATTCTACACCATTTTTCTGTTGCGAAGTTGGACAAAACAGTATATGATAATAGAATCGCACTGTTATGCAAAGGAGGCGGCGTATGCAGGTCGTTATCACGATCGAGGGCTCCCAGGCCGATGTTTTCGAGCAGGAGCCGGACGAGCTGGTGCAGTTTTCGACCGACGGGGAGTATACCTGCGTCGACGGCTGCGGGGTGCTCACCTATCCCGAGAGCGAGCTGACCGGCATGGCCGGCACGCTCACGACCATCACTTTCACGCCGTCGAGCGCCGTGCTCAAGCGTACTGGCACCGTCACGAGCCGGATGGTCTTTGCCCCCGGCGCGCGCAACACGTTTTTGTACCAGACGCCGTATGGCACCAGCACGGTCGGGCTGGAGACGCAGCGCTACCGCTCCACGCTGGGCGAGCGCGGCGGGGTGCTGGATCTGTTGTATGTCGTGGATTTTGACCATGCCTGCGCCAACCGCAACCAGCTGAAGATCACCGTCCGAGAACAATAAGATTATAGAATAGAGGGTAACTGATTATGGCCAATCGAATCGAACAGGCACGCGCCGCCGTGGATGCGTGCATCCGGGAAGCATATCTGCGCGCCGCCGCGGCGCTTGATCTGCCCGAGGGCGCGGACGTGCGCGGCTCCGTCGAGCAGCCGAAGGACACCGCCAACGGCGACTTTGCCGCCAACCACGCCATGGCGTCGGCCAAGACCATGCACATGGCCCCGCGCAAGATCGCCGAGGCGCTCATCGCGCACATGGACCTGAACGGCACGTGGTTTGCCTCCGTCGAGGCGGCCGGGCCGGGCTTTTTGAACTTCCGCCTGTCCGACAAGTGGTATCAGGACGTGCTGACTGCCGTGGACGAAGCCGGCGCGGACTATGGCCGCGTGGACGATGGCCACGGGGAAAAGGTCATGGTGGAGTTCGTATCCGCCAACCCGACCGGGCCCATGACGATCGGCAACGCGCGTGGCGGCGTGCTCGGCGACGCGCTCGCGTCCGTGCTCGACCGCGCGGGCTACAATGTCTGGCGCGAGTTTTACGTCAACGACGCCGGCAATCAGGTCGACCTGTTCGGCAAGTCCATCGAGGCGCGCTATCTTCAGCTCATCCAGGGCGAGGACGCCGTGGAATTTCCGGACAACGGCTACCACGGCGACGACATCCGGGAGCTTGCCAAACTGATCTACGAGCGTGACGGCGACAAGTACCTCACCATGCCGAGCGCCGAGCGCTGCGCGGCGTTTGTGGCCTTCGGCCTGCCGTATAACATCGCGCGCATGCAGCGCGACCTCGAGCGCTACCGCATTCATTTTGACCAGTGGTTCCTCGAGAGCAGCCTGCACAGCTCCGGCTACGTGGCCCAGACCGTGCAGCTGCTCGTAGACGCCGGCCTGACGTATGAAAAAGACGGCGCACTCTGGCTGCGCAACACCGACCTCGGCGCCGACAAGGACGAGGTCCTGCGCCGCTCGAACGGGTTTTATACGTACTACGCGGTCGACATTGCCTACCACCGCAACAAATTCATCGAGCGCGGCTTTGACCGCGTCATCGACGTCTGGGGCGCGGATCACCACGGCCACGCCATTCGCTTCGCCGCGACCATGCGCGCGCCCGCGCTGGGGCTCGAGGGCCGCAAGCTCGACTTCCTCATCATGCAGATGGTGCGCCTCATGCGCGGCGACGAGATCGTCAAGGTCTCCAAGCGCACGGGTAAGGCGCTCTCGCTCGCTGACCTCATGGACGAGATCGGCGTGGATGCCTGCCGCTTCTTCTTCAACGCCAAGCCGGACTCGCATCTGGAGTTTGACCTCGACCTCGCCATCCGGCAGGACAGCGAAAACCCCGTCTACTACGTCCAGTATGCGCACGCGCGCATCTGCACGCTGCTCGCCGCCATGGCCGAGGTCGGCTGCGCCGTGCCCGCTGCGGCGGATGTGGACGTGGCCCTGCTCACGACGCCGCAGGAGCACGAGCTCATCAAGCAGATCGCCATGCTCCCGGAGGAGATCCACCTTGCCGCGCGCGATTACGATCCCAGCCGCATCAACCGCTACGTGACGGAGCTGGCCGCGCGCTTCCACCGGTTCTACAATGTCTGCCGCATCAAGGACGCGGAGCCCGCCGTGCGCGACGCGCGCCTGAAGCTGGCCGACACGACGCGTCGCGTGCTCGAGATCGGTCTGGATATCATCGGCGTGACCGCACCGGAAAAAATGTGACCGGAATTTTGAGACAAGCAAATGCCCTCCCACCGCGCACGCGGGGGAGGGCATTTTTGCGCTTCCGGACAGAAACGGCAACAGCGTGCCGCCGGAGAGTGGCGACACGCTGCTGTCGAGAGAGCAAAAATAAGAAGAGAAAAGAAAGAAATCGGAAGAACGTTGAGTTAATTTATTAACTAACGTGATTATTTTATAACACATTCGCGCGGCGTTGTAAAGTGAAAAATGCGAATTTTTGCAAAATAGGCGTTTTGTCAAGAAAATATCAGTCCAGATGGGCGCTTTTGTGCAATTTGTCGGCGGCGCTATGCGCCCCAGATCCAGCGCACGAGCGTGGCGGCTACGAGAAAGCCGGTCAGGTCGGCGGCGATGGCGGCAGGGATCGCCCAGCGGCTGCGCCGGATGCCGCAGGCGCCGAAATACACGGCCAGCACGTAGAACGTCGTCTCGGTCGAGCCGAGCATGACGGCGGCGGTGCGGCCGATGCGGGAATCGGGCCCGTAGGCGCCGATGATGTCGCTGGCTGCGGCCAGCGCGCCGCTGCCGCTGACCGGCCGCACGACCATGAGGATCGCCGTCTCCGGCGGGATGCCGAGCCACGCCAGCACCGGCGCGCACAGGCGCGTGAGCGCATCGAGCGCCCCGGAAGCGCGCAGCATGCTCACAGCCGCCAGCAGCGCCACCAGGGCGGGGAAGATGCGCACCACGGTCCGCAGCCCGTCGAGCGCTCCGGCCGTCAGCGCAGAAAAGACGTCCGTCCCCGTCAGCGCGCCGTAGAGCCCCACACCGGCCAGCAGCGCCGGGACGGTCAGCGCCAACACGTCGCTCACCGCCATACGCGCGCCAGGCACTTCCCGGTCAGCAGTCCGGCCGTGACCGAGCACAGGGAGGTCACCCACACGGCCGGCAGAATATCGAACGGCACGGCCGCGCCCGCCGCCTCGCGCACCGCGGCGATCGTGACCGGCAGCAGCTGGATCGACGCCGTGTTGAGCACCACCAGAAGGCACAGCTCGTCGCTGGCTTTGCTGCCCCGGAGCTCGCGCGCCATCGCCTGTGCGGCGCGCACGCCGGCCGGCGTTGCCGCGTTGCCGAGCCCGAGCAGGTTCGCGCTCACGTTCATGCTCAGCGCGTCGAGCGTCTGTGCATCGCGCGACGCTCGCGGGAACAACCGCCGCAGCACCGGCTGCAGCAGTCTGGACAGCCCGGCCGCGATGCCGCTGCGCCGCATGACCTCCATCACGCCGGACCACAGGCAGATCATGCCGCCCACCGTCAGGCAAAACGTCACCGCCTGCTGCACACCCTGCGCCGCCGCCGCGCCGACGGCCGCGCTCTGCCCGGTCGCCGCGCCGTAGATCAGCGCCACGCACACCATGCCTACCCAGACCCAGGTCAATGCCATGCCTTTGCGTCCTTTCCTGAAAACTGCGGTTGTCCGCGGCGCTGCGTCCGGCTGTGTGCGGCCGGCGCCGGCACGGGCAACCAGTGCAGTATATGTTTTGCCGCACGGCATTAGGACGATTTGGCGTGGTCGCTGATGATTAAAAAATTTTATGTTTTCGGTGATTATTCACAAAACAGATGAATTTGAAGCATGCAAAAATATACAAATGGTAGAAAAACGCAATTCATCGGACAAGTTGCCGCGAATTCGTTGACATTTTGTCAACGTTTGGTATAATGCAGGTGTTGAAATGAATGATCGAATCTTTCTCAATTTATTCCATTCGTATTGGAGGCATTTACCATGAAGTCCACAGGCATTGTGAGAAAAGTTGACGAGCTCGGCCGTATCGTGCTCCCCATCGAGCTGAGAAGAACCCTCGGCATTGAGGAAAAAGACCGCATCGAGATCTTCGTGGATGGTGAGTCCATCATCCTGCGCAAGTATCAGCCGGCCTGCATCTTCTGTGATAACGCGAAAGACATCATCAACTACAAAGGCAAGAACATTTGCCCCGACTGCATCCGCGCCATGAACGAGAAGCTCTGAGCACGGAGCAAAAAAGTCCCCTGACCGTCGGTCAGGGGACTTTTTTTTATCGTCTGCGGGGGCTCAGGCGTTGAGCGCCATCTGATACAGCTCATTTTTGCCGAAGCCGGTGTCTGCCGCGGCGAGCTTGCACGCCTCTTTGAGCGCGCGGCCCTCGCTGCGGTAGCGTGCCACGATCTCGAGCGCCTGCTCGGCCGTGACGACCGGCTCCGAGCGCTCGGGTGCGCCGCGCAGCACGAGCACGAATTCGCCCTTCGGCGGCGTCTCGGTGAAGTAGGCCACCGCGCCGTCGAGCGTCGTGCGCAGCTTTTGCTCATGGAGCTTGGTCAGCTCGCGCGCGAGCGTGATCTCCCGCGCGCCGCCGAACGTGTCGCGCAGGTCGCAGAGCGTGCGCAGCAGCTTGTGCGGCGCTTCGTAGAAGATCATCGTGCGCGTCTCGCCGCGCAGGCGCTCAAGATGCTCGCGCCGGGTCTTGCCGCTCACGGCGAGGAAGCCCTCGAAGCAAAACTGCTGCGTCGGCAGGCCGGACACGGCCAGCGCCGCGATGGCCGCGCACGGGCCGGGGATGACCTGCACGTCGATGCCCTGCTCGGCGCACTGGCGCACGATGTCCTCACCGGGGTCGGAGATGGCGGGCATGCCGGCGTCGGTCACGAGCGCGCACGTCTCACCGGCGAGCAGCCGGGCGACGATCTTCTCACCGCTGGCGTATTTATTGTGCTCATAGTAGCTCACGCACGGTTTTTTGATCTCAAAATGGTTGAGGAGCTTCGCCGTCACGCGCGTGTCCTCGGCGGCGATGAAGTCGGCGCTGCGCAGCGTCTCGAGTGCACGCACGGACAGGTCGCCGAGGTTGCCGATCGGCGTGCCGACCAGATACAGTGTTCCGCTCATAGTCACGTCCTCCTGTGATAAATTCTGCGGATCTCTTCCGAGTCCGTGCCGTCGGGTGCGCACAGTGCCAGCGGCGGCAGGAGCTTGAGCCCCGGCTTTCCGCCGCGGCGTGCCTCGACCAGCACGAGGCTGGGCGCCGCATGCGCCGTGTGCGCCACGGTGCGCAGGTCGATCATGGCCTGTACCTGATCTGCGGCACTCAGCTCTATGGGACCATTCGGATCATCGGCTCCCTCGGTGCTGCTGTTTTCGCCGGTTCGATCCTCAACAGGGATGTATTGACCGCAGTTCTGCGGTATGGCATTCTCCGCGCCGCAGACGGGGCATTCCTTGTTCATGTTGTCCGCCGTGCAGGCTGTTTCACAGCTGCATGAGGAAACATCTTCTCCTCTTTTCTCGTCATCTGCGAATGCTGTTGTGGGGATCAGGGTCAAGCACAGAGCAAATGCGGCAAGTAAGCTAAAGAATCTTTTATTCATCGTGATCCCTCCATGATGAAAGTCATTTGGTTCCTCCTTTGGAGGAACCAAGGGGATATCCCCTTGCCTAAATTTATTTTTCCGTCAGGGCTTCAAAGCCCTTTTCCGCCTGTTGGACGGTCTTTTGGATGATGCTTGCTGCCATCGCGTGCAAATCCAACTGCAGAACGGCTGCTGTGATTGCCGTGCGCTTCTCCTTCGGTACGTCATAGAGTTTCAATGAACAGTCCAAAAAGCGGGAAACCTTGGCCTCCATCGTGAAATACACATCACAGGGAACCGACATGAAGCCCCGCATGATACTGCCCGACGCGATCTCCATTTCGTAGAAGTCCTTGGGCTGCGCCTCCGGCAGATAGGGTCCGAAAATAACTTGCAGCCGTTTCGTTGTGCTTTTGTAAAGATATGCCGCGATGGAGGGCAGGGAGTATGCCATCACATACAGCTCCCGCAGCGGCTCGGTCAGTTCAGCGATGTGGAGCTGGAGGGCCGTTTCCACGGCGTACAGGAGTACAGGGTCTTGTTCCCCGCTGTGCTGTCCCGCCAGAGCGAATTGCCCGCTGAACATCCGCTTTACCAGCTCCAGCAGCAGCGCCTCCTTACTGGGAAAAACATGGAAGAACGAGCTCTGTCCGATGCCCGCCGCCTTTGCGATCTCGCCGGTGGTGGTTTTCGTGTAGCCCTTTTCCAGAAACAGCGTTACCGCTCCCCGCAGGACCTTCTGCTGGGTCACCAGACCGTTTAACAGTTTTCCTCTTGGCAAAATGATCAGCTCCTAACATCATGCTTGCGATTGTACTTTTATAATAACATACCCAAGTTTATGGTGCAAGCAAAAGCTCATTGTGATTGCGTTTTCAGAATAATGTGCAAAGCTCGTTGGCATTATATGGTAAGAATAGCAATGAGGTTTGCGTTTGAGGAGGGTGGATGCAATACGTGTGCGTTGATTTTTGCCCAGAAAGCAGAATTAGGTATTCTGGTACGAGTAAAGCTCCAATGGTATGCTGACTCTGTACTTATTAGATTTCATCTCCGTTATGGAGCTTCATAAGCTGTGAGCCAACACATTCTGGCATTTCTGGGCGGACAATTTGTTTCGCCGCTCTCTTTGCGCTTTGATTTGAGTTTTCAGATCAGAGCGCTCTTTTTTTGTCCAAATTCCGCATTGCGGGTTTGAGAAATATTTATTTGAAAGGTGGAACAAGCAAATGATGGAAAGCAAAGTATTCGCGGACAACTTCAGTCGTAGCTTCAGCGAGTTGGGGGACTTCTTTCAGTTCCTCAGCGCTCGGCAGGCCCGCAGCAAGTGGATGACAGCCCCGTCCAAGGAACTCCGGTTTGAGCCGGTGGAACGGGGATCCACGCTTGGGAATCTGTATATGCAGATCTACGACCACAACGGCGATGCAGATGTTCTGGAGGACACGATGGAGAATACCAGTCTCCTGTTGAAGGTGGATGGTAAGGACTACCCGGTCCGTTCCTGTGCGATCAAGACAGTTCTCGAGCGTGCCCGCATCTCTGGGCATGCACTCAACAAAGTTTCCAAGACGGTATTCGCCGAGATCCTCAACTACTGCATGGGCGTTGCCTCTGGTGACAGCCTGATCAAAATCGCAGATGAGAAGGTATCGGCAGTACATGGTGGCGATCCGAAAGACTACACCGTTATGGAGATGCTACCTCTATTTAAGGCAACGAGCGACTTTCTCAACCGTGAGTATCCCGGAAACACTTTTATGACAGCCCACTTCGATCACTCCATTGCGACAGCAATCTGGCGTCTGGATGGGCAGGCAGACAATCTTCTCGATACATATCATAGGGAGATTGCTGCCAAAGGCTTGCAAACCGAGAAAATGGTTCCTGCGCTGCGCTTTTCCACCTCCGATGTGGGTATGAGCGGCGCAAATCTCTATCCGATTTTTCTGGTTGGTGCCGAGAGCCGTATTGTTCCATTGGGGTACTCCATTCGCACCGAACACAAGAATGGTGTGGATATGCAGTATTTTGAGGAACAGCTCAGATTGGTCTATGCGCAATTTGAAAAGGCGCTGGACAAGCAAGTGCAGCTCATGAACATCGAGATCCGCTATCCCGTCACTACACTCATGCGTGTCCTGAAAAGAATCAAGGCCCCGAAGAAAGCCTCCTATGAAGCTATGGACTATTTCGTAGCAATTCATGGAGACAGTCCTTGCACGGCCTATGAACTCTTCATGCAGATGAGCGATGTGATCTTCTCTGCGCAGTGTGACGGTGCCTCTGGGCTGAGGATTGCTCAGTTGGAGGAGATTGTATCTCGTGCCTTGAATGTGAATTGGCATGAGTATGATCATCCCGGTGACTTTAAGTGGTAAGAGGTGGTGATCTCACATGAAGAATATAACCTTCGAAGGCATCAGCACCTTACAACGTCTACACCTTTGCTGGCAGATCAGAAAGCAGATTGGAAAGATACATCAACCTATCAAAGTTGAATTCCATCAGCCGATTTGCCGCAAGCAGTATTCTTCCCTCTGGTACGGCGGCCTGGTGGTATCTATCAAGGTGCGCGGGTGTGTTTTTGCCATTCACGCCTGCGGAGATATCTACGCCACACTTTACGATAAGAGTGATGGTACAGAATTACTCTATGTCAAAGATAAGAGTAACTCTGGACGTTTTGGCGTTGATGTTTTGCCATATCTGAAGACGGACCATGCCTTATATGCTGCCATGGGTGATACGCATAAACGGTATCGACTCGATATGGAACACAACAACTGGTGGGAGTGCTTTGTCTATACGCCAGAGGGCGAATTCCATGACATGATGTGGGCATTAGATAGTGACCACATCTTCGAGGGAGTTAAGGTAGTACTCTCCGCTATGGATTCAGTCATAAAAGATATCACCGAAAACAAGGAGCGGATTGAATATGGAAAAGACTCGGCATTTTATTGTTGATACGCCAGTAGGACAACTCGCGATTTACGCTAAGCACGATAAGACTGACTGTGCAGCAGACTATCCAGGCGTTTTCATCGACTATGTACGCAAGGATGGCGCTACAGCGATCCTGGCTTGCGTAGAATACGATCCAAACAAGGAAGCACTTCAGACTGTTGTCTACGGCAACTGTGCATCTGACGAGCCGACTGAGATCGTCGAGCACTACAATACTGATTTTGAAGAGTAAGGAGGATAGATTATGCCTAATTGGGCGTTTGGGTATGTAAATGTCACCGGTACACGGGATGGCATTAAGTCGTTCATTGAACGGTTTGTCAGCGAAGACGATCCTTCAACCATTCCAAGCAAGCGTTTCTTTGCACGGAGCTTCATCCAGTCGAAAAGACAGGCATTCATTGATGAGGCTATGAAAGAATTCTCCGAGCCTGCCGTCGATGCCAAAGCAAGTTACTCGTTTGTCGCGTCGTTCGCATGGTCAGCATACAGTTGCTTGATCGGTGGATATCCTCAGAATTCTCCTAGTGAGTGCCTGACTCTCTCAGAGGCCTGCGCAGAAGATGGCGTTTCTGTCATGATCCAGACCTCAGAGCCGGGAATATGTTTTGAGGAACACATTACCTGCGATGACACAGGGACGGTAGAGCACACCGAAAAAGATCTACTTGCTTATAAGTGTCGGCATTGCGGGGAGATAACAAGCTTTGCCTCGTTCGAGGATCCTGATGATCAGGAATGCCCAGAATGCGGCAATTGTGGGTTTGATCGCTGCGAGGAGGTGTAGGCTATGGGGCTGAACCTGAACTACACGCCAAACAGATTGGTGGACATCACAACTCTAACAGAGGATCAATGGCTCAGTTGGAGGCGAAAAGGAATTGGCGGCAGCGATGTAGCTGTCGCCCTTAATTCCTCCCCATATCGCACGGCACGAGACCTTTATTATGACAAAATTGGGGTCGTCATGTCAGATGATGGGCCGGACAAAAGCATCACATTCCAGATTGGGCATTTGCTCGAAGATGTGGTAGCTCAAATCTTCGCAAAGAAGACCGGACTATCTGTGTATGAAGACCACTGGATGTACCAACACCCGTTTTTCCCCTTCCTGATTGCCGATGTGGATCGTTTTGTAACCCTGCCGGATGGACGTAAGGCCATCTTAGAGTGCAAAACGGCGCACTATGACATGCAATTCAAGTGGGCGAACGGCGCAGTCCCTCGCCACTATGAATTGCAGGTTCGGCACTACATGTCGGTGATGAATATCGATGTTGCATTCATTGCCTGCCTGTTCTCGAATAATGAGAATGACTTTGTATGGCAAAAGATTGAGCGTGACCTCGAGGAAGAAGAGAACACGATCATGGAGCTGTCGGCATTCTGGAATAATCACGTCATGGCTCGTGTGGAGCCGCCTCTGGTCGAAAAGCCAGATGCGGTTCTGGAGTCGCTCCGTCGCTATTTCGGCCCTGCTGACAAGTCCGAACCGACCGTGGATCTTGACCGCAAGTTTGTGGTGAACCTCAAGGAGATCCTGGCACTCAAAGAGGAAAAGAGAGCTTTAGATGCTCAGGTAAAAGCACTTGAGACTCGCATCAAATCCCTCTATGCTCCCATCGTCGAAGAGATGGGTACCGCATGCAAAGGAACCTGTGAACAGGGCGGCGAGTGTTTCAAAGTATCCTACAATCCTCTGTATCGGGAAGGAATATCAAAGGACCGTTTATCCGCTCTGCGAGCTCAGTATCCTGATATCTATGATGAGTTTGTGGATCAGACGGAATCAAGAATCTTTAAGGTGGTCAAATCGGCCATCGCATAAGGAGTGATCAAATGCTATGTCGATATGAAAGAACCATCTTTAAGTCCGATAAGGGCTTCTGCATTTTTGCCTACAGTACTTCTGATGAGTCTGTTCCAAAGGAAGCCCGTAATCGGTCTTACTACCATGACGACAAGATTCATTTCACGGCAATCGGCTATCATCTGATTGCTACAGATGCCGTGGAAGTGGAACTGGATGGCACATGGGAGAATTCCAAACACGGTTTACAGCTGTCGGTTTCAATGTGTAAGGAAGTCGTGCCGAGAGATCAAGCCGGCATCCTTGCTTACCTGAGCAGCGGTATCATCAAAGGAATTGGCCCTGAGACCGCAAAGGCCATTGTCGCTCGCTTTGGCGATAAGACGATGGAGGTTTTGGAGAAAGAGCCGGACAAGCTGCTTAGCGTCAAGGGGATTGCCCAGAAAAAACTCAAGGCTATCATCAAATCCTACGGGGAAACGAAAGCCTTGAGTGATCTCATGATATACTTGGCTCCTTTCGGTGTTTCGATGAAAAAGGTTGCGATGATCCGAGAAGAGTTCGGAGATAACAGCCTGAGAATCGTGAAGACGGATCCATTCCAACTCTGTAAGATCAAAGGCTTTGGCTTCATGACAGTCGATTCCGTTGCCCGTAAAACAAAAGTCAGCTTAAAGCACCCTTTACGATACTCCGGTGCGATCAACTATGTGCTGGATGAGGCACGCGTATCTGGGCATCTTTTTCTATCCGTTGATGAGACGGTTGGCCAGTGCTATGAGCTTCTCAATATGGGCTGCGATGATGAAGTGGTTTCCGAAGAGGAAATCCGCCAAGCGATCTCAAATGAACGTGTGGAATCCCGTATCTATGTTGAGGGAAGCCGTGTATACCTGAGTTACGAGCGCATGTGCGAAGTTAAGTCAGCTAAGCGCATTGTGTCCATGATACTCCAAGAGGGCTTTACAAAGATCGACGATCTGGACAGCAAAATCGACAATGCGGAGAGGACCTTGCATCAAAGACTGGCTCCTTCGCAACGTAATGCTGTGAAGCTGTGCCTCTCGCATCCGATCTCCATCATGACCGGAGGCCCCGGCAGCGGAAAGACCACAACACTACGATTCATACTGGATATCTATAAAGCTGCGTTCCCTGCGAATGAAGTCCTCTTGGCTGCACCTACTGGCCGTGCCAGTCGGCGCATGGCAGAACAGACGGGAATGTACGCCTCTACACTTCACTCGGCGCTTGGCCTTGTGACGGATGAAGACAGCCCGCTGAACGACAAAGAGTTACTATCAGCAGACTTGGTAGTCGTTGATGAGTTTTCAATGGTGGACATGCGCCTTGCGTATATTCTCCTTGATCGTATCAAGTCGGGCGCTCAGCTGATTATTGTCGGTGATGCTGACCAGCTCCCATCTGTTGGCGCGGGTAATGTGTTGCGAGAGATGATTCGAAGTGAAAAGGTTCCTACGGCAGTCTTAGAGACTGTTTTCCGCCAGGCATCTAATAGCCGTATCATCACAAACGCCTATGCCATCAACCACAACGACACACATCTTCAGTTCGGGGATGACTTTCAGTTTTTGGAAGTTCAGAACTCGGAAGAGGCTGCGCAGTTGGTCATCAAGAACTATCTGCAGGAAGTCTCTTTGCATGGTATTGAGGACGTGCAGATTCTCTCACCTCTCCGTAAGCGAGGTGCGGTTGCGGCAAATGCGTTGAATGAGACCATTCGAGACCTTGTCAACCCGCCAAACAACCTGAAGAAAGAGGTTAAGTGTGGCAGTCGAGTATTTCGAGTTGGTGACCGCATTATGCAGACGGCAAATCGAATCAATGTGTCAAATGGCGATGTCGGCGTCATAACCGACATGAAGAAAGAGGATGATGAGACGATCACATGCGTGAGGCTTTTGGATGGAAGGACACTACAGTACACGCAGGAAATGCTGGAGGATTTGGAGTTCTCCTACTGTACGACCATTCATAAGAGCCAAGGACAGGAATATCCTGTCATCATTGTTCCTCTTTTGAAAGAGCACTATATCATGCTGCGGCGGAATTTGCTCTATACTGCTGTGACCAGAGCCAAGGCGAAGGTCATCCTGATTGGGCAAAAGCAGGCAGTCTTTGTTGCGATCCATAAATGTGATGTGGGTCAAAGGAATACGGTACTCGCGGATCGAATCGTGGCTTATTATAACCGCGAGCTGAGTCGGCGAGTAGCGTGATTATTAGAGAAATGGGGTGGTCAAAAGCTGCCTCATTTCTACATTTATTGTGAAAGGACATTACCATGAGTGAATCGAACTTTAATGTGATCCCTGCCATCAATACTGTTGATGGTTTTAACCCCGCTGATTTCGTGCGTACTACCGTGGGTGAGGAAGGCGAAAACGATCTCTACCTTGATGTCAAATATCGCCTTCTTTGGTTCCGCCTGCACCATCCGAATGGGAAGATCGACCCGGAGCTTATCCGGGTTGATGAGAAGAATGCAATCGTATGCTGCAGGATCTATGCCGATAAGGCTGACCCAGCTGACCAGTTCATTGGGAAGGCGTATTCTCAGCGTTTCTCAACGGAAGACCGCTTTGGCGATCGCTTCTTGGAGATTGCCGAAACGGTCGCAAAGGGCCGAGCTTTGGCTGATGCGGGGTATGGTACACAGTTCTGTATGAATGGTGAAGCTCTGGCAAGTATCATCGCGGATGCACCAATCAAGATGCCTCCCGATGAAGATGCGGGCTCGCTGCTGCCGCCGGTCATCGCCATTGTGCTGGCCCTGAACACCAAGGAGGTGTACACCTCCCTGTTGGTGGGCATCGCCTCGGGCGCGCTGCTGTATGCCAACGGAAACCTGGAACTGGCCCTGAACACCCTCTTTTTCAATGAAGAGGGCGGTATGATCGCCAAGCTGTCCGACAGCAGTAACGTGGGCATCCTGGTGTTTCTGGTCATGCTGGGCATCCTGGTGGCCCTGATGAACAAGGCCGGCGGCTCGGCCGCCTTTGGCCGCTGGGCATCGAAGCACATCCACTCCCGGGCGGGTGCACAGTTTGCCACCCTGCTGCTGGGTGTGATGATCTTTGTGGACGACTATTTCAACTGCCTGACCGTGGGTTCGGTCATGCGCCCGGTCACCGACCGGCAGAAGGTGTCCCGCGCCAAGCTGGCCTACCTCATCGACGCCACGGCGGCCCCCATCTGCATCATTGCGCCGGTGTCCAGCTGGGCGGCGGCGGTCACCTCCAGCGTGCCGGAGGGGTCTGGCATCAACGGCTTCACCATGTTCCTGCGCACCATCCCCTACAACTACTATGCCCTGCTTACCGTCGTCATGAGCCTGTTCCTCATCTTCACCGGCACGGACTTCGGCTCCATGAAGCTCAATGAGGACAACGCGAAAAACGGCGACCTGTTCACCACCGAGGACCGCCCCTACGGCGACGACGTGGACGACGGCACCGAGACGAAGGGCCATGTTGTGGACCTGATTGCACCGGTGCTGGTGCTGATCGCGGCCTGCATCTTCGGCATGATCTACACCGGCGGCTTCTTTGACGGGGTGGACTTCGTCACCGCCTTTGCGGACTGCAACGCCTCTGCCGGCCTTGTGATGGGCAGCAGCATTGCTCTGCTGTTCACCTTCGTGTTCTACCGGGTGCGCAGCGTCATGACCTTCCAGGACTTTGCGGCCTGCATCCCGGCCGGTGTCTTGCCGTCGGCGG
>OGXE01002178.1_pt1 | contig 15253 bp, 16 predicted proteins | sample 1576181 | NCBI WGS metagenome assembly OGXE01 (sample SAMEA3541478, study PRJEB24748) | human gut metagenome | biome: human gut; feature: human-associated habitat; material: faeces | place: China | collected 2012 | reverse complement strand
CATTCCCTGTACTTTGATAACTCCCAACTGCGGAAAGTCGATATTTCCCTCTTTGTCCACCAGATACCCCAATACCCGGTTCTGTCCTCCTGCATATCCTGTATTGCTGTTAGCTATCTGATAACTTACCATCGGCAGATTGAACATCTGTGCCAGTTCGGGGTCTTTACTGTTCACCATAATGGAAAGCAAATCATCCGGATGAATCCTGAGGTCATAATCCTGGGTTATCTTTTGCCGATAGTCATCCGGCACATCTTGCAGGTACGAAATCTGTTTTTGCGACGCACAACCCGCCAGGACACATAGTACAAAGGCTATGTATCCATACTTCTTCATGTTCTTTATCATATTATTTTATCGATTGTTTTTTTAGATTAGTGCATAAAAGCCACAAGTGCTTTTTTAACTGCGTTCTTTATATGCTGACAAATAAATTCATTCATCCATCCCCAACCAAAATCAAACCAACGTTGCGGATGGGTATTGATAATCAGCTTTTCAGGAAGCTCGTCATTACCGATTAAAGTAATCAGTCGGCGGGTATTTTTGACTTTCAGTTCCAAGCCGCCTTCTACTTTATCCCTTACACTCGCACCTGTCTTATTCCATGCCCGCCCCGTATCTGTGATATAGAGTACTTTCGTATAATCCACATCAAAATACGGTTCTCCGATAATCCCCGCTTCTCTATAATTATATTTCTCCCACAGTTTCCGGTTATCCCACCTGCTGAGCGGACTTCCGTGCATGCAAACAGTCTTGGCCGGATAAAAACGGCGTATTTCGGCCAAATGTACCTTGAAATGTTCAAAAGCCTTTTCGTAGTTGCCTTTGGTAATCGTCAGGTCTTCGTAATGATAAGACATTTCATGTCCCAAAGCTACTATTTGTTCTATTATTTCTTCATTCCAAGTACCCTTTACTACCCTGATGTAGTAAGAAGCCTTCACGCCCGAGGCATGTTCTATCTGTGCCAACCGTAAGGCATTCTCCGGTCTTTTATCGATATCATGCCGCAATATCACTACTTTACCGTCAGCAGGAACTGATAAGAATTCTTCAAATGTTCGGAAGGTATAACCTGCCCGCCTCAGTGCGGATAAAAGAGACCGGTAAGTTTTAAGAGTGAAATCCATTATTGCTTTTTCTGTTATCAAGTTCATCCACAAACGAATACATGTACTCATTTACATCTATAAATAAATGATTGATGGTATCCCTGGCTCTCTCCTGCTCTCCGGCATAATCCTGTTTTGCTTTAAAGCGGCCTATCCATTCCTCAAAATCCATGCTTTTCCGGTTATGCAAAATTCCCAGCCTTGATGCAGCACGATTTGCCGGCATATCATATCTGATTCCTAAATAATACGACGGCACTCCCAATAAAGCAGCCTCACGCGCCATGCTGTCTCCCGAAGATATCAAAGCACAACTATAATAAATAAGAGAATGGATGCCCTCGACCGGCTCTTCCAGCAGAATCCAATCTTCAGGATACCTCTCTTTCGTGGATTTATCTTCCAAAGAAAGCAACACTTTCCTACCATGAGGTATTTTCGAAGCAATACCCATAACAGCACCCACATGCTGTCCCGTATAGTTAACCGTACCTACCGACACCTCCCTCACAAAGAAATACTCTTTGGGATGCAGTTTATATTTATCCAGGAATATTCTGTCGGGTGTAAACACATTCGGTGCCAGATATGCCCATTCCTTAAGGGCCGGCAACACTTTTACCTTAGAAGACAAGACATAACCGGGCGGCAGTTCGTAAAGGCAGTAATGAGATATTTTCGAAAACCATATTTTGGGCCTGAAATCAAAAGTCTGCGGGTCATCATCAAAAGTGTAGGAATGAAAGCCTCTCACTCTACCTATGACACTGCTTAAGAAAGCATTGGAATAAGCTATATCTATCCGCTTATCCAATGACCATAAAAACAGTTTGACAATCCGTATCAAATTGGCATCTACGATAGCCGACCATTTTGCAAGTCTGTGCCTGCCTATCACATAAATCTTTATTGCAGGATACGCAGCCAGTTCTTTCCGAACAATCAAAGGCATTTTCCCTCTGTCCAATACGGTGAGATACACAACATGCCCTTCTTCTGCCAGACGGATGATGAAATTCTTATAGAAATTATATTGCGGAGTATGGCAAATATCAAACCATACACTCTTCCTGCTCCTACCAGCAGATTCCCCTGTAACCATTTTCTTTCTCCAGCTCCTTTATCCTGACCAAATCAATTACCGCCTGTCCATCTCTGACCCTTACCGATTTGAAAATCTCGTCATTGTTGCTAATGATAATCGTTTCCGCCCAATCCAGCAAAGAGTCCATATCATCCTGCAACATACAGTTCAAATGCGGCAACTTCTCTTCAATCACGCTTTTATTCTTTCCTATCAGCCGTGCCAAAGAAACACTTCTGTCATATATCCTTATTTCATACCCCTTACCATACAATGCTTCTATCACATGTATAATAGGGCTGTTTCTCATATCATCCGTTCCTGCCTTGAAGCTCAATCCCAATACACCGATTTTCTTATGTCCTACTGCCTGAATCCACTCAATGGCGTTTTCCATGTGGTGCTGGTTGCTGCTTTCTATGGCATTCAGAACCGGCGTTTCCACATACAGGTCATGCGCCATTGTTTTCAGGGCTTTCAGGTCTTTAGGCAGGCAACTGCCGCCATACGCAAATCCCGGTTTAAAATAATAAGGGGAAATATTAAGCTGTTTGTCCATGCAGAAAATACGCATCACTTCGTGCGAATCAATGCCGTATGCCTTGCACACCCTTCCTATTTCATTGGCAAAAGTCACTTTGAGAGCATGATAGGAATTGTTTACATACTTAATCATTTCCGCCACTTCTATAGAAACCGTCTCAATGGGTGCACCCATCGGTGCATACAGTTCCGTCATAATATCCCGTGCCTTTTCACAGTCCGTACCTATTACCGTCAGTGGCGGATTCATGTAATCATTTACAGCCGTCCCCTCTCTCAGGAACTCCGGATTAGATACAACGGCAAAGTGCACATTCCGCGTCTTTCCGGACATATCCTCTATTATCTTACCCACTGCTTTATTCGTACCGGGAAATACGGTCGATCTGATGACGATAATATGAAAACCGTTTTTCTCCTTCAATGCCTCTCCTATCTCTTCGGCGGTCTGATAAATATAATTTAAGTTCAAATGTCCGTTATTCGTAGAAGGAGTACCTACGCACACGAAAGAAATATCACTTTCTCTCACAGCCTCCATGTAGTCGTGTGTAGCTCTGATTCTTCCTTGCAGATGCTGTTCCCTGATTATTTCGTCTATACCTGCCTCTACAATTGTAGGCATCCCCTCGTTTATTTTTTTAATCTTTTCGGAAGAAATGTCTATCCCGATAACTTTATGGCCGTTCTGTGCCAAACATCCCATGCCTACACATCCTACATAACCTAATCCAAAAAACGAAATGTTCATTGTTTTATTCTTTTTAAAATTTTTACTCCTATTTTCCCGATATGATATAATACCGGATTCAAGATGCATAAAAAACGTCCGTACTCTACCAGCTTTCCGCCGAATGCCGCTTTAAAGTCCCGTACTCCATAATTCTCATCGGCTTTTCCTGCCCCCATCATGTCGGATATAGGAATCCGCTCCTTTAAAGTTCGGTCTATAGCAGCCCATGTAGCCAATGTGGAAGGGCGTATTGACTTAAAACGTTCATCCAAACCAGCTACAAACCAATGATATAAAGTCTTATTTTTTAAGATAGAACATGTCACTCCACCTATTATTTGATTTTGATATTTTATCAATAAAATCCTTCCCCAATCCGATTGGTATAATTTCTCAAAAAAATCGAATGGAAATAGAGGAGTCTTTACTTTATTTCTATATAAATCGACTAAAATCCGATAATATTCACGAACTTCATCCAAAGACGGAGAGTCCACTAATATTGCGCCCTTTCTAAAACCGGCTTTTATGTCGCGTTTTTTACTACTGTGCAAATTCTTTTGTATAACTTCTTCGCTGCTGCAATCTATATGAAAATTCAAATGAGGTATATACTCAAAATCATTCTCACGAAACACATCTCTATACAAACTGTAATCTTTAAAATTACGGAACTCTATATAAATTGCTTTCTTATTCAATTTATTCCTGCAATAGGTCAAAAGTGCGGACAAAGCTTTGTCACTGATATCATCTGCCAGCAAGGCTCCACCTGTCACAATTGCTCTTCGCGAGAAATATTGTTTTAGTTTTCCTCCATCCTTTTGTATATAGCCAACCACTATTCCTTTCAAACATCCGTTCTCGGTAACCCCAAATACAAAAGCTTCCAAAAAAGACAAACCCGAATAAAAATCATAACATTCCTTTGTCTGGAAAAAATTGGCTGTCGAAGACTGTGCAATCAGCTCTTCCCAAGCTGTTACATCTATTCTTTCACTTACAAATATCATCTGTTCTATGTATGTTAAATATTGCGGAAAATCACGGTACTTGGCTCAAAACTCCTTTCAAGACCCTCTTTTCGGCTCACATTGAACCGTATCCATTTAATATACTGTACATCTATAAAAACGTACTTTTCATTGCCTGTATTTCATCACTTTAGCCGGATTACCGGCTACAACAGCAAAATCCGGTACATCCTTGGTTACCACGGCACAAGCACCGATAATCGCGCCACGTCCTATATGTCTGCAACCGGGCAACACCGTAACCCGTGCACCAATCCACACATCACTTTCTATGTATAAAGGAGTTTTACCTTCCGAACCCTGTTTATTCATGGGAACATCTGTACGGCTATGCCGATGGCCTCCTCCTAAAAAGAGAACATCTTCTCCCATCATCACATTATCACCAATAGTAAGCATTCGCATAAGCACCTTGAAATTCCTGCCAAGCCCTACATTATTTCCTATCCGGACGTCTTTTCCATTCCCGATATACGCGCCTTGCTCAATATTATTGCCACTGCCGCAACATCCCAATATATGACGGCATATTGCTCCACGCATTCTTTTTGCAGCAGTACCAATGACCGGTACAGTCGATTTTGGCAAATGTCTGGCAAAACCATAATAAAGTAAAAGGCACAATTTGTATCGTATATTCATAATATCCTTATTACTCGCTGATAATGAAATGGCGTTTGTTATTGTGTAGAACAGGAAGTTCTGCTAAAAGCTCAATAGTAACCGGTACACCGAATTCCTGCTGCCAGAAACGAATAATATAGTTCCCTACTTCCGTATCATAGTTTTCGTTCACCACTAACCGGAACACTACGCAACCACTCTTTTGCTTTACTACTTGGAATTGGTCGATAGACCTTTTCAGTTCGGGAATATCCGTCTGGAAGAAGACGGTAAAATTGTGTACAATGAACCGTCTGCCCGACGGCATTACCAGTACATCATTATCCCGACCTAAAATCCGTACTATCTTTAGATGCTCCCTGCCGCATTCGCAAGGTGTATCGTCCACTTCAACAAAGTCCTGTGTATCATAACGGATAAAAGGCTGTGCCATGTTCCACAAACTCGTTGATACGAGTCTCCCAACCCCTTTTTTAACGGGATTTCCCTGTTCGTCCACTACTTCCGATATTCCATACTCTTCTGTTGAATGATAGCAGGTATGCGTAGGACATTCAAAAACGCACGAATTGCCCTCACAGCTATATGAGTCGAACACTTTACATCCCCAGGCCTCTTCTATCTCTTTCCTCGTTTCCGGAAACAAGGTATTGCCGGTGGTTGTTATCGCCACAGGCGACCAGGCAAATTCCGGATGCACACGTTTATAACGTGCCAGTAAAAGAAGCGGGTCGGGATAACAACGGATTACCCGGGGTTTATAACTTTCTATCTGCCGCAACACATTGGCAAAATTCTCATCCGTCAACGGGTTGGTAGCCAGATAAAGATTGTTAGTCATATAATCCTGCAACCGTTTCACAGGATTATTTCTCGGATTCTGACTCAGCTTGACATACCTGTCACCCAGTCGCCACCCCATATCATACCAGCCGCGTAGATTGGCTGCAATATTCACCGAGTAATCATCTTTCGTGGTCAGATAACGAAACGGCTCACCGGTCGAACCCGATGACGCACCTTGGACAATACTTTTTTCAGGAATACCGGCAGCCTTAAACCGTTCAATACCTTCTTTTTTTATCATGGCTTTTGTTACAATCGGCAACAGGCGTAAATCTTCTTTTGTCCGAATATCCGCGGGTGTCAACTGCAACTTATCCATTTCTTCCCTATAAAAAGGAACATGCCCGTAAGCATGAGTAATCAGCAGCCGCAGCCGTTCGTTCTGAAACCTGTCGATTTCCTCCCTGCTCCAATACCGGCTCTTTTGCAGAAAACGCAGATATTTGCTTACCGACTGCCCGGTCAATATATCACCCAAAGGCAGGATAACCCGTTCCTGAACACAATGATTAGATATCATATTTTAAAATAATAGTTTATCAGATTATTAATAAGCATCCTTTTTTCTTTGAAAGAAACAAAGAAGAAAGTCTGTATCAGCGATAGTTTCATCAAGATACGCTCTATCATACGCCTTTTCGAAAGTTCTTCGGAATAGCCGGTATCATAGGTCGTGTCGCATTTCAAGCGTTCATACTTGTTTTGTATTCCGGCAAAATAAGGTTTGAAACTGTCTGCCGGCATTCTATGCATCAGATGCCTGAAAGAAAGTTTTATGCCGAAAATTTCTATCTTTTCTATCTCTTTGCTATCCGTATCGAAATACAGGTCAACTCCCATTCCTTTGGAGAATTGCCGTGACTGGAAAGGCTTGTCAAAGCAAAAATTGCCCAATGAGTAGAAAATATGCCCCGCTTTATATTTTTCATAAGGCTGAATAACATGAGAGTGGTGTCCTACTATAATATCCGCTCCGGCATCAATCAATCTGTAAGCCATATTCCTCTGCATCATCGAGGGACGGTGAATGTATTCATTTCCCCAATGCAGAGTAAGGATTTTCAAATCCGCTTTCCTGTCCGCCATCTCATTTAAAGCCGCCATTGCATTCACCTCGTCCAGTACAGAAAAACAGCCGTCGTTGTCAAACTTGTCCAAATCTACATTACAAAAGCCCGCAATGCCTATCAGGCAATTATCCCGATGAATATATAATACACGATTATCGTTCCCCGCAACTGCAATGCCGGACTCTTCCAATATTTGCAATGTTCTCTCATATCCGCCTTTCCCATGCTCCAGTATATGATTGTTTGCCACATTGAGCACTCCGATACCGCATTCTCTCAGAAAACGTGCAAACTCCGGACTGCCGTAGAAATCCGGTTTTCCGGCAGCAAGCGAAGGTTCCAGAAGAGGACTTTCAAGATTGCCTATTACAATATCCGAATCTTGCGTGATACCTTGAATATTATCCTTCCACCTTTCTCCTTTTGTAGCTTCAAATTGCGATCTGATACCAAATCCTACACTCAAAAATTCATCTGCCGGAAAAATATCGCCAACCAGTGTTATTTTCATTGTCTTGCTGTTATACGTGCAAATACATTGTCCCATATTCCTGCATTACCCTCTACCGATATGCTTTCCACGATTTTCCGTGCCTCTCTACTCGTTTTATCCACCAGTTCCTTGTCAGAAAGCAGACGCATCAAACAACCGGCAAGTTCCATTTCACTGTCCACATCATTGAATACAAATCCGTTTGTGCCATGCCTTATCACATCTACAATATCACCTACGTTCGACACGACAGGTACACATCCGCAAGACATCGCTTCAAGCAACGACACCGGAAAGCCCTCTCCCTTGGAGCAGGAAACAAAAATCCTGCTGTTCCGGTATATCCGCAATTTGTCTTCCAAATCGGAGATATAGCCGACAAAGTCTATATACTCCCCGATGGCCAGTTCTTTTGCCATTCTTTTCAAGTTGTCAAGTTCCTCACCATCACCGGCAACAATCAGTTTCACGCTGCATTCATTCTTTATTCGGGATACGGCTCTCAACAGCAACCCGATGTTTTTATTTTTATCTATCCGCGAAAAAGACACGATGTCATACTTCCGCTCGCCCTCTTCCTGCATATTACTATCCATAAACGCCTGATTGGGCAAGTTGGGCAGCACAACAATCCTGTCCGCATCGAAGCCCTTGGACACCAGGTAGGCAAGCGTTTGTTGTCCTGTAACCGTAATTATCCGGGCTTTCCTGAATACTGCCAGGTTTACCCTTTCCCTGATTTTCCCACCCAGCCAAAACTCACGATGCCCTGCAATGGTGATATGAATATAAGGAATATTCATCATGGCACCGATAGCTTTTCCGATATAGCCATGCGGAGTATTCAGTACACCTATTATTACATCTATCTTATATTTTGAGCAGTAGCGGACTCCTGCCACCACCTTCCTGATATGACGGATTCTGCTTTCCGATACCTTTTCGGGAGACAGGTAAGTAACTTTACCGTCAATCATATCACCGGGAAAGTCACGCAAGACATAGACATGGTCTACATACGATGATTTCAATAAAGGAGAAAGAATATTCTCTGTCAAAGTCTGGTTTGATAATTTGGCTACTAATAAGACATTCATTTGTCCAATCCCTCAATTTTTATAATGAACGATTCTTTGGTACGATTCACATACACTGCTGTCAGCAACATCATGTATATGGCGGGAGAAAACATAAGGTAAGCCCTGTGGGCAACAATCAACAGCGCTATTGCGGCCAATAAGAATCCATACTTCATGCTACCTTTTCGGGCTATTGAAAAAATCAGTAGCAACATAATGACGGTTCCTATTATCCCGAACCGGTAGACTACCCCTCTCCAGTTTGTTCCTACCATTTCGTCATTATCGTATCCCAATCCCACCAAAGCATCATGAGAGTGAATAAAACTCTCAAACTTGGTGATATGGGAATCCGGGACTCTATTATCAAGCAAATCAACCACACCAGATACTTCTTCTCTTTTATTTTCAACGACTCTGCCATAAATGGTTTCGACAAAGCGGTCGCTGAAAAATAACAGAGTTATGGCAGTGAAGAACAGTACCGCCACTATCCGTATTATGTCTGTCGTAATCCTTTTATACTTAAGAAGCTTATACAAGACACCCAAACAGAATATACCATAAAAGGCTGTTGAAAATGTAAGGAATCCGGTTATCAGAAGTAACAAATTCCTTTTCTCGTAGAAATTGAATTTTTCAATAGCAAGCATTAATCCTATGTAAATACCAAAATGCCCGGGTTCGGCAAAAACACCACATATTCGTTCAATTCCCCCTCCAATAGGCATATTCCCCCGGTACAGACTTAAAACAGGCCCATAAATCCGATAGTTATCCAATACGCTTTCCGTTCTAAAAGCAGGAGTGCACTTATAATAAATCAGAGGAACGCCCATGGCATTAAGAACCCAAAAAACAATAGCAAAAACAGAAATAATTATAAACAACTTCTTCAGAAACTTATATGAATTGTAGAAGATTATGTCATTGAAGAAAATAATCTGTATGAATATCAAAAAGTATGCAAAATGTCCTATCCTGAAATCGTGTACAATCGGTGTTGTAAAAAATAGCAGGAATGTAACTGCTGCAATACATATTCCGATGCGATATTTGTCAACCACCAATCCTTTTCTGATGTTGCGGCGTAATTCTATCGAAGATATTGTTGTAGTAAAAAGAAAGACAATCTGAAACAGACCTTCCGGCATAAACCACCTCGGATAAGGGTGTAAAGCAAAAAAGAGTAATAATCCTAAATTGACAGATATTAATTTTATCCTGTTCATACCCCAACCTTATTGCCAGCCAATTTCTCTACCAAATCGACCTCATCTCTTACACGCTCTTCCCAACTCGGCCACTGTTCTAAAATCGTTCTCTGTCCATTCTTGGCGATCCTTTTCCGCTCTTCATTATTTTCGAGAAGATTGTTTATTATCTGAGGCAGTTCACCTAACCGGTCATCTTCAATAAGGATACCATTTTCACCATTCTTTATTAATTCTGATGTCGTTCCTCTATTGAGAGCCACCACAGCCGTACCGCAAATCATGGCTTCAAAAACGGGATTACTCATGGAACTTAATAGATTCATGCTAATAAAGACATCGGCAATATTCATATACTCTCTAATTTCATCCCGCAAAAGAGCTCCTGTAAATATTACATATTCGGAAATCTCCAAATCTTGACATATCTTTTTCAAATATCTTTCCTCATTTCCTCCACCTACTATTACCAATTTGACATTCTTATTTAAATTCACTAACTGAGGTAGTGCCTTTATAATAAAATCAATCCCTTTGGAATTAGAAAGCCTACTCACAGACAACAAAATTTTTTCATTATTTGAGGCTATTTGCCTTTTTAAATCAATATTTACTACACTTTGTGCCCATTCTTTTTCAATTCCATTCTTGAAAAAATGTATCTTCATTGGAGAAATACCATACGATAAAGCAACTTTGTCTCCCCCTGTCCCATCATTAGTCAAAATGTATGCATCCGCTCTTAACTTAAAAGCCATAACACTACTGTCCAAAGAAATTTTCTCAGACATGATTTAAATTAGTTTATATTAATGCATTACGCGAATAAAATTTTTCCGGGATTTGATTTTATACTTTTGCAAATAGTATTGCAAGAGATAGAAATCATGAATCAGGGAAAGACCGTATTCGCTCAGATAATGTCGCTCATACCGAGATATGAGTTTGACAAATGCGTAAAGAGATACAATGGCAACCGACATGCCATCGAGTTCAAATGCAGAGACCAGTTCATGGTGATGAGTTTTGCCCAGTTCACCGGCCAGGATAGCCTGCGCAGCATTGATGCAACGCTGGTTGCCCTGTCCTTCAAGTTGTACTCGTCCGGAATCAAATATATCCAACGCTCGACTTTGGCACATATCAACGGGACCAAGGACTGGCGCATCTATCACGACTTCGGTCAGATATTGATTGCACAAGCGAGATACCTGTACCGCCATGAGCCTTCCAGACTCGACGTGGACGGAATCGTCTATGCCTTCGACAGCAGTACGATGAAACTTTGCCTGCAACTCTGTCCATGGGCAAGACTTCATCATGATAAAGGTGGTGTAAAGATGCATACTCTGCTGGATTTGCGGGGAACGATTCCCACATTTATTTATCTGACGGAAGCCGCGGTCCATGACTCCAAAGCAATGAGCCTCGTACCCGTGGAGCCTGGTAATTACTACCTCATGGACAAGGGATATGTGGATTTCAAGCAGTTGTTCCTCCACTTTCATCGCCAGCGGGCTTTCTTTGTCACCAGGGCCAAGGACAACATGAAGTATGAGGTGGTAGAAGAGCATCCGGTTGATAAAAGTACAGGAGTTGTTAGCGATTCCACTATCAGGCTGACGGGACTGAAAACCTCCCGATGGTATCCGGATACACTCCGTATGGTTGTGTATGAGGATTATGCCACGGGAAATGTCTATCGGTTCCTGACCAATGACTTCACACATTCCTACCTGACCATTGCTGAACTTTATAGGGAACGTTGGCAAGTGGAATGTTTCTTCAAATGGATCAAGCAACATCTGAACATCAAGGCGTTCTACGGGACCAGCCAGAATGCAGTATACTCGCAGATATGGATTGCCATCTGCGATTACCTGCTGCTTGCCATTGCCAGAAAGATGTTTCATATTGATCAGGAACTTTATATTTTATCGTCCGTAGTCGGCAAAGTACTCTTTGAGAGGAAGCCTTTAGGCGAACTGTTTATTAAACCAAAACGTCCGATGAATGATTCCGATTCAGATCAACTGAACCTATGGGGTAATTTCTTTGGACAGTAGTGAAGCCATAAATAAAAACAAATAAGAGACTTTAAAGCGTACCGACATTTTAGTTCCAACTCCATACAGTCTTAATACATATCGAGCTTTATAAATTTTTGCCAGCAAAAAAGCCGGTAATGCAGTGTCATAGCCATGTGCATATACAACATCAGGTTTGTATTTCCTACAGTATTTAAAACCGGCATAAAGAAATTGAATTAGAATAATAGGGTAAGCGATAATGCGCAAATAAATACGCTTACCAGCAAATGGCGTCTTTATCCGGTTCACACTAATGTCATTGAATATACCCGATTCCTGCATTATAGAATCCGAGATATAATGTACTTTATGACCTCTGTCTACAAATCCTTTTATAGGAAGAATAGTGGAGACTCGCCCTTTTCCTTTGCCTAAATCCCATAAAGGTAAAGAAGAGAAATTTAAGATATTCATATACCCTCAAATTGTAAATCTGTTGATTGCATATTTATTTTTGATATTTTACTGCATTTATTATCACCAACGTAGCTACAACATAATTAGCAGCCATTCCTATACTATAAAGTAAAAGAGTCGCAATAGGAGAAAGTTCCCAATAATAGCACGCTCCAAAAGCCATACTGATAATTAAAATGCGAATTATTTTTAGACATAATACGATAGACTGCCTTTTCAGAATATTGAACAATCCCTCGCTGATAGGACTGTAAACAAATTGAGTAATTAAATAAATAGCCAGAATACGGGCAAAAACACCGGCTTGCACCCAATCCGTTCCAAAAAATAGCTCGAACAGTATGGGAGCAAAAAGAACTATCAGGATAGTAGGGATTAAGCTTATACAGAATAGTTTTTGTATAACTTTCCTTGTTAAATACAGTATTTCAATTCTTTTGGAACTTCCCATACCCGACACTTCAGCATAAAAAGCCTTACCTACCGAAGAACCTAATAAAGTAACGGGAATTGAAAGCATCGTCGTGCAAATATGATATGGCGAAAGCGAGCGTGGAAGAAAAGAAAGAAGAGCGTATGCGTGAAACGATAGATGAATATTATTCTTTCAAGAACGAGTTTCCCGACAGCAAGTATACTAAAGAAGTGGAGAGCATCTACAAGGATGCCAATAAGTACGTAAAAGAATTTAATGAATAAAACTAAATAAGAAATTATGGATTACAAAAAGACAAACGCTCCAAGTAATACTGTTACCCGTGACATGATGGATTTATGTGCAGACACAGGTAACATTTATGAAACTGTTGCTATCATTGGCAAACGTGCCAACCAGATTAGTGTTGAGATGAAGAATGATCTTTCAAAGAAATTGCAGGAGTTTGCCTCATACAACGATAACCTGGAAGAAGTCTTTGAAAATAGAGAGCAGATCGAAATCTCACGTTATTACGAAAAACTTCCGAAACCGACATTGATCGCTGCTCAGGAATATGAAGAAGGCAAGGTTTATTTCCGTAATCCTGCTAAAGAAAAAGAGAAACTACAGTGATTTTTCATTTGGGGCTGTGCAAAAGGTCTTTACCGCAGGTTACACGGATCGTTCTATTTTGAAACATGAGTCGTTTCGTGTGGAAACTGTATCAATCTGAGTAATCTGTGGTACATTTTGATGCACCTCACATTATATTAGCCCTGTTATGCTGAACGCAGTGAGGAATCTGATAACCATTCACTTTGTGTTTTCAGGTTTTTCACTGCGTTTAGAATGACGGGTTGTATGATTAAAATTAAAGAGACTATGATACAACGCATTCAATCTGTTTATTTACTTGTTGTTACCATTTTGATTATTATTTGCCTGTGTAGTCCCGTAGGCTCATACATAGGAAGTGATTATAGTGTTTCCGCTTTAACAAATCTGTGTCTTACTATGGCGGATGGTACTAAAGATTATGCTCCATGGGCCTTGTTTGTGATTTTGCTGGTTGTTGCGGTTCTTGCTTTCGGCACTATCTTCTTGTTCAAAAAACGCATGTTGCAAATCCGTCTGACTATTTTCAGCACCATTTTGTTGCTGACAATCACAAACAGGAATGCCATGCTCTTCCATAGCATCCCTATATGCCCGATAACGTTCCATTCCTTCTTTGCCCTGCAGAATACCGCACACATAATTGATTTTTGTCAGATGATGTTTCTTTATCAGATGTTCTACAATACGTTTCTGGCTATTGTAATCCGATATTCCGACATTATGCATTCCATCAATATATTCATCAACACTTACCGCTGGAATCCTGCTCTCTTTTATCCGGTTCATCAACGAGTTGGAAGCCGGTTCATATTGTATTGAATTTTTCATAACGATCACACCATCGTAGGTAGTAAGATCCGGAAGTTCCATAATTTGAAATGCTCCGACTTTGTTTTCTTCCGACTCATCATAGTTCACAAAGCATGTAAAAATAAATACATCCGTATCGAATTCCGCAGCACGTCTTAATACACCGTCGATCACACGATTCTGATTATCAAAACTGATTGCACCTGCAAGAAACGCAATTTTTTTTCTCATGTTTCCCATCTTTCCCTGAATCTGATCCTAAATTTTCTGAAAACGATTCATTTCTTCCATAAGATGTTTTGAAGAGTCAACGTTTTCCGTTGCTTGTTGTCGAATGTTCGTGATAGAATTTGCAAGATCAGACACATTTTCTGTTGCACTGCTAATTCCCTGTGCATTTTCTTCCACAACCGTTGATATGTTGGTGATTCCATTATTCATCTCAGCCATAACCTTATGTAATGCCGAAATATTATCGTTAAAAACAGCCATAACAGAATCCATATGCTCTGCCTTCTCATAATACGTATCCGTAGCACCTTCAAATCCAACGTAATCACTCATAATCCGATTTTGTACAAAGTACATAAGATTTTGTGCATTCTCCATAAGTTGATTTACTGCCGATATCACTTCTACACTAATACTCTGAATATCATTTGCAGTATTTTTACTGTTTTCAGCCAATTGTCGAATTTCTTCAGCCACAACAGCAAAACCTTTCCCTACTTCTCCGGCACGCGCAGCTTCAATAGATGCATTTAAAGCCAGAAGATTTGTCTGACTTGCAATATCAAGAATATCATTGGTTAAATTATTTATTACGTAAATTCTGAACAAATGCGCCAAAGGTTAATAAAATAATTAAACCACCTGCCGCTAACATACCACGGAACGCCCAGAAATTAGGACCTACATTTGGAATTGTATCACGAGCCGCTTGTTTAATTTGTTCATCTGTTGCATCAACAACTTTATCTGTGTAACGTTTTAATAATAAACCAAAACCTAAATCGCCTTTTACTTCATCAAATTTTGCTTTAGTTTCTGGATTTACGT
>OGXE01002174.1_pt1 | contig 15284 bp, 10 predicted proteins | sample 1576181 | NCBI WGS metagenome assembly OGXE01 (sample SAMEA3541478, study PRJEB24748) | human gut metagenome | biome: human gut; feature: human-associated habitat; material: faeces | place: China | collected 2012 | reverse complement strand
CAACTGCACGGCAAGCCCTGTGCAGAAGAAGTAGGAGGAATTTTGTTATGAGCAAATACACGATTGGTATCGACCTGGGCGGCACCACAATGACCGCCGGTATTGTCAACGAAAATTATGAGATCGTCGGCAAGCTGACCTGGGCCACCCGGCTGCCGCGCCCGGCGGAGGATCTGGAAAAGGCACTGGCCGACCTGTGCCGCACCGTGGCCCAGGATAATAAGGTCGATTTTGCCGACATCAAATATGTCGGCATCGGCACGCCCGGCAGCGTGAACTTTACCACCGGCTTCGTAGGCTTCAACACGAACTTCGGCTATTACGACTGGAACCTCGGCCCTGACCTCGAGGCCCTGCTCGGCTGCAAGGTCTATGTCGAGAACGACGCCAACGCCGCCGCCTACGGCGAGTACATTGCGGGCGGTGCAAAGGGGTACAACGATGCGGTCGTCATTACTTTAGGCACCGGCATCGGCAGCGGCATTATCCTGGGCGGCAAGATTTTGCGCGGCTTCAACTTCGCCGCCGGTGAAATGGGTCACAACGTCATTGTCAAGGACGGCATCCAGTGCACCTGCGGACGCAGGGGCTGCTGGGAGCGCTACGCCTCCGCCAGTGCGCTGACCCGCGAGACGAAGGCCGCCATGCAGGCCGACAAGAACACCATTATGTGGAAGATGACCCAGGACATCGACCACGTCAACGCAAAGCTGGCCTTTGATGCCGCTGCCAAGGGTGACGAGACCGCCCGGAAGGTCATCGACAGCTGGATCGAGTATGTCGGCGTCGGCATCGCCAACGTCATCAATACGTTCGAGCCGGAGGTCATCTGCATCGGCGGCGGTGTGTCCAACCAGGGCGAGATCCTGCTGGCCCCCGTCCGCGCCTATGCGGAGAACGAGACCCGGAACATCACCACCGGCAAGTTCCCGGTCATCTGCGCCTGCCAGCTGCACAACGATGCAGGTGTGATCGGCGCTGCCGCACTGGGCAGTTCTATTTGATAAAACGCTGATACTACGGAGGTTTCCATGCAGGAACAGACGATCACGGCTCTTTGCGCGGCGCTGACGGCACAGCAGCTGCCCTTTGCGCAGGGGGAGCCGCTGGCCCCCCACACGACGTTTAAGATCGGCGGCCCGGCAGCCTTCTGGTGCACGCCCCGGGATGCAGAGCAGCTGCGCCGCACCCTGCAGCTCTGCCGGGAAAACGGTGTCCGCGTCTACCTGCTCGGCAACGGCTCCAACACACTGTTTGACGATGCCGGGTTTGACGGCGCGGTCATTGACATGCGCGGCCTGTCCGGGATGGAAAACTCCGGCCTTGATACGGACGCGGTGCGCATCGCCGCCGGGGCCGGGCAGACGCTGGGGCGGCTGTGCAGCAAGGCGCAGACGCTGGGTCTGACGGGTCTGGAATTTGCCTGCGGCATCCCCGGTACGGTGGGCGGTGCGGTCTATATGAACGCCGGTGCCTACGGCAATGAGCTGAAGGACGTGCTGGAGAGCGTGACCTTCCTTGACAGTGATTTGCAGCTGCGCACACTGCCTGCGGCAGACCTGGCCATGGGCTACCGCACGAGCATTTTTGAGCAGAACCCCGACTGGTGCATCCTATCGGCCACGGTGGTGCTGCACCGCGGTGACGGAGCCGCCGTGCTGGCCCGTATGCAGGAGCTGCTGGGCAAGCGCAGGGAAAAGCAGCCCCTTGAATGGCCGAGCGCCGGCAGCACCTTCAAGCGGCCCCAGGGCGCGTTTGCGGGCAAGCTGATCGAGGACTGCGGCCTGCGGGGCTTTACTGTGGGCGGCGCACAGATCAGTGAAAAGCACTGCGGCTTTGTCATCAACCGCGGCGGCGCGACCTGCGCCGACGTGGTCGCACTGACCGAGCAGGTCCGGCAAATTGTTGAGGCCAGGACCGGCTTTGTGCTGGAACGCGAAATTCGCGTGGTAAAATAAGAGAGCGGTGGGGAAGATGAATTTTCTGATCGTGACCGGCCTTTCCGGCGCGGGCAAGTCAATGGCTGTCAACGCACTGGAGGACATCGGCTTTTTCTGCATTGACAACATCCCGGTGGCGCTGCTGCCGCGTATCGTGGACTTCGCCCTGCAGGGCGAAAACCAGCTGAACCGCGTTGCCGTCGTCATGGACGTGCGCGGCGTGCGCAGCATTGAGAAGCTGCAGGAGGCGCTGGCCGACCTTGATGAAAAGAAGATCGACTACGATATTCTTTTCCTGGATGCCAACGATGCAGCCATTCAGCGCCGCTACAAGGAGACGCGCCGCCAGCACCCGCTGGCCGCCGCCGAGAAAATTCCCATCACCGAGGCCATCGCGCGGGAACGCCGCCTTCTGCAGCCGCTGCGCGATAAGGCAAAATATGTCATTGACACGTCGCTGCTCTCGGCGGCGCAGAACCGGGAGCGGGTGTGCAGCCTGTTCCTGGACAAGGGCGAAAGCCCGATGGAGCTGATGGTCGTATCCTTCGGCTTCAAGTACGGGCTGCCGCAGGAGGCAGATCTCGTGCTCGATGTGCGCTGCCTGCCGAATCCCTTCTATGTGCCGGAGCTCAAGCACAAGACCGGTCTGGATCAGGAGGTCGTTGACTACGTCATGGCCTCCGAGGAGTCGCAGGAGCTGCTGCACCGCTATGAGTATATGCTCGAATACGCGCTGCCGCTCTACGTGAAGGAGGGCAAGAGCCAGCTGATGATCGCGGTGGGCTGCACCGGCGGCAAGCACCGCTCCATCACCTTTGCGCGTAAGATCGGTGAATTTTGCAAGAAGCTCGGCTACGCACCCAGCGTACAGCACCGCGACGTGAACCGAAGTCTATAATAAGGGAGAACACCGCCTTGAGCTTTTCTCAAGAAGTGAAAAACGAAATACTGCGCCGCAAAATTTCAAAGCCCTGCTGCAACATGGCCGCCGCGTATGCGGTGGCCTGTTTTGGCAAATACTTTGATGACCGCGGTGTTGTTCTGCAAACTGAAAATGAGGGCGTGGCCCATTTTGCCCAAAAGCTCTACCGCCGCTGCGGCGTGCAGGGGACGGTCATCAGTAAGGAGCGCCCCACCGGCCCCGTGTATGAGTTCAGCGTGAAGAACCCTGACGAGGTCGCCAAAATGCTGGCGCTCTTTGGCCACACCGGCAAGGAGCCGACCCTGCGCATCCGCCCGGAAAACTTCAAATGCCAAAACTGTATGCAGGCGTTCATCGCCACGGCGTTTCTGTGCTGTGGCACGATGACAGACCCCGAAAAGAGCTATAATCTGGAATTCCTCTCCACGCGGCATTACCTTTCCCAACAGCTGGAGGCCATGCTGGCGGAGCATAACTTCCACCCGCACCGCGCACTGCGCAAGGGCGCGAACACGATCTACATCAAGGCGGCGGATCATATCGAGGACCTGCTGACCTTTATGGGCGCGGGCGGCGCGGCCATGCGTATCATGGACCAGCGCATGTATAATGAAATGCGCAACAAGACGAACCGCCTTTCCAACTGCGAGACGGCCAACATCAGCAAAAGCGTGAATGCCGCCGTGCAGGTGCAGCTGGCGATTGAAAAGCTGCAGGCGGCGGGGGCGCTGAACACCCTGCCCGAGACCCTGCGCCACACCGCCAGGCTGCGGATGCAGTACCCAGACCTGCCGCTGGCCAAGCTGGCGCAGAAGTTTGACCCGCCGGTCAGCAAGGCCGGGCTTTCCCACCGCATGAAGAAGATCCAGGAGGCCGCCGCCCGTCTGGATGCTGCCCCGGAGCCTACCGAAAAGGAAGCAACGAATGCCTGAAACGACCCAAAGACAATTTACCCACCTGCATGTGCATACCGAGTACAGCCTGCTGGACGGTGCCTGCCGCATTGACCGGATGTTTGACCGACTGAAGGCGATGGGGCAGACGGCGTGTGCCATCACGGATCACGGCGTCATGTACGGCTGTGTGGCGTTTTTTGACGCCGCCAAGGCCGCAGGCATCAAGCCGATCATCGGCTGTGAGGTCTATGTGGCGACCCGCACCCGGTTTGACAAGGTCAACCGCATCGACGGCAACAACCACCTGATTTTGCTGTGCAAAAATGAGACAGGCTACAAGAACCTTATCAAGATGGTCTCCGCCGGCTTTACCGAGGGCTTTTACTCAAAGCCCCGCATCGACAAGCAGCTGCTGGAAAAATACCACGACGGCCTGATCTGCCTGTCTGCTTGTCTCGCGGGCGAGATCCCCAAGGCACTGCTGGCGGGGGACTACGACCGCGCCAGGCAGACGGCCCTGTGGTATCGTGACCTGTTTGGTGCGGAAAACTACTATATCGAATTACAGGACCACGGCCTTGAGGAGGACCAGGCCGTGCTGCCGCAGCTCATCCGCTTAGCGCGTGAGACCGGCATCCCGATGGTCGCAACGAACGACGCCCACTACATCACGAAAGAGGATGCCAAGATGCAGAGCATTCTGCTGTGCATCCAGACCGGCAAGACCATCAACGATGTGGACCGCATGGAGTTCCAGACCGACGAGTTCTACCTGAAATCCACCGACGAGATGTACGATCTGTTCTCGATGGTGCCGGAGGCCTGCGAGAACACGAACAAAATTGCCGAGCAGTGCAATTTCGAGTTCACCTTTGGCGAGACAAAGCTGCCGTACTTCAAGGCCCCGGACGGCATGGAGAACCAGGAATACTTTGAAAAGCTCTGCTGGGACGGCCTCGAGCGCCGCTATCCCGGCAGGGTAACGGACGCTTTGAAGGAGCGCCTGACCTATGAGATCAATGTCGTCAAGACGATGGGCTACACGAACTACTACCTTATCGTCTACGACTTTATCAACTACGCCAAAAGCCACGACATCCCCGTCGGACCGGGCCGCGGTTCCGGCGCGGGCAGTCTGGCGGCCTACTGCGTCGGCATCACCGACATAGACCCCATCCGGTACAATCTGATTTTTGAACGCTTCCTGAACCCCGAGCGCGTCTCAATGCCCGACTTTGACGTTGACTTCTGCTACGAGCGCCGTCAGGAGGTCATTGACTACGTCAACGAGAAGTATGGCCGCGACCATGTGGCCCAGATCGTGACGTTCGGTACAATGGCCGCCCGCGCCGCCGTGCGCGATGTGGGCCGCGTTATGGGCATGAGCTATCAGGACGTGGACCGTGTGGCAAAGCTCATCCCCACAGACCTGAAAATGACGCTGAAAAAGGCGCTGGAGGTCAGCCCCGACTTAAAGACGCTGTACGACGCCGACAATCAGGTACATGAGCTGATCGACACCTCGCTGAAGGTCGAGGGCATGCCGCGCCACGCCTCCACCCACGCGGCGGGCGTCGTCATCACCCGTGACCCCGCTACCGAGTATGTGCCGCTGTCCACCAACGACGGCCTGCCCGTGACCCAGTTCAACATGGTGGAGATCGAGCGTCTGGGTCTTTTGAAAATGGATTTTCTGGGTCTGCGCACGCTGACGGTCATCCATGATACCGAGCTGGCCGTGCGCCGCAAGGACCCGGATTTCCGCATTGCGAACCTCGACTATGACGATCCCGACACCTACGCGATGCTGGCAAAGGGCGAGACCGAGGGTATCTTCCAGCTTGAATCCACGGGCATGACGCAGGTGCTTGTCGGCATGCGCCCGAAAAACCTCGAGGACATTATCGCACTGATCTCGCTCTACCGCCCCGGCCCGATGGACTCCATTCCGACCTATCTGCGCAACCGCAAGGATCCGTCCCATGTGACCTATAAGACGCCGCAGATGGCGCACATCGTCGATGTCACGAACGGCGTTGTCATCTATCAGGAGCAGGTCATGCAGATCTGCCGCGAGCTGGCCGGCTTCAGCTTCGGCCAGGCTGATAACGTCCGCCGCGCCATGAGTAAAAAGAAGCTCAAGGTCATGGAGGCAGAGCGTGAGCACTTCGTCCACGGCTGCAAGGAGCCGGGCAAGGAGTGCGCGGGCTGTGTTGCCAACGGCGTGCCGGAAAATATTGCCAACGAAATTTACGACGATATGATCAGCTTTGCGTCGTATGCGTTCAACAAATCCCACGCCGCCTGCTACGCCTACGTGGCGTTCCAGACTGCGTATTTGAAATGCCACTACCCGCATGAGTTCATGGCGGCGCTGCTGACGAGCGTGCTCGACAACACATCCAAGGTCATTGAGTACACAACGGAGTGCCAGCGCTTGGGGATAAAGGTCCAGCAGCCTGACATCAACGTGTCGCGCGGCGGCTTCACGGCGGACGGCGAGCGGATCCGCTTTGGACTGAACGCGGTCAAGAGCGTGGGCCGCGACCTGATCGAAGCCGTCATTAAGGAGCGTGCCGAGCGCCCCTATAGCAGCCTCTATGACTTCTGCAAGCGGCTGCACGGCACGGGTCTCAACCGCCGCGCACTGGAGAACCTTGTCAAAGCCGGTGCATTCGATACTCTGGAGCCGACCCGCCACGGTATGCTCGAGAGTGTCGAGGGTATTCTGAAAAGTGTCGAGACCGACGCCCGCCAGAATCTGGACGGCCAGATGGACCTGTTCGGCCTGATGGGCGGAGGGGAGAACGAGAAACCCGCAAACGACTATAAGGTCCCGAACCTGCCGGAATATTCCGCCTCTGATCTGCTGAAAATGGAGAAGGAGGTCTCCGGCCTCTACCTGTCCGGCCATCCGCTGGACGCCTACCGTGCCCAAATCGCGCAGGTTTCCACCTGCACGATTGCTCAGCTGCTGGGCGAGGACGCAAAGCAGTTTGACAACCAGACGGTGACGCTTGTCTGCACAATCGTCAAAAACAAGATCATGACCACCAAGTCCAACACGCTGATGGCCTTTACCACCGTCGAGGACCTGACCGGCAGCATGGAGCTGCTGGTGTTCCCGCGCATCCTGGCCGAGTGCCGCGCGGCCTTGCAGGAAAACGCCGTTGTGGTCGCCAATGGCCGCGTCTCCGTCAAGGAGGACGAGGCCGCCCGCCTGATCGTCGAGGGCGTGCAGCCCATCGAGACCTACGACCCCGGTAAAAACTTTGGCATGAACCGCGTGGAGCGCGTCAAGCGTGAGACAAGCGGGGGAGGGGCCGCCGGGTATTTCCTGACCGTGCCCTCCCGCGATAGTGCGCAGATGCACAAGGTAGAAAACCTGCTCTGCAACATTTTCGACGGGGGCACGGTGCGGGTGTATTTCCGCTTCCAAGATACCGGCAGGGCCATGCTGGCGCGGCACATGGCGGTAAAGGATGATCCGCTTCTGCGCGCCGAATTGGAGCGTATTTTGGGCAAGGATTGTGTAAAAGTTCAGGATGTTGAACACTCTGCAAAATAAATCCATACGTTTTGCGCGATTTATCCATAATTTCAGGGCGCAAAGTGTGGTATAATGTGTATGGTCGCGAGATTGTTAAAAATTTATTGTAACGTGATGACCACGCCTGAATAAATCGTAATGGTTCAGGCGGGTCCATAGTTCCCGAAATAGGAGGGGCTCGCTTTATGGCTAAGGAAATCAAAACGATCGGTGTGCTCACCAGCGGCGGTGACGCACCTGGCATGAACGCCGCTGTGCGTGCCATTGTTCGTGCAGGCATCAGCAAGGGCTACCGCATGATGGGCATCCAGCGTGGTTACAACGGCCTGATCAACGGCGAAGTTTATGAAATGAACGTCCGCAGCGTATCGGAGATCATCCACCGCGGCGGTACGATTCTGTATACCGCGCGCTGCCTGGAGTTCAAGACGAAGGAAGGCCAGGCCAAGGGTCTTGCCCGCTGCAAGGAGCTGGGCATCGACGCACTGGTCGTCATCGGCGGTGACGGCTCCTTCATGGGCGCCCGTGCGCTGGCCAACCAGGGCATTCCCTGCATCGGCCTGCCCGGCACCATCGATAACGACATCGCCTGCAGCGAATACACCATCGGCTACGATACGGCTATGAATACCGCTGTCGAGGCCATCGATAAGCTGCGCGACACCACCCAGAGCCATGACCGTTGCTCTGTCGTTGAGGTCATGGGCCATCATGCCGGTTATATTGCCCTGAACGTCGGTATCGCTACCGGCGCGGTGGCTGTCCTGCTGCCTGAGATCCCGTTCGATTTTGAGCGCGATATTCTCGAGCGTATGCGCCAGACTCAGGTCACGGGCAAGAAGCACTTCATTATCATCGTGTCCGAGGGCGTTGTCGGTGCGCAGGAGCTGGCCAACCAGATCCAGGCGGCCACCGGCGTTGACTCCCGTGCAACCGTTCTGGGTCACATCCAGCGCGGCGGCTCCCCGACGGTCCGTGACCGCGTGAACGCCTCGCTGATGGGCTACCACGCCATTGATTTGCTGGACAAGGGCATCTACAACCGTGTTGTTGCCGTCTCCGGCGACAAGATCGTTGACTACGATGTCAACGTTGCACTGTCCATGCACAAGACGATTGACCGCGATATGATCGAGATCGCCAAAGCGATCTCCATCTAAAAGTACAGCTTGCAGGGCCGCATTCCGCAGGGAATGCGGCCTTTTGGCATTGTGAAACTTTTTATTTTATAAGATTTTTGCAAAAGCCTGTTGACATTTGAAAAAAGGTTTGCTATAATAGCAAACGTCGTCAGGAGCGAACGCACCGAGGCGACGCCAGCTGTGGGGGATTAGCTCAGCTGGGAGAGCGCTTGCATGGCATGCAAGAGGTCACCGGTTCGATCCCGGTATTCTCCACCACAAAGACCTGTCAGAGAATTCTGGCAGGTCTTTTTTTACATATTCGATTATTAGCGCATCCTGCATGCAAAGAACCCATCCGCTTTGTCACACGCCGCGTAAAACACCTCGCCATGCTGGCCGATGCCCTGCGCGTGGAGCCGGGCGTCCAGCCAGCGCTCGTCGCGGCCTGCAGCCTTTAAATTGTCCTGCATGAGATGGCCGTCTATAATCAGGTCATACCATGTGCTGGCGGCGTCCGGGTGCAGCTGCATATCGTCGGGCGTCAGGGGACGGCTGCAGCTTTTGGGCAGAAAGCTGATCTGGCCGTTTGTCTCTAAAATTGCCGTTTCTATTTCGTTCGGGTCAAAGTACCCGGCCACGCGGGCCTGACCCAGGAACTCGTTCACGTCGATGGCAGCGCGCTGCAGGCTGCTTTTCAGGATAACACCGTCGTCCATCAAAATCAGGCTGCGTCCGCTCCAAAGGCTGCGCATAGCGTTGCTCTTGCAGGCAGTGTAGTGCACGAACCACGTCACCAGCCCATAGACCACAAGCGCAGAGAAGGGCCGCCACCACTGCTCAAGATTCGTCGCCAGCTCTGCGCCGATGGAACCCACCGTAACGGCGTTCAGGTAGTCGAACGGACTCATCTGCGCAATCTGACGCTTGCCGCCCGCGCGGGTGAAAATAAACATCGCGGCCAGCGACAGCAGGCTCGTCAGCACGACCTGCCCGACCTCCGGAAAAACGTCAGCCATAAAAAACACTCCTCTCTGCGTTAGCTTTTGCGCAGTTATGACCTTTTATGCGGAAAAATCAGTTGACAAGCGGCACAAAACGGCATATAATAAGCCTGTAAAAAGGAAAATAGCGATGAAAGGGCCAATGCCGTCCGTTCCGTCCCTCAGAGAGAAAGCCGTTTGGTGCAAGGCTTTCACGCGGAAGCACGGCAGAGCCACCCCGGAGCTTTCGGCGCAGAGCCGAGCGTACCTGCGGCGTTAACGCAGACACAAAGCGGCAGTGCTGTTGTATTATATTCTTGCGGCGCTGCAAACCGGGTGGTACCACGGAAGCATAACAGCCTTCGTCCCTGTATTGGGGCGTGGGCTGTAATTTTTTGTGGCGGACCCTGCATCGCAATTTTATGGATTGGAGAACAACACCTATGCAATGGACCGGATTGAACGAGCTTCGCGAAAAGTACCTGCATTATTTTGAGACGAAGGGCCACCTGCGCCTGGGCAGCTTCCCGCTGGTTCCGAAGGATGACCCCAGCCTCCTGCTGATCAACAGCGGCATGGCCCCCATGAAGAAATGGTTCCTCGGCCAGGAAGAGCCGCCGCGGCATCGCGTGACCACCTGCCAGAAGTGCATCCGCACCCCGGATATTGAGCGCGTCGGCATCACGGCCCGCCATGGCTGCTTCTTTGAGATGCTGGGCAACTTCAGCTTTCAGGATTACTTCAAGAAGGAAGTCATTCCCTGGGCGTGGGAGTTTCTGACCAAGGAACTCGAGATTCCCGCTGACCGCCTGTACATCTCGGTTTATCAGGAGGATGACGAGGCCTACGACATCTGGACGAAGGAAGTCGGCATCCCAGAGGACCACATGGTCCGCCTGGGCAAGGAGGACAACTTCTGGGAGCACGGCTCCGGCCCCTGCGGCCCCTGCTCTGAGATCTACTATGACCGCGGCCTGAAGTACGGCTGCGGCAAGCCGACCTGCGGCGTCGGCTGCGACTGTGACCGCTTCATGGAGATCTGGAACCTCGTGTTCAGTCAGTATGATGCCGACGGCAAGGGCAACTATGAGCTGCTGGCCAAGCCGAACATTGATACCGGCATGGGTCTGGAGCGTCTGGCCGTCGTCATGCAGGATGTCAACAACCTGTTCGAGGTCGATACCGTTGCCGCTGTTCTGCACCACGTCGAGCGCATCTCGGGCAAGAAGTACGGCGAGAACGAGAAGGATGACATCTCCATCCGCGTGATTACCGACCACATCCGTGCCACCGTCTTTATGGCCTCCGACGGCATCCTGCCGTCCAACGAGGGCCGCGGCTACGTCATGCGCCGTCTGCTGCGCCGCGCCGCCCGCCATGGCCGTATGCTGGGCATCAACCGCCCGTTCCTGACCGAGCTGGTCGAAACGGTCATCGAGTCCAGCGAGGCCGGTTACCCCGAGCTGCGCGAGCATGAGTCTTATATCAAGAAGGTCATCGGCACCGAGGAGCTGCGCTTTGGCCGCACCATCGACGCCGGTCTGAACATCCTGACCGGCATGATGGACCGCCTGAAGGAGGCCCATGAGAAGGTCCTGTCCGGTGTCGAGGCGTTCAAGCTGAACGATACCTTCGGCTTCCCGCTTGACCTGACACGTGAGATTGCCGCCGAGGCAGGCTTTGCCGTCGATGAGGCCGCGTTCCATATCGAGATGACCAAGCAGCGTGAGCGCGCCCGCGCCGAGCGCCTGGCCAAGGATATTTCCGGTTGGAGCGCTGACCTGTTCGGTGAGCTGACCGCCGAGCCCACCCAGTTTGACGGCTACGAGACCCTGTCCGAGAAGGCTAAGGTTCTGGCTCTGTCCGACGGGGAGGAGCTCGTCGATGCCATCGCCACCGACGAGGCGGGCGAGGCCAAGGACGGCGTGCTGGTCGTGCTGGACCGTACCCCGTTCTATGCAGAGATGGGTGGCCAGGTCGCTGACCACGGTTATCTTGTCAGCGGCGACGCCAAGCTGAAGGTCACCCAGGTCAAAAAGACCCCGAAGGGCTATTTCGTCCATACCTGTGAGCTGCTGGACGGCACCATCCACGTTGACGACGAGGTCACCGCTTCCGTCGATGAGAAGCGCCGTGCCGCCATCTGCCGCAACCACACCGCCACCCACCTGCTGCAGAAGGCCCTGCGCGAGGTCCTGGGCGAGCATGTCCATCAGGCCGGCAGCTATCAGGACGACCAGATCACCCACTTCGACTTTACGCATTTCAGCGCCGTCAGCCCCGCCGAGCTGGCCGAGGTCGAGCGCCGCGTCAACGAGAAGATTTACGAGGCTCTGCCCGTCACCGTCAAGAACCTGCCCATCGAGAAAGCCAAGAAGATGGGCGCTATGGCTCTGTTCGGTGAGAAGTACGGCAGTGTCGTCCGTGTTGTCGACGCCGGCGGCTGGAGCACCGAGTTCTGCGGCGGCACCCATGTCACGAACACCGCACAGATCGGCTGCTTCAAGATTTTGAGCGAGTCCAGCGTGGCTGCCGGTATCCGCCGCATTGAGGCTACCACCGCCTTCGGCGTGCTGGATCTGCTGGATGACCGCACCGAGATTTTGGCCAAGACCGCTGTTGCCCTGAAGGCCAACAACCTGAAGGACGCTCCTGCCCGCGCTGAGGCACTGGCTGCTGAGCTGAAGGAGACCGCCAAGCAGCTTGAAATCCTGAAGGCCCAGATGGCTGCCGCCAAGATCGACGGCCTGTTTGAGAACGCCGCCGACATCGACGGCGTGCGCATCGTCTCCGCCTACCTGACCGGCACCGGTGCCGATACCCTGCGCGACATGGTCGATAAGGTGCGCGACAAGGCCCCCAACGCCGTGACTGTGCTTATCGGCAGCGACGGTAATAAGACGATGATGGCTGTCGGTGTTTCCAAGAACGCCATGGCCCGCGGCCTGAAGGCAGGTGCCCTCGTCAAGAAGATTGCCGCTATCGCAGGCGGCAACGGCGGCGGCAAGCCCGACTTCGCTATGGCCGGTATCCGCGACACGTCCAAGATCGACGACGCACTGAACGCTGTGCCCGAGATCGTCAAGGCGGAAATGAATCAGTAATTCTTTGCCATAAAATTCACTGCAAAGGAGGGATTCCGGATGGAGGATTGTCTGTTCTGCAAGATCGCCGCAGGCGAGATCCCCTCGAACAAGCTGTTTGAGGACGACAAGCTGCTGGCGTTCTACGACATCGACCCGCAGGCCCCCGTGCATTTTCTCGTCATCCCGAAGCAGCACATTGCGTCTGCCGCAGCCCTGACCGAGGATGACGCCGCGCTGTTGGGCCACATCTACGCGGTCATTGCGCAGCTGTGCAAAAAGCTGGGCGTCGACGAGAGCGGCTACCGCGTTGTGACCAATGTCGGCGCGGACGGCGGCCAGAGCGTTAAGCACCTGCACTTTCATGTGCTGGCCAAGCGCAGCCTTGCATGGCCTCCGGGCTGATGCCGGGCGTTGCACAAAACACTTGTGAATCAATAAAGAGAGGTAAACTAACATGGCAGATACCTATACACTGCACATTGCGGGTCTGACCCGTGAGCTGCCCATCTGCAAGGTCAATGACCACATGGATATTGCCGCTTTCATCATGTTCAGTGATGTGGAGCTGACCGAGGCATGCGCCGCAGCTCTGCTGAAAAAAGCCCCCGAGTTTGACGTGATCCTGACCGCCGAGGCCAAGGGCATCCCTCTGGCCTACGAAATGGCGCGCCAGAGCGGCAAATACTGGATCCCCGCCCGCAAAGGTCCGAAGCTGTATATGCGTGAGCCTGTCATCATCGAGGATCAGTCCATCACGACTGCCGGTAAGCAGACGCTGGTCATCGACAAGAAGGACATCGAGTATATGGACGGCAAGCGCATCCTGGTCGTGGATGACGTTATCTCCACCGGCGGCTCCCTGCATGCACTGGAAACGCTGGCCGCCAAGAGCACCGGCACGGTAGTCGGCTGCTGCGCAGCACTCGCTGAGGGCGACGCTGCCAAGCGCACCGACATCTTCTTCCTGGAGCCGCTGCCGCTCTTCCTGCACTAAGCAATGAAACGAAAGCTCGGTTGGTTTGGTCTCGGTTTTGCCGGGGCTGAGCTTGCTGCGGCCATTCTGCCGCCGCTGGTCTGTGTGCCCGCGGCGGCATTTTTGGTATGTCTGGCGCTATTATGGATAAAACGCCGCAGAGACAGCGCCATCCCGGTACTGGGTGCGCTGTGCGGTCTAGCGTGGTTTTTGGTGTTTACCCTTGTATGGGTACGGCCCGTCAAGGCACTGGCCGGGCAGACCGTGACCTGCACGGCGGTGGTGGAGACGGACGCCGATGCTTCCTACAGCGAAAGCCGCCTGCGCGGTACGCTGCGGCTGACTGAAATTGACGGCAGGGCGGCCAACGTAAAGGTGCAGTGCGCGTCCTTTCCCGGCGAGAGTGCGGGGGAGCGGTTCACTGCAAAATTTGCGCTGACCGAGCTGCCCGACAACAAATACCGCCTGAGCCGCCAAAGCAAGGGTGTCTATTTGCAGGCGGAGTATCTGGGCAGCTACCACCCACTGGACGCCAGCCGTGCGCCGCGGTTTGCGCTGTATCGGCTGCGGCAGCGCTGGTCGGCCACACTGCGCCGCTGGCTGCCGCGGCAGCTGGACGGCATCGAGGCTGCTATGCTGCTGGCGGACAAAAGCCGTCTGGATGACAGCGTGCAGCAGGCCTTCCGCACGGCGGGGGTATCGCACCTGCTGGCGGTGTCCGGGCTGCATCTGGCGCTGCTCTGCGGGCTGCTGGGTTTTGGCCGCAAATGGAAATTTTATAAGCCTCTGATTTTGCTGCGCGCTGCGGCGGCGCTGTTTTACCTGCTGCTGACCGGAATGCCGGTTTCTGTATCGCGCGCCGGGATCGTGCTGTTGGTGGCGCTGGTGGGAGACTTCTTCCTGCTGCCGCCCGACCTGTTGACCTCAACGAGCTTTGCGGCCATCCTGCTGGGGCTGCAAAACGCCTATGCGCCGTGCGACCTTGGCTTTCAGCTGTCGTTCTGCGCCGTCCTGGGCGTGCAGGCTGCGGCAGCACTGGCCCGCACCGAGCAGCGCGCAGCGCAGGACAAGCCCGCCGCCGTCAAGGTGCTATGCCAAGTGGCAGAGCCTGTGCAAACGGCAGTGCTTGCCAGCCTTGGCACGCTGCCGGTGCTGGTGGCCCACGGCATGGCGGCCAGCCTGGTCGGGGTGCTCTGCAACCTGCTGGTCGTCTGGATGGTCCAGCCCGCCCTGCAGATGGGCATCCTGCTGCTGGTGTGCAGCGCCGTGCCGTTTTTGGCGGCAATCACGAACCTGACGGCTCTCGTGCTGAGTCTCTGGCTCAAGGGGCTGCTCTGGCTGGTACGGTGCTGCGCCGCACTGCCGTTTGCGTCGATTTGTCTGCCGCAGCGGTACACGCTGTTTGCGCTGGCTGTGCTGGGCGCGCTGGCGGTCTGCTTCTGGCATGCCAGGCGGCTGCGGCTCTATCTGCCCGCGGCGGCGCTCTGCACAGTGCTGGCCGTGGGGCTGGGTGTCTGGATGCAGCGAGATGTTGTGCAGATCAATCTGGTCGGCGCGTCCAGCAATCCCTGTGTCGTCTGCGTGCAGAACGGGCAGGCTGTGGTGTTCTTCCGCGGAGGGGAGAGCAACTGGAGCGCCGTGCAGAACTATCTGGCCGGGCGCAGCAGACAGGAGCCCGCGCTGATCGTTGACCTGCGCGCCAAGCCGACGCAGATGGAACTTTCCGCGGCAGAGATCGTGACGGTGCAGGAGCTTGCCGACTTTACGACCCGTCCGGTGCCGGGACATCGCAGTATCTTTCCTCGCTCTACGT
>OGXE01002145.1_pt1 | contig 15391 bp, 13 predicted proteins | sample 1576181 | NCBI WGS metagenome assembly OGXE01 (sample SAMEA3541478, study PRJEB24748) | human gut metagenome | biome: human gut; feature: human-associated habitat; material: faeces | place: China | collected 2012 | reverse complement strand
GGTATTTGCAACGGTGATCCGCAGTGCGGGTACTATAGGAATTGCGCTTGGAGCATTTTCTTATATGACGGGTCTGCAGCTGCTTCCCGGCCTGACTCCTCTGGATGAGGCACTGAAGGTGGTTTCCTCAATCGGAATCGTTCTCCTTGGCAGTCTGCCATTTGCGGAAATTTTGCAGAGGCTGTTGAAGAATCCGAAGAGGAGCTGGAACTATCGGTACGTGCACCATTGTCGGCTGTTTTAGTTGAATACATGACAATTCCGCCGTCGGTTGAACCGGTAACAGATGAAGAATCCAACTCATCCTGATAAGATTGCAGGTATGTGTAGACTTCATCATAATCGGTTGCCGTTTCTAAAGTATTGGAAGAGGCAAGCTTACCGGAGGATGTACCGATTGAAGAACTGCCTTTTGTGGAAGAAGTGGCTGAGTCTGAAGAAAGATTCTGCTGGCGGATGTGGGCGCCAATGCCGACAACCAGTACCAGTGCGGCAGCGATAAGTCCTCCGCGCATCCGGTGGCCGCGGGAAAATCCATGCTTTTTCGGGATATGTCCGGAAGCCTGAGTGCTGTTATGCTCTTCCAGCATTTTCATAATCTGATCCGGTGCAAGGCTTTCCGGAACAGGAGTTTTTTCCGTAGATTGTTTTATTTTATCCAGTATTTCTTTTTCGTGATCTGTCATATGAAACACCTCCTATTACTCTTTTATCCTACTCTTTCAGAAGCCAGCTCATCTTTTCGAGGGCACGCTTTCTGCGGGAGCGGACTGTATTCGGGTTCAGCCTTAGCATTTTTCCGATCTCTTTACTGTTGTAACCGCCATAGACGGATAAGCCGATGATCAGCTGATCGTCTTCATCGAGAATAAGAAAAGCACGTTCCACATCTGTGCGGAGTCCGTCACAGTATGTGGCAGAAGCATGATCTTCTTTCAGCTCGGTCTCGGTCCGTTCACGGCTCTTTAACTTCCGGCGGCACACATTTGCCAGAATCTGAAAGATCCAGGAACGGAATGCTTCTTCTTTGCGTAATTTATGTATGTTCTCATAGGCGGAAAGAACGGCTTCACTGACGGCGTCTTCTGCATCCTGCGGATGATGCATCATGCAGAGCGCAAAACGATACAGATCCTGATAAACCGTCTTATATAATTCTTTAAATGCAATTGCATCGATCATAAAGTCCCTCCTCTCAAAATCGGTTCTTTGTATATAAGAGTATAAAAAAGTCGGAAGTGTTGCAAAAAGGGACAGAAAAATTTCCGTCCCTTTGAAATCATATCATTTTCTGAGAAAAATTAACCTTTGTAATAGTTGATCAGACATCCTTTGAGGATGATCTCACGTTCTGCATCCGTCAGATCACCGAGTTTCAGATCGATCTCTTTCAGATCATCGCCTACGACATAAGCCTTGATCGTGGAAGCTTTGTCTTCTACTGCTTTGCGGATATCCGGCACGAAGAGATAGTCACCGTTCCTGAAAGAAAGCTTTGTGTGTTCCTCTTCGGTAATAAACGGAAGCATGCCCCAGTTGATCAGGTTCGAGCGGTAACGTTTGGTTGCGTACTCATTCGCGATATTCGCCCAACCGCCGAGAACCTTCTGGCAGGAAGCAGCCTGTTCACGGGCAGAACCATCGCCAGGTTTGACCGCGAAAATGGTACTTCCGACACCGATATTTCCTTTGCCGACTTCCGGATAAGACTTCTGGATTGCTGCCATCACCGGTTTTAATTCGTCCAGTACATCCAGTGGACAAGTACCTGCTTCAATCGCTTTCTGGGCTTTCTGGACCTCTTTTGCGCGTCCTACATAGGCAGGATCCTTTCTGGAAAGTGCAAATTCAGCAAGTCCAAGCGGGTTGGAACGATAAGAAGAAGTCTCGCCGGACGGGATCAGTTCGTCTGTCGTTGTAACCGGATCGTGGATCTCAGATACGACCTTCAGGATCAGATTCTCAGGAAGAGCGCTCATTGCCGGCCAGTCTTTGATGTTCGGTCCGAATTTGATCTCAACCGAAGGATCAGCAACGCCGTGGCTGTCAAATACACGGTTGGCGTAAATTCTGGAATCAAAGTGGTAGGTCGGGTTCTTGTATTCAATATCAAAATCTGTTGCCGGAGTAAGGAAACCTTTGTTCGCAGCAGTTGCGGCAATGGAACGTGCATCCATAAGGGCAACAGATGCGATCTGTCCACTCTGCAGCTTGCTTCCTTCGCGGTTCGGGAAGTTACGGGTAGAGTGACGGATGGAAAATGCATTGTTTGCCGGAGTGTCCCCTGCACCGAAGCACGGTCCGCAGAAGGCAGTCTTCACGATCGTACCGGCTTCCATCAGGTCAGCAACCGCACCATTTTTCACAAGCTCCATGTAGATCGGTGTACTTGCCGGGTAAACACTGAAGGTAAATTCATCTGATCCGATGTATTTGCCACGGATGATGTCTGCGGCAGCACAGATATTTTCAAAACCGCCGCCGGCACAGCCTGCGATGATACCCTGATCGACATAAAGCTTACCATTTACGATCTTGTCCTGAAGAGAGTAATCCACAGCACCGTCCAGGCTTACCAGCGCGCGCTGCTCTACATCGTGGAGAACATCTGCAAGGTTGGCATTGACATCCTCGATGGTGTAGACATTGGACGGATGGAACGGCATGGCGATCATAGGCTTGATCTCACTCAAGTTGACGTATACAAGACCGTCATAGTAAGCGACTGCGCCAGGATTCAGTTCCTTGAAGTCATCACTTCTTCCGTGGATATCGTAGAACTCTTTGATCTTGTCATCGGTTCTCCAGATAGAAGAAAGGCAGGTTGTCTCTGTCGTCATAACATCGATTCCGATACGGAAGTCTGCACTTAACTTGCCAACGCCAGGTCCGACAAATTCCATGACCTTGTTATTGACATAGCCATTGCCGAAGGTTGCGCCGATGATCGCAAGGGCAACGTCCTGCGGTCCGACACCTTTCACCGGTTCGCCGTCCAGATAGATTCCGACAACGCCCGGCATCTTGATATCATAAGTCTTGTTCAGAAGCTGTTTTACAAGTTCCGGTCCGCCCTCTCCCATTGCCATGGTACCGAGTGCACCATAACGGGTGTGGCTGTCAGAACCAAGGATCATCTTGCCGCCGCCTGCGAGCATTTCACGGGCGAACTGGTGGATAACGGCCTGATGAGGCGGAACATAGACACCGCCGTACTTCTTCGCACAGGTCAGTCCAAACATGTGGTCATCTTCATTGATCGTACCGCCGACTGCACACAGAGAATTATGGCAGTTGGTCAGAACATAAGGGATCGGGAATTTCTCCAGTCCGGATGCTCTTGCAGTCTGGATGATTCCGACAAAGGTAATGTCGTGCGAAGTCAGCTTGTCAAATTTGATCTGAAGCTGCTGCATATTACCGGAAGTATTATGTGCACTTAAGATCCCATAAGCCATTGTCTCTTTTGCAGCAGCTTCTTTTGTTGTCTCAATCCCTGTCTTGCTTTTTACGGCAGCAAGTGCATCAGGTGCATCTGCAATTACCTCAGTACCGTGTAAAAGATAGGCACCGCCTTCGTATAATTTCACCATATCATGTCCTCCTATTTTCTGTTTTCTATGAATTTCATGTGGTCTGCGACCATCAAAGCAATCTTAAATGTCAGGGCGTCCTCAAAGACTCTGACATCCAGCCCGGTCTGCTTCTGGATCTTCTCCAGCCGGTAGACGAGCGTATTCCGGTGGACGAAAAGCTGTCTTGCTGTCTCCGAAATATTCAGGCTGTTTTCAAAAAATTTATCAACTGTGGATAAGGTTTCTTCGTCAAACTGATCAACGGTATTTCCGGCAAATACTTCTTCCAGGAACATCTCGCATAAGGAAACGGGAAGCTGGTGGATCAGCCGTCCGATACCGAGTTCGCGGTAGGATAAAATATTGCGTTCCGGATAGAAGATACGTCCCACATCCAGAGCCATGCCTGCTTCTTTGTAAGACTGTGAGACCTCTTTGAGCTCGGGAATGATGGTTCCGAAGGAAAGCCGGACATTGACCATAGCTTCGGTGTTGATCGCATTCACCAGCATATCGGCAGTCGAACGGATCGTATCATAATCATCCGTACTGTCAAGGGATTTGATCAGAATAATATGTCCCTCATCTACGGCAGTAACAAAATCACCGGTTCCCGAGGAATAAATCCCACGGATCATATCCAGGACGATCGTGTCATCCGGATTCTTCGGTTCGATCAGATAGACGACTCTGCGCTGCTCAACTGTAATACCAAGCTTTTTCGCCTGGTTGTAGATATCTACGAGAAGCAGGTTATCCAGGAGCAGGTTCTGGATAAAACGGTTACGGTCAAGACGTTCACTTCCGGATCTTAAAAGGCTCTCCAGCTGGCAGACACTTAAGCGTCCGCTGGTATGCACATCAATCTCATTGTTGTGTTCGATCACGAAAATATAAGTCAGTTCATCATCATCATAAACCGGAAACAGACCATAGCATTCATCCAGGTGCTCCTCCGATACGCCGGTAACCTCCAGCTCTTTTAAAAATGAGCAAACTGCTTTTTTCACTGAAGGTTTCTCCTTACCTACAGCTGCAAGCATCACTCCGTCTGTGTTCCAGATGGAACAGTTACACTCGATGATATCCCCTATTTCATTGATTGTTCTCTGTAAAATCTGGTTGGATAACAATCCATTCACCTCTCCATTCTTTTCAATATATGACAAATGGGAGAATTGCGAAATTCCCCCATCTTCTTCTGACAATACAATCTGATATTATTTTAGCAAATGTTTCACACTTTAGCAAGCTAAAATGAAAAACGTTCTCTCTTATTCGTCTTCGTCATCGCGTCTGTCAAGCATGGCAGCAACGATTTCAAGAATCACAGCAAGACCGATCATAGATGCAGCGGCAATCTTTCCAGCAGTGCCGGTTGCAGTCTGTGCGATACCGCCAAAAACCGGAACAGAAAGCTTTACTTTTCCGATGTAGTTGTTGTAAGGGATCGGATTCATATCTTTTTCCTTATTGGCATCCCCTTTTGTGATAAACTGTCCCATCGCCGGGCTGTTGGATACTACACGGTGAGTGATGATCGAGCCGTCTGCATTGTTGCTGTAAAAAGCAATGACATCATCTTTGACGATCGTGTCTGGTTCTTCATACCGGACATAGACCAGGCTTCCCGTCGGGATCGCCGGTTCCATGCTCCCACTGATCACGGTGTACATCTGAAAACCAAAAGCTTTCGGAAGCGTCAGCGGAATACAGGCAAGAATCAGTACTGTCAGTAAAACAGTGCCCAGTGCACTGCAAAATGCAGCCACTGGGCTTTTCTTTTTCTTCGTTCTCTTCAAAAAAGACTTCTCCTTTAGTGCCGCGCTTTTTTTATTTTGCACGTTTTTTCAAGAATACGATCAGTCCTGCGAGAGCTGCTACCGCAACAACGATAATGCCGATCCCTGCTGCGATCGGAGTCTTGCTCGTCTTGTCTTTCGCATCGATATTTCCTTTTGGAGTGTCTTCATCATCCAGATCTACCAGAGACTTTGGTGTCTGTTCATCCTCAGATGTTGCAGTATCTTTATCTTTAGCTGTCGTATCCTGAGAATCGTTATCTGTCGTTGTACCATCGGTTGTACCGGTTGTGGTTCCGTCTGTTGTGCCACCGGTAGTTCCGGTTGTAGTTCCACCGGTAGTTCCGGCAGTTCCACCGGTTGTGCCGCCTGTCGTGCCACCTGCTGTACCGACATTACTGGTACCTGTGCCAGGAGTTGCTGTACCAGGAACAGTCGTTGTGATGGTGGTTGTTGTTGTAACAACACTGTCTGTAGCACCCGGTTTGTAGGTAAACGTAAATACATTCTCAGATACATTATTACTCAAAGTCTTGGTAAGTGCAAGAGCATCTGGAATATAATTCTCGATATACTGATAAGCGACGATTGGTTTGTCACCGACATTTCCGTAGAAGGTCTGGCTTTCTACAAGCGCCTTACCGGAAGCATCCTGATAGTTTACGGTGTAGGCAACCATGTCCTTTTTGATTCCATAGGCTATTACATAGTCGGCATCGCCGGTTACATTGTCGAATACAGGAGAAGCAAGAGCTTCTTCATTGTCACGTCCGCTGAGACGGATTCCTTTGACATAGTATTTGTCATCGGTTACCTGAACGTCTTTCAGATTAAAAGTAACAGTAGAACCGGCGACAGAATCCTGCTCCACCTTAGTATGTCCGTTTATCGTTCCTTTATTACCTGCCGATAAAGTTACCTTATAGGTATACCCGTCAGCAGCCATAACGCTCATCGTGGATGCACCGATCGTCATTGATACAGTCAGAAGAGAAACCAGTAATTTTTTCCATCTTTTCATCTGCTTACTCTCCTTTCCGTCTGCGTTTCTTTGTGTTCTTGTTATATGTGTAGATTCCGTATGCCAGAAGGATCAGTCCACTGATGAGTGCAAGCACACAGAAGAGAAGAACTCTTGCGGTATCACCGGTCTTAACGGTGTTGGTAGTCTTGACGATTTTCGTCTTGGTAATGGTATTGCTTACTTTTACCTTTTCCACTGCAAAGTTCATACGAAGCTTTGCGAGCGTGTTCTGATAACCATTGCCCTGTGTCTCACCTTCGATACCGATGGTAAGGTGTACGGTTCCGGTACCATTGGAAGCAAGACGACCGAGGTAGAAATATTTCTCGGTAGAGTTTCCAAGTTCCTTCAGACCTTCACCGGTCTTAGAAGAACCTTCGCCTCCGACGGTATCACTGTTATAGAGTACCTTTTCGGTATTGTCACTTCCAACATAAGTCAGCTTGTATTCGTAAGCACCGCCTTCAGCGGATTTCTGTGCTTCCTCCAGTGTCTGGATGATCTCATTGGTCATGTACCAATCGGTCTCGCCTTTATCGGAGTTTTTCAGCTGAACCTTCAATTCGATGCTGTCACCCGGCTGGATCGTTGCCAGCTCATCGGAAACAGTCTTGTTTTCAAAATTGCTTTCCATCTTGCCGCCGGTGAAATTAACCTGCCATCCGTCGGCTCCCTGATAATCCTTTGCAAATGCAGTTGTGTGTACCCCTGCTGCCATTATCACTGTCATGGCGAGGCACAAAATTTTCTTTTTCATACTCTGTACCTCCCTACTGTAAGCTTAAACTGGTTTCGTCATCTGATACATTCACATCTACACCCCAGGCACTCTTGATGGCATCTTTTGCGTTATGTGTCTGTACTGCATCTACCTCTGCATCGATGTGGAATGTATAGTCGCCATACTTATATGTGTAAGTAATGGTGTTGTCCTTTACTGTTTTCTCTACATCTGTTGCAATCTTTGGATCAATGCGGAGTGTGTCAGATAATGCCGGTGTGGTATCTCCGGCTTTTACTGCCTTTGTGTAATAAAGAACGGTTCTTTCGTCTGTGGTCTGCTGATCTGCAACTACCCAGCCGTTAGCGGTAAGGAAATTCAGTTCAATCAGATCCGGTGAAAGAGTGGTGTTCTTCTTGCCCTCTTTGTCCTGCCAGCTCTTGGTAAGGATCACACGGACGAAGGTGTCGATGTTACCGCTGTTCTGAACACTGAGCTCTTCTTTGTATTTCTTTCCAGGTGCGAATTTTTCATCTTTTCCGAGAAGGCCTGTCAGGAGTTCCCCGTCTTTTACTTCTTTCTGGTTCTTAGATGTAAAATCCTGGCTGCTGACGACATCGCCATTCTCTAAAAGAGATACACCGATATTCTGCATCTCGATCTGTGCGGAATAATTCTCACTGTAGTATGTGAGTGCGGCACGTGTACTGCCGACAGTACTGCCAATCAACAGGAGCGCTGATGCTGTCAGAAGCAGGGCCGATTTTTTTGGAAATGATTTCTTTTTCTTTTTCATCTTCGTTCCCTCCTATTCTGTGGTTTTACTGTCTTCTGTTGTCTCAGTTGTGATTACATGATTCCAGTCTGGATATGGCTTTCCATTTTCATCGTAAAGAACTGGTGTGCATTCCTGGATAACCACGATATTGAATTCTTCCGGTTTATCCTTCCCTTCCGGGAATTTGTAAGAGATATTGAGTTCCGGTGTGGTTTCGCCTGCCGGAAGAACGCCTTCATAGTACCAGTAACCATCATCTTTGGCTTTCCATCCGCCATTTGGAGTAGTATAGGTAAGTTTCATCGGGGCAAATGCTGTTACTCTTACGAAGCAATCATAATCACCGGTATTTGTAATGGTGACGTGCTTGCCATCTTTATCGACTGTTTCGTTAGGGATGGTTTCGGTAAATCCCATATTCATCGTCACACCGCCACCGGCTGTTGTATAAGTTGTGAAGTATGCCATTGCACTTCCAACTGCCAGGGTTCCGGTAAGAGCAAGTGCTGCTGTTGCCATGATAAGTGGTTTCTTATGTAACTTTCTCATTCCGACTCCCCCTTTCTAGTTCTTTGCTGCCGGTTCGGTGTACTGATACTGACCATTTTCGTCCAGCTTGAAATTATTTTTTACGCCGTATCCGCCATTGGTACGTCCATCATGTTCGTTGGTAAATGAAACCACTGCTGTCTCGCCTGCCTGACCTGCTTCTTTTTCATCATTGGCAACGATGGTAGCTGTCACATTATTTTCAGAAGTGAGCTTGTAGCTTGCACCGCTGTAAACCTCCGTTACAGTTACAGTAGATCCTGCAGGAATTTTTTCAATCGTTACAGAATCGCTGCCTGCTGCATTGAAGGTAAGCTCTTCGATTCTGGTTTCTTTTTTCCCATCCGGTTTTTCGATATCGATCTGGAATACGAAGGTTGCCTCGTCTCCGAAGGTAGCATTGTGATCTACCAGTTCCTTGTTGATCACAAGATTACCGTATCTTACATGTTGTTCCGGTTTCAGACCAACTGCATTGCTGCCAGTCAGATTGTAGATCCAGTCATCATTGGTATGATTGTTATTGTAATAATTATTGGTCGGAAGTGATATCAGGTAAGGTGTAAAAGTATAAGTGTAATTTGGCGTAATCACTTTTGGTGTATCTACAAGGTAAAGTCCGGTCTTCAGTCCCGTTATAGTATGGTCGTCATTTGGGTTATCTGTTAGTGTAATGGTTTTGGGTGGTTCAACAACTGTATTTCCATCAGAATCTGTCAGCATCTCCTTTGCGTCATTGGCACGTTTTTTCCATTCAGCAGTGGCATCTGCCAGATTATCTGCATTTACGGAAGAAAGATCCAGTTTCGCAAATGTACCGGTTGCAGTATAGTTGCCGGATTCATCAACCGAAGCAACTTTATACAGGTTTACCGGAATGCCTGCCTTTAGAAGTTCACTGCTTCCACCAATGTCAAATTGGATGGAGCACTCTTTATCGGTATCGATCGCGTTTGCGGCTTTCGCACCCGGAAGAGTGAGCAGTGGAAATGTAAGAGCGACAGCTAAGAGAAAAGTACTTCCCTGTTTTAATCGTTTATTCATCATCGCCTCATGTCCTCCTTAAAAATCTTGGTTATTCTTTGTGAGCTTTTCTCTTGGAAAGGAATCGCAAGAGAATGATCACAAGAATCGTGATTGAAAGTCCTAAAATTAAATAAAGCATATAATAATTCTGAATGGCTTTTACCATAGAATCTGTAACTGATTCGGTAGCATCCTCTTCGCCGTTATATGGAACTCTGGTTCCTCTTACGAGAAGACGATGGGAGTTGACTCCATATGGTGTACAGGTAAATAAAGTTACCTGGTCTTTTCCTTCTTCAATCTGGAGTGCTTTCTCCAGTGTTTCATGATCGTCTTTGTCTACCATCGGAAGAATCTGGTCTACCTTGTAGGCAAGGACTTCATCCAGTACATGGATGTAAAATTTATCGCCAACTTTGAGCTGATCGATATCGGTAAAAAGCTTTGCGCTTGGAAGTCCACGGTGAGCTGCGAGAACACTGTGGGTACTCTCCCCTCCGATCGGAAGCTTTGTGCCGTTCAGATGTCCGACACCGGTCTGAAGTTCATCATCACCGGTGCCATGGTAAATGGCAAGCTTGATGTTGATCTTCGGAATGGAAAGGTATCCCATTACTCCGTCATCTGCAACGTTCAGGATTTTCCAGTATTCGGTATCTTTGATGTCATTTTCATCTTCACCAAATACATCTCCGTAGAGGTTGTTCTGATGAATGGTATCATTGAAAGCTTTTGCCTTTTCCCACTCAGAGGTGAAGTCCTCCGGTTCCATGTCCTGTATTGTATTGTCATAGCTGCTTATCAGCTGATTCTGTCTGTAGGTATTCCATTGGTTGGATACCGTCGGGTAGATCAGAATCCCAAATCCTATCAAGAATAACAGACCGAAAAGGAAGGTTGAGATTTTTCTTTTCATAGGCATATTCCCTTTCTCGTTCTTATTCTCTTTTTAAGAGGTCTCATTTTTCTTCTTTTGAAGCTTCTTCTCCTTTAAGTATAACACAAGGATGAAGATTGTGGTAATTACAAGACCAATAATTACCCATAAAAGATAATTTGTATGAAGACTAATTCCGCTGAGCGGTGTCTTCTCATCGGCAACTTCCTGTTCCACATAAGGTACTCTGTGACCACGGACCAGAAGCCGCTCGGTATTGACTCCGTATGGAGTACAGGTAAGAAGTGTTACAAGATCTTTTCCTTCTTCTACTGCAAGAGAGGAAGTTTCTTCCGGTTTTACTACGAAAATCTTGTCGACTTCATAACATAATGTTTCGTTTAATACATGGATCAGAAAATGATCGCCTTCTTCCAGCTGATCCAGATCGGTAAAAAGAGACGCACTCGGAAGTCCACGGTGTGCGGAGATAACGGCGTGTGTACTTTTACCGCCGATTGGAAGAGAGCTTCCTTCCAGATGTCCGGCTGCCTGTTTGAGAACATCTTCGTCGGTAGTGTGGTAGATCGGAAGCTTGATGTCAATCTTCGGGATCTCCACAATTCCCATCATCTCGTCACCGGCAATATTCAGAGCATCCATGTAGGACTGGTCTTCTTTGTCACTGGCTGCAGCTACTGCAAATGAGTCAGGAAGGATACTTGGAAGTAATGCTTCGTTGTAAGCTTCTGCTTTTTGCAGTTCTGCGTCATAATCAATCTCATGTGCTGCATCCTTTTCCGATACAGTCTGTTCATAACTGCTGATCAATTGCTTCTGCCTGTAGTTATTCCACTGGTTTGCAACGAATGGATACAGCAGTAAGGACAACCCGGCTAAAAATATGATGCCAATAATAAGTTTGTTTGCTTTGCGTTTCATCCGAACTCTCCTTGCTGTTGTATTATTTTTTAGGAATCCGGGGCGACCTGCCCCGGATTCCATATCTGGTTATAAATAATCATGAAAGATTATTTGTTTGTTTTTTTGCGGCTTGCGAAGAACAGACCAGCTGCTGCGATCATGATGAGGCATCCAGCGATTGTGAAGATTGTTGTACCGATACCACCGGTTGATGGAAGAGCGGAAAGTTTGGTATCAGTCATAGAAGTTGTAGCTGTAAGAACAGCAGATGCTTTATCTTTTACTGCTAATGTTGCTTCAGACTGATTCTGATTTACGGAATATCCTTTTGGAGCTGTTGTTTCTTTAAAGTAGTATGTTCCCACATTGAGACCCTGAACTTTTACAGTACCGTCTGCTTTAGTGAAAACTTCTGTTACAGTACCATTTGGGTCGTATTTGTATACACCGTCAGTAAGTTTTGTGAATTTTAAAGCGTTAGAATCTTTGCTGTCTTTTCTAACTTCAAAACCAGCATTTGCAAGTTTCACATCGTTTTCGCCAGTTTTTGTTAATGTAATATTACCCTGATAAACATTGATTTCTTTACTTCCGAAATCTGCTGTTCCTTCATGTCCTGCTGTTGCTTTGTTTGTAATAACGTCGTTGTCAGATGTTACTTTTACTTTGTAAGTAATTACTACTTCTTTTCCGGCGTTACTGTTTGCATCATTGATCATGTTACTTAAGTCTACACTGAATTTTGCTGTGTCCCTGTCCCAAGTGATAGGATATGTTTTTGTTACATCTTCTCCACCAAGAGTAATTGTTGCACGTTCTTTTTCAATGTATTCAGCACCTGTTAATTCATCATATGCCCAGAATGTTTTATCTGTATCTGTAGGCGCAATGAATGGAACGTTTGTTTTTACTTTGTAAGTAAGGATATCACCTGTTGCTACTACATTATCTGTATCAACTGCTTCTTTTTCTACTTTAGTTGGTGTTTTCTTTGCTGCCAGTTCTGCATCTACTAAAGATGGATAATCATATTTTACTGTTGTACCTTCTTCTCCAGTAATAGTAACTTCACCAAATCCAATATATGCACTCATGATGTTATAGGTATAACCTACTTCAGTTGCTTTAACAAGATAAACACCTGCCGCATTTACTGTCTGTGGGTTTGCCATAGCATTAAAGGTTACATGATTTGCTGCCTTGGCCTGAGCAGCACCTAATTTATTTGCATCTACATTGGCAGCTGGAAGCATTGCTTCAATAGCTGCCTGAGCATCGTTTACACCAAATGCTTTTACATAATCGTCAGCAACAGTATCATTTACAAATGCCCATCCTGTTTTTGTTGACTGATCAGCTTTAATTACCTGTGCGTAAGTTAATGTAGCCTTATCTGCGTTATTAACTTTGATAGTTGCAGTATCTTTTGTTGCAGCAAACGATGTCATACTCATTCCGAGTACCATAGCCAGTGTTAATAACACTGCAAAGATTTTTCTCATCTTCTTCATATTTTTGTCTCCTTTTCATTTAAGGGCTTTGCCCATTTTTTATTGTCCCCTCATATGGGATAATAACGTTTTTGTGTGGCAAGAAGCCACTGAAAAATTAATTCTTACAATTATTTTCCCAGCACCTCCTTGCATTTGTTTTTATATAAGATCCATACGGCCGCAAACATAAGTAACATGCCGCCAATCATATATAAGTAAATTCCGGTGCCTCCGGCTGATGGGAGGGCGTAAGCTGTTTCATTTTTAAAATACAGATGAAGCGTTGGATCAGATTCAGTAATTGTACTTGTATCAATTGTACTGTCTGTTTTGCTTGAAGTATAGGATACAAGACTTCCACCTTTTGTTATACTGAGTGACCAAGTTTCTTCGCTTCGGACATAGCCGACAGGTGCTTTTGTTTCTCTTAGTACATACTCACCAGTTTCAAGATTTGTTACATTTGTTTCACCTTTTTTCCAAATGATTTTTCCATCTTTATTTGATGTACCGGTATATACTGTTGTATTATTTTTCAGTAATTCAAATTCTGCACCTTGAAGTTTGACCTGATTTCCGCTAGTACTAACTTTTACGATATCCCAATCCTTTGTTGCCTTTACATTTGTAAAGGTAACGCTTCCAGCGGTTCCACCACTGTTTTGATTATAAGTGTAATTCTTGATAACATCCACATCTTTATCATCACTACCAACTGTTTTCTCATACCCAAGTTTGAATGTGACACTCTCATTCTGAGCATCAGAAGTATTTCTACAGTTTGTACTGTCACCAACCTGATAATCGGTCAATACATATCCATCGGAATCTTCTTCACTTACGGTATAAGTTCCACGAGGCAGATTCTTTAATTCATCACCAACATATGTGGCTTCATTGGAATTTGCAGGAACCGTAATTGAAACCTTCTTGATTTCTTTTCCAGACTCGTCTTTAATACTGAAGTTGAATGTACAATTAGTGTCCAGTGTACTTTCCAGTTTTTTCGTGATCTGGATTTCACCTGATATAACGTTAATTGTATAAACACCATACAGTTTTGTTGAAGCTTGTTCATTTACTGCATCTACAATATGATCTGCATCACCAGCTATCTTGCCATCGGTATTTTCATTACTTTCAGTTGACGGTTCTCCAGCATTATAACTTACCTTCAGATAATATGTAGCATCTCCATCTGCGGTTAAATTTGTAACCTCGGTTGTGCATTCTGGATTACTGTACCATTTGATTGTGAAACTATCTGCCGAAATATTGTATTTATTAGTATTTCCTGCAAGATCAAACATTTCATTCAATACAGTGTCTGTATCCGGAAGGCTATCACCTTTATAGATTGTAACTTCTTTGTCTTTAACCTTCAGTTCGGCTTTTACATTTACCTTAGGCTGTGGAAGAACTGCGTCTCCATATCCAGTAGAGATTTTGGAATCAGGTGAAATATTGGTAGCTACATTGTTTCCGCCGATATAGTCATCTTTGGCTTTTACAGTAATTGACTTTTTCCAACTTCCATTCTTACTATTCGGAATTGTTTGTTCATTCCAAACAATGTACTGATTACCAGTAGTTTTATCATAATATACCGTTCCACCATTCTTTAACGTGATACCATTATCAATTCCAGAATAATCGGAAGTAATTGGATTTCCAGAATCATCCAGTATAATAAATCTAGGATCGATCACATCTTTTATCTGGGCATTCTTCATATCCTGATAGTGTGTTATGGTTGTCTGGATATTTTTGAAAATAGTTTTCAATCCTTCAATATTCGAAGCAGAATATGCACAGCCTTCAGATGCGATTTCATCTTCCAACCATTTCTTGGTTTTATCAGTAAGCTTCAAGCCAATTGTGTAAACGGTAATGCCTTTTTCTTTGAGCTTATCAGCTTGCAATTCAGACTTTTCTCTATCATTATCATCGGACGGATCTCCATCTGTGAATAAGATCACATAACGTGGGACGTTTTCTTGCTTGTTGCTTTCTAGTTGTTCCAATGCAAGATTTAAACCAAGCTGTGGAGATGTTCCACCTGATGCGTAGATACTACTGATTTTCTTCACTAAGTCGTCTTTGTTACTTCCAATTGTTGTGAGACCACTCACAAGATTTCCAACCGAATTAAATGTTGCTATACCGATTCTGCTCTTGGCAGAAGAAGCTGCCATTGATGTAGTAAAAGCAGAAGCTGCTTCCTTTAAGCCGGTTAAACTACTATCAATCGTATAAACCTTTGTTGTCTCGTTATCTGAAATTGCTTGCCATGAAGTACCATTATAATACATCCAATTTCCATTAAGATATATCATTGGTTGTTTTGCATTTTCATAAGACCAAGTTTTATATTTGACTTTCACAATTTCTTTGCCGTAATAATAAACCTTGGTTGTATCTAAAGAATCTTTACAGCTCTTATATTCTCCGACACGCTTAAACCCTCTAGAATCATAATCTTCATCGTCATACAACATACTACCCGATGTATCAAAAACCATCATTACATCTGCTACCGCAGCCTGTTCTGTCGAAGTAGTTGATGTTAATTTGGAAGCTGCAGTAATATCAATCTGATATGTACGTTTATCCCAATCAATC
>OGXE01002124.1_pt1 | contig 15508 bp, 10 predicted proteins | sample 1576181 | NCBI WGS metagenome assembly OGXE01 (sample SAMEA3541478, study PRJEB24748) | human gut metagenome | biome: human gut; feature: human-associated habitat; material: faeces | place: China | collected 2012 | reverse complement strand
GTACTCCGTCGATCTGTTCCGGAATTTCCACAATCTGGGGATCCCCATCAATTTCCATTACTGCAGCATGATCTTCCTTAATATCAAAGGTAAAACCGCTGTCTGTATGTTTTTTCATTTCATACACTCCTGTATATGTGCCTGTAAAAAAGGCTTGCTATTTTTTCTCATTAATATTAAACTTAATCTATTGCAGTGTTAAAACAGTACTGATGTTCACCCCCATTTCTATCATCACGCCATGGTTGATATTGTCAAAGAAACCTTTTATGCATGAGCATTAAAATACCGATTGAAACCTCAGCACGGCATATTCATGTTTCCCAGGAGGATTTCCAACTCCTGTTTGGAGAGGATGCCCAGCTTCATTACATAAAGGAATTAAGCCAACCTGGACAGTATCTCTGCCAGGAACGTCTTACCGTAAAGGGGCCTAAAGGTGAGTATAAGAATATGGCCATTCTAGGTCCTTTTCGTAAAGAAACCCAGATTGAGCTTTCCCTTACAGATACCCGCAAGATCGGTCTTCCCGGTCTTATCCGCCAGTCTGGTGATACTGTCGGCTCCCCTGGCTGCACTCTCATCGGACCCAAGGGCGAACTTATCCTTGATCACGGTGTCATTGTTGCCAAACGTCACATTCACATGACTCCGGCAGATGCTGTTACTTTGAAGGTCAAAGATAATGACGAAGTTTTTGTCCTGACCAAAAGCTTCGGCCGCGCTCTTATTTATGCAGATGTGGTAGTACGTGTAGACTGGAGTTACCGCCTTGCCATGCACGTAGATACCGATGAGGCCAATGCTTTTTCCAATGAAAAAGAGCCTTATGGGGTAATCGTAAAATTCTTTGATGATAACTATAATACGGATAAATGGATTGAAGACGTATTGTCCGGTATTAACCGCTAAATGTCAGGGCATACTCTGTGACTCCATTTTATTATTGTTCACTGGTGACATTCCGCAAGGTGTTTTTTGTGAACAGAGTGAACAGTAATTCCATTTTCTTGCAGCAGCATATGCCAGTCACAGCCTCCCGGAGCCTGTCTGAAAATCAATTCTGTAATCTGTTCACTCAGTCTATACAAATGAAAAGTGCTTCCTGCCCGAATCCGGGTGTGGAAGCACTTTTGCGTCACTGAATTCCAATTGTCGCCGCCAACAGCTCCTGAAGAGAATTGGTAACCATAATTCTGGAAAAATCTACTGTCTGGGCTTTATTAACTCCCGCAGTACCTGCTGCCTCATTACTGCCAGCTTCCATCTCTGCGGCATCTCCGTATGTCACCTGACTAAATACACTTACATGCTGTCCTGCATCAAACAGTTCCTGAAGGCTGTTTGCGACATAGAGGCTTCCCGGTGAAACAGTTCCGTCTCCGGAAGCATCTATGGTAACCGTATCCATATCTCCTGTTGTAACAAGGTTCGCCTTGATCAGATCCTGAAGGTTATTGGATACGTCAATTCCTGTGATATACTGGGTATTGGCTATAGTTTTACCACTCTGTCTCATTTCCTCTACCTGCTGTGCGTTCGGATAGAAGGATGGCTGACGGATGTAACGAAAGCTTGCACTATAAGCCTCTCCTACTGTAACACCATTCTTGCTGGAAGAACAATGTACGACGATCCAGTCTCCTGCGTCAGTTTTTCCACAGATAATACCAACATGGTTGGCACTTCCTGCTTCTGGTCCTCTCTGAAAAACCAGGTCACCTGGCTGGGCATCCGCCTCACTTACCACGTTCGCTCTGCCCCACTGGTCTGAGGTACCGCTTCCTACAGCTGCGATCATAGCCTGATTCTCATAGCCATTGATCACTGCCCAGGTAACAAAACCGCTGCAGTCAAGGCCATACGCACGTAAAGTACCGGTACTCTGACTTCCCTCTGCGCTTACCTGCTGTACTGCGCCCCAGCTTGGGTCCATTCCGATCACAGTAGATTTGCCGCCCCAGAAATATCCCACCTTACCAACCAGTGAATAAGCAGCTGCAATTACGTTTACACGCTCTTCTGAAACGTCATCGCCAACACTCTGTCTTACAAAGCCCTTGGCTGCTGTAACGGTTGCACAAAGAAGCTTGCAGTCTGTTTCAAGATATTTCTTCAAAATCCCCCTCTCATCCTTGGGGATCTTATTCTCTTTAATGTAATGGTTAATATGGTAATTTCCATATGTAACTCTGTTAGAATTACTTTCGTCCTTCACAACAGGATTCATCCTGGCAAAAATAGCTGCCAGATCATCCTTACAGGAAGAATCCAGCGTAAAAGAAGTGGCACCATCAAGGCTCTTCTCATAGACATATATGGCAAGTATATCCTGCCAGTTGCGTACAAGAAGGGTATCTGCGGATGTGGTAACACCACCTTCGGAATCAGATACATCTGTCAGTTGATTGGCAGCTTTATACTCTGTCTCAATCTGCTCCATAACATCTGCAAAATCATCAGAAAATGACAGCTGATAGTTCTCCTGCAGGCTGTTCAGATAAAATTCCTTGCCTGCATGAAGATTAGATGCATAGTAGACTGGGGTTCCATTAAGTGCCTGCGTTGTGGTGCTGTCAATCTTATCTGCATCTTTATCGTCTGCTGCCCCGGACAGCTGGCTGATCGTCTTCTCCATATCGATAAGAAGCTTGTAATTAGTAACAGCAGCCTTCTCCTGGTCTGAAAAGCTGTTATAGGTCTTTCTCAGGGCTTTGACTTTTTTCTTCTTTTTCTTATCTAATTCCTGCTTGAAGGTTTTATCAATGTCTTTGATCAGGGCACTTACCTTCTGCTGGCTCTCTGCTGAAAGTCCAGGAGTCACAGTGGGGGTCACCTCAGGTGCAGCACTAGGCTCTGGTGTCACTGTGGGGGTATCGTCCGGCGTTGCACTAGGTTCTGGTGTCGCGCTTGGTTCTGGTGTCGCACTTGGTTCTGGTGTCACCTCAGGTGTATGATCTGGCGTCACACTTGGAGCCGGTGTCACTGTAGATGTATGATCTGGTGTTTCACTTGGAGCCGGTGTCTCTGTAGGTATATGATCTGGTGTAGTAGGCTCTGATGGGATCTGTGTAGGCTCAGCTGGTGTTTCTGTGGGCTCTGATGGCGTCTGTACAGACTCTGCTGGTACCTGTGCCGGCTCTGACGTTGTCTCCGGAGGTGCGGAAGGCGTCTCTGCCGATGCCTGCTCTGATGAAATCGGCTCTGCTGCCGCTTCCCGGGCAGCTGTTTCTGTTTCTGACAAGGCTGTCTCTTCTGAGGCAGCCTTAAACAATCTCTTATACTTTTATTCTCCGCCTGTGATCTGGCTCTCATCCACCGTTCCAGTAATCGCCTGTTCTTCCTGCGACGGCTGTTCTACCGGTGCCGGATTTAAGATTGCTGCCGCACTCGCCGCATAAGGTGCAACCGCCGCATTGATGGTTGCCTCATCCCCGGTCGCAAGCGCCGCGCCAATCACCGCAGACACATTCGGATCTGCTGATGCCGTTCCCACGTTTACAATCTTCGGAGACGCCTTGTAGGTACTCTTATTAAAAATCTCCCGGCTCTCCTCCACACCGTCTACCGTGACAACTTTCCACAGTCTTGCCACATAGCCGATATGCTTGCCCTGCGCAGTCTTCATATAACCCGCCGGATCTCCGGTCGCCACATACTGCGTGCCCGGATCCTGCTCGGATACCACTTCACTCTCATAAGTCACAACGCGGTTCGATGGTCTCGTGTCGTGTCCGTAGATCTTAAAGGTAACATTCTTTCCCTCGGTGTACCCCTCAATATAAATCGGAATGTCCTGATTATTGACAAAACGCAGATCCTTGTAATCGCCTGCAATCGCCGCATCCATGGATGGCTTCACATAGCTTACGATCATGGAATGATTCGAGCGCTGCGTGATCTCAAGCTCCGCCAGAATGACTGCGTTGTACAAAGTCGTAGATACCTGGCACACACCGCCGCCGTAGGACTCAACCGTCTGACCATTCTCGTAGGCACCTGCCAGTTCGTATCCGTTTGCCGCATCCAGCGGTCCGATCGCTTCATAGACGGAAAATTCCTCGCCCGGATAAAGCAGTGTACCATTGATCTTGCTGGTTGCATTGGAGATGTTGTCGCAGCGGTTCTGACCGGAATCCTTGTAATTCGTCGTATAGCTTCCCATCATATCCGTGATCTGCTCCAGATCTTCCTCGCTGCCGCGCGGCTCCACCACTTCCGCCACGAGCTCGATCTCGGCGTTGCCACCGTCCCACTCACTGCTGATATAGTTCTCGATCGCCGCAATGGAATCCTCCACGTTGACCTCGATGCCCTGCTCGCCCTTAATGATCTTAAACGCACCGTTCTCACGAACCAGACCATTATCCACAGCCTCCTGGTTCAGCTGCGCCGCTTTCTCGGAAAGGATGGATGCCACCGCATCGGAATCCACATCCAGTGAGAGTGCAATCACTTTGTCCCCCTGCTGCAGATCCTTCTTGTCCTTGTACCGCTTGATGAGGTTGCCGCTTCTGCCGACATCTATCGCCTCGTCCACCACGTTTAAGTTGGAAAAGGATATTCCAAGATCAGCTGCCGTCACGGATACACTTTTATCGCCGGTCTTCAATGTCATCTCCGCCGAATCTGCGCTCTCCACGTACGCTTCTACCGCGCTGACCGCTTCTTCCTCCGTCATGCCGCCCACATAAATATTGCCGATATAGACACCGTCCTCAATCGTCTCCGTCCCCTGTGCTCTCATGGAAACCGGTGCCGCCAGCAATGCACAAACTGCCACTGCACCCCCAAACAATGTCAAAAAACCTGTTCCCTTTTTCATATTCTTCCCTCTGAAATATCTGTTCTCTGCTCTGCTAACGCCTGTTTTGCCAAGCATATACTCAGCTTCCGCTCATTATAGCCCATACGCGCCTTTCTTTTCAAGGTGCATAAACACGAATATGTTTGACTCACTCTGAGATTTTTAGTATATTTTACATGAAAGCAAAACGGCGGAATGCGCTTATAATAACGCTGCAAGCACCGTTGTCAGAAGCATGGCTGCCACAACCACAATGATGATTCCTGCAAGCAGTTTTTTATTCTTTTTTTTACCAAAATCGTACATTTCGTTCTACCACCTTTCCGTTCACGCCCTGGATACCGCGCGAACCTTTTACACTATACCACAAGAAGGGATGATTCTCATGATTTTTTTAGGACTTTTTATCTTTTTTGTATGTATGTTTGCTTATCTGCGCCATAAAAGCACCGCTGCCGAAGAAGCCGCTGCCGAGAGCTTCTGGAACCGCGAGAACGAAGCAAACCACACACGCCGCAAGGACATCAGCGGGCTTCCCTATATTACCATACCTCTTGCCGATTTTCCAATGGGTATCTATGACAATCCCGAATTAAAAAAATATGAGGAGACTCTCCAATCGCTTGCCGGACAGAAAATCTTAAACCTCGGCGGCAAGACCAACACCGATCTCAAGCTGGAGTACGGCGTTGCCAATCTGGAAACGCTCTGCGCCTGTGACGAGAACTACACCACCCTCTGCCGCACCATCTATGAGTACGCCGAATGTTTGAAAAAGCTCGGTCATGACGCGGAGGCAGTCCGGGTTCTCGAGTACGGCATCAGCTGCGGGTCCGATCACAGTGGGAACTACCGGATGCTCGCAGACTATTATCTAAACGCCAGGGATTCCGACGCACTTGACCGTCTTCTCATCGCCGCGAGAGCACTGGAATCCCCCAGACAGAACGCCATCGTCGCCATGCTTGAGGAAAAAGTAAATGCTTAATCCCGGGGCATCCGCCCGTGCACGGCGATCCAGCGGTCAAGCAGTCTCGACGCCTCACTCCGCGTCATCTGCTCCGGGATCTCCGTCTCCGGGATGCCGTAATGCGCAGCATATTTCTTGAGGCCATCCATCTGACGCCCCGTTGCGGGCGTCTGTTTTTTTGTGCGGTAACAGAGCGCATACGGCAGAAACGCCTCCGGCTGTACCGTACCGTACTCCTGTTTTAATCTCTCCAGCACGATTCCGGTCGCCATCGCATCATCGAGCGCACGGTGCGCCCGCTCACGCCCGATCCCGAAATAGGTACACAAACTTTCCAGATCCTTTTTCTGCTCCGCCGGAAGAAAGCGCCTCGCCAGCTTTAAGGTATCCACAGCATTTCGCTCAAACGTCTGACCGTGGTTGACCGACCACTGTTTCAGAAAGCTGTAATCAAAAATCACATTCTGGCCGACCAGCACATCGTCCCCCAGGAATGTAAAAAATTCCTGCATCGCCTCTTCCGGTTCCCTGCCGTCTGCTGCCATCTCCGGCGTGATGCCCGTCAGTTCTACCACACGCTCTGACAGTTCCCGCCCGCACTTTAAAATAGCGCCATACGTTTCCGTCTGTCTGCCGTCTCTGACGCGCACGGCTCCCACTTCCAGAATGGCATCCGTTTTCGCATTCAATCCCGTCATCTCAAGATCAATGACCACATAATCCTCTAACAATCTATTCTCCCCTCTTTCCGGTTATTCCCCGGAATACTCCAGATATTCATGCTGCGCCTGATGATCGAGCGGATCTCTTCTGGTATAGTCAAATCTCACATAAACCGGATCTTCCAGCCTCTCCGGGAGCGATGCGGTATCCTGTCTGTGACCGGAAAACCGGTAGAAAAACCGCTCAATGTGCGACTGCTTTCCATTTTTACCATACTGACGCGTCATCTGTTTCCATTCATTCGCATCTGCTGCCCACGCGGGTCTGCTTCCGAGATTCTCTCTTTCATACAGGTCATATACCAGACCCTCTCCAAGCACTGGGAGCACCCCCGGCCTACGCTCTTTTGCAAATTCCAGCAGGATCTCCGCCCTGCGCATCCTGGAATGACCCATTCCAAAATAACCGTGCTCCTCATAAAAAGTTCCCAGTTCCGCAAACATGGCAAACGCACTCGCATACTGCGTCTCCAGAAGCCGGATTGCTGTGGCGTACTGTCCGCTGTTGTAATACACCTCGAGCATCTCTTCCACCTGCCGGATGCGAAGGATCTCCCCGAACCCCAGCCAGTTTGTCTTAAGCACCTCATACGGCGGTCTGCTGCGGTAGATCAGACCATACTCTGTGGCATGCTCATACATGTAAGAACCTTTTAGCACTTTTAAAAATCCAAGCTGAAGCTGATTGGGCTTTAACGCGTAAATCTCATCAAACGAACGCGCAAATGTCTCATAGCCCTCATAGGGCAGACCTGCGATCAGATCCAGATGCTCGTGAATATTCTCTTTTTCCTGGATGCTCCTTACTACCGCTTTCAGGCGGTCCAGCTGCATCGTCCGGTGAATCTCGGTGATTGTGGCGTCGTTCGTGGACTGCACGCCGATCTCCAGCTGGATCAGTCCCGGCCGCATCTGACCGATCAGCGCAATCTCCTCATCCGTCAGAAGATCGGCAGATATCTCAAAATGGAAGTTGGTCACGCCATTATCATGTTCGATTAAAAACTTCCAGATCTCCATGGCATGTTCATGCCTGCAGTTAAAGGTGCGGTCCACAAACTTCACCTGCGCGACCTCCTGCTCCAAAAAAAATGCCAGTTCTTTTTTCACCCGCTCCACATCCCGGAACCGCAGTGTCTTTTCCACCGAGGAAAGACAGTAGCTGCACCGGAACGGACATCCTCTGCTCGATTCATAATAGATGATGCGGTTCCGGAAATCTTCAACGGCTCCGTAGCAGAACGGAATCCGGTTTAAATCCAGCGGCTCGCGCGCTCCGGTTTTTACGAGGCTCTCTCCGGCACGGTACATGATTCCCTTGATTCCCGGGAAATCCACCTTCCCCGCCTTCGCTCCGGCACCCGCTTTTGCGTAGTTCTCACACAGTTCCAGAAAAGTCTCTTCTCCCTCGCCAACCATTGCCCCGGTCACCTGCGGATGCGCTTTTAGAAACGCCTCCGTCTCATAAGACACTTCCGGGCCTCCGACCCAGATCGGCACTTCGGGACAGATCTTGTGGTACTCGTCCATCAGCTGTTCCACATAATCCAGATTCCAGATATAACAGGAAAAGCAAAGCACATCTGGCTTTGCCTTATAGATTCCTTCCAATATGTAGTCTATCGTATGGTTAATCGTATATTCCCCGATCTCCACCTGCGCCCCGCCGGTGCCATAAGCCTCCGCATAGGCACGCAGATCGTACACTGCCAGATTTGAGTGAATGTATTTTGCATTCACCGCCGTCAACAATACTTTCATCGTCTCACCTGATTCTTGCCCTCTCTTTTTGCGCAGTAAAGAGCAGCGTCCGCCACTTCAAAAAACGCGCTGGCACCCGGATAAGCCCTGTCGTACTCCGCCACACCGATGCTCACGGAAAACGACCGCTCCCCCTGCGGCGTTGTAAACATTTTCTGTTCAAACTCCTGCCGGATCTGCTCCGCCATCTCTTCCGCCTGTCCGACTCCCGCTCCCTTAAATATGATGGCAAACTCCTCGCCGCCATAGCGGGCACAGAATCCCGCCGCGCCTTTGTGTCTGGCGCAGATGTCTGCCACTTCTTTTAAAACGACATCTCCAAACGCATGTCCGTAGGTATCATTGACATTCTTAAAATTATCAATATCGATCACCGCAAGCGAAAAACGCTCCCGGTTCTCCTCGTACCTTCTCTGGTAATACTCTAACTCCTCATAAAAGCTTTCATGGTTGTAGAGCTTGGTCAGGGAATCCCGCTTGGAACGCTCATCGTTCACGATCGCCGAATCGTTGACCAGTTCCAGCGCCACCAGCATACCGCACACCGTTCCCACGAAGATGCTGCCCTCAATAAACGGGGTTGTCAGCGGGAAATAAGAACTGGCAGGTATAAAATAGACACAGTCCAGCACATAGGCTGCAACGAGCAGCGCCGCCTGCACAAGCGTCATGACCCGGTCTTTGTAGAGCGGCGTCAGCAGCATCGGCAGCAACAGAACCATCGGCATCAGCGTCACGCTCGTATGCACCCACGCCATCACAGCCGCGTAGGATGTCAGCAGGAATATGGCGCATCCCGCCATCGCCCGTCTGCTGTATACACGCTTCTGTCTGCCGGTCAGCAGGCGGTACACAAAAAGAAGCAACAGCTGCAGTCCGCTCGGTCGCACAATGAACAGCCATCCATAGCGCAGTCTGCCGCAGTCCGCGGTGGGCTTAAAAAACAGAAACAAAAACAATTCTGTGATTAACACCACGCCCCAGATCTTCCAGCCCATCGAAAAGAAGCTCGCGCTCCACTCCTTCCAGCTTTCGCCACTCAGCCATTCATAGCTGCTGTCATGTCTGATCTTCTCCATCTTTTCCCCTCATTACGAAACGTAATACTTTCTTCCTAGAATATTATACTGTATCACACCGATTCTTTCAACGGCGAGTAAACGCACCCCGATCAGAAAAAACCAGAGACAGCTCCCCAACCGTCTCTGGTTCTATTTGAAATACTCTCCCTCTTTTTAGCACATGATGTGTCTTACAATCACATCGATGCCGGCAATCCAAAGCAGAAGCGCTCCGCCGACATATGCTTTTGTCTTGTGCTGAAATCCCAGATGATAACCCGTATACACGCCAAGCACAACGAATGCAATCGTCATACATACGATGATGATCAGCATCAGCGCAACGTTCGTCCCCAGGAATCCGAATGCGATCCCCGCAAGCAGCGTATAGATGCTTGTCACCGCAGTCATCCTCAGGAACTTTTTCACATCAAGGCTCTCCTCCCGGCGCTCATTGATCCATTCGTTCTTGATTGCCTTCGCAATCAGACGGATGCCGAGTCCGAAAAAGATCACCGCCGCAATCACAAGTCCTACAAAATTCTCATCGTGTGCCAGCTCATTTCTGTAAAGGAGACCGGACAGATAGTTCCCGAGCGCCAGCGCGCAGAGCTGCCATACAGCGATCAACGCGCAGATGACGGACAACTGTTTTTTATCCACTTTTGCGACCAATGCTCCCTGGCACTCCATCGCCGCGAAAATATCAAGCGATACTCCCGCTATAATCAGAACATTCTCTATCCAGTTCATTTCCGTCCTCCCTTACATGACTCCTTATCATTATACTCTCTTCTTACAATATTTCCAGAACAAATACGGATTTATTGAGACAATTTTCATTAGTCCTCTTTTACCGCATCTGTCTTGTAGATGAACTTAATGCTTCCGTTCACGCCGTCCGCAATATCCGTGTAGGTCTGATAGTCCTCACCGGCATCCAGAACCGCCTGGATACGATCCATCAGAGGCTCAATATCACCGTGGTAGGAATTTAAGATCTTCTCAATTCCCTCCTCGTTGAAGGTAACGATTCCGTCTGCCAGCTGATGTGCACCATCCGATAACTGATCCACACCGTCAATCACTGCGTCGGTACCATCACTTAACGCGTTGACGCCATCGTTGAGCTTCTGATTGTTGGAAACCAGTTCTGCACTTCCGTTCTTAAGCTGCGCCACACCGGATGTCAGTGCCGGTACCGCATCTGCCAGACTCTTGGTACCGTTAGCCAGTGCTCTCGCTCCGGTTACCAGACTGTATCCGCCCGAGCTCTGCTGCTCAATACTTGCCGCCATCGTGGACTTTGTCTGTTCTGCCGCTGACACAGCTGCTGTTCCGGCTGCTTCCTTCGCTCCAAGTACCGCTGCATCTCCGGCCGCTGCCTTTGCTCCGAGTACCGCTGCATCTCCGGCTGCTGCCTTCGCTCCGAGTACCGCTGCATCTCCGGCTGCTGTCTTTGCTCCCGTTACTGCTGCCTCGCCTGCCGTTGCCTGAGCGACCTGCTTCGCAGTATCTGCCACACCCGTTGCCAGAGAATCTGCCGCTCCGCCAAGCTGCGTTGTGATTGTGATATCAAGCTGTGCTGCAACCGTCTGCTGTGCCTCTGCATATTTATCCGGATGATTGCTCGGAATATCTGCAATGTTCTCACCCGGATACTGTGCTGCAACCGATGCAAGTGCCGCTCCGTTAATCAGATTCTGCACATCCGCAGAAGATGTCAGAGATCCCTTCAGACCGTCCATCTTCGTGGTAATCTCCTGCGTTGCCTGATTCTTGATGGCTTCATACTGTCCGTTATCAAACTTTGCGCCTGCCTGCTGTGCAGCCTGATTCTTAATCGCTTCCGCCTGACCGTCCACTACTGCCTCTGCCTGTGTCTTAATCGCTTCTGCCTGCGCATCTACCACTGCAGATGCCTGACTCCTGATCGCTTCTGCCTGTGCATCTACCGTGGAAGATGCCTGATTTTTAATCGCTTCTGCCTGCGCATCTACCGCTGCGGATGCCCGGTTCTTGATCGCCTCTGCCTGTGCATCCACTGCGGACGATTCCTGTGTCTGCATCGCTGCCTTCTCCTGATCGGTAAAGGAAGTCTTTAAGGTATTGTCTAACAGTTCTACGCCGTCCGCAATCGTTGCCGCACTGCTGTTCAATGTGCCGACACCGTTAGATAATGTCGGAATGCTGTCGGAAAGCTGCGTGATACCGCTTGCGATTTTTCCCGCTCCGTCCGTGTATGCATGAACGCCGGACTGCAGGGTGCCAACGCCGTCCTTAAAGTCGCCCATCTTGGACTTCAAGGTGTCTACGCCGTCTGCCAGTTCTGCAGAACCGTCGGTCAGCTGATCCATCGCGTCTGTGAGTGTGTCAAATACCTCATCCAGCTTCGAGGTGTCATTGTCGCTGTCGGCGCTGATGAAGTTTGTAGCATTCATAACCACCGTCATCGTGGTATCAAGCTTGAAGTTCTCAACCTTTGCCTTTACTTCCACGTAATCCGGAATGGTGACATCCCCGTCGAAATCGTCGTCCTTTACGTTCAGGCTTTCCTTCAGCCCCGGAAGTGCATAGCCAACTACGACATTGTTGCTTCCGTCGGAGATCACCTTACCGTTTTCCACCTCGATATCCGAGAATTCATCTCCGAGGATCATGCCGCTGACTGCCATAAACGGTACATAGATGTCTTCGTCTTTTCCGTCAATCTTCGCTGTCACTTTCTGGTTGTTCGTGTAGTCGAACCGGATTGTAACCTCACCGGATTTTCCGGCAAGCTCCTCCGGCGTCACTTCCTTGCCGTCCAGATAGTAGGTCAGCTTCTGTGTCACCGGCAGTTCGCTCTCTGACGTTCCCTGGTAGAAAATGTCATTGCCGTCTGCCTGCCATGTCACCTTATTGCCGCTTTGTGTAAAGGTCTCATCGCCTTTTACATTTTCAATATCTTTTAATGTGGATGCATCTTCAAGCGTATCCTTGTCATCGTTGTTGATCAGATGATCGGAGACAATGATTTTCTGCTCCTTGCCGGTATTATCAGCGATGACATATACCGTCTCTTCTTTTCCGATCTCTTTCTCGCTTACGCGGCTTCCGTTATCCAGCAGATCCTTTAAGCTGCTCTCGGCATCTTCCGTATCTTCCGCCTCCTCAGAAACTTCCGTCTCCTCCACGGTCTCCGTGGCAGCGCTGCCTGCTTTTGCCGCATTCACACTGTAGACGGAGGAGCCTGTTGCAACAAGCGTAACGACCAGGACTCCGGCAATAATACGGATTGCATATCTATTTTTGAATTTTGATTTTAACTCTGGTAATTTCATGGTTTTTACCTTCCTTTCCCGTTACTGTACCGATACATTGTTTTCCGACACATTCACCGTCGTGCCCTTTTTCTTGCGAAATCCCATGCTCGTCGCACAGATCAGTTTATCAAAAATCATAAACATGGACGGCAGAATGAAAATAACGACAAACATACTGATGATTGCTCCGCGTGCCATCAGAATACACAGGGAACTGATCATATCAATATTGGAATACATGCCGACACCGAAGGTCGCTGCAAAGAAGCTGAGCGCACTGACAATGATCGACTGGATGGAACTGCGAAGTGCCGTCGCAATCGCTTCCTTCTTGTCCGCTCCGTTGTAGCGAAGCTTCTTGTACTTTGTTGTCATGAGAATCGCATAATCGACCGTCGCGCCGAGCTGAATCGTACCGATGACGATAGAAGCGATAAACGGCAGCGTCGTGTGCGTATATGCCGGAATACCCATGTTGATAAAAATGGCGAACTCAATGACCGCCACCAGAATGACCGGCAGTGATACCGACTTAAATACCAGTGCGATAATCACGAAAATTGCACCGATCGACACGATGCTGACTGTCTTAAAGTCCTGATCTGTGATCTCGATCAGATCCTTCGTACACGGTGCCTCACCGATTAACATGGCAGAGGAATCATATTTTTTGATGATATTGTTGATCTCCTCACACTGCGCGTTCACTCCATCGGAAGCAACCGCATATTCCGAGCCGACCACCATCATCTGATAATCGCCGTTGATCAGAACGTCTTTTACATCATCCGGGATAAACTCCCTCGGAATGCCCGGTCCTACCAGCGAGTCAAAGCCAAGCGCCATCTTCACGCCGTCCACCTTGCTGATCTCATCCAACATTGCGCTGGCATCTTTTGCGGAGAGACTGCTGTCCGCAATGATCATATGCGTCGCACCCATCTCAAAGTCTTCGTTTAACTTATCGTTCGCAGTAATACTGCTTAAGCTCTTCGGCAGTGTTCCCGCAAGATCGTAATACACATCCGTGTGTATGTAGCCGTAGACTGCCGGGCCCAACACCACCAGAAATACGATCAGGAATACGCCGTAATGGCGCACGATCCAGTCTGCAATCCGTCCCAGATCCGGGATGATAACCTTGTGCTTCGTCTTCTCGATCGCCTTGTCAAATACAAGCAGCAGCGACGGCAGCACCGTAACGCAGCAGATAACGCCGAGAACAACACCCTTTGCCATGACAATTCCAAGATCCATACCAAGTGTAAAGCTCATGAAACACAGTGCCACGAAACCAGCCACCGTCGTGATGGAGCTTCCGACCACCGATGTGATCGTATTAGAAATCGCATGCGCCATCGCGCGTTTTTTATCTCCCTGAAAACGCTCCTGCTGCTCTTCGTAACTGTGCCAGAGGAAAATGGAATAATCCATCGTCACACCCAGCTGTAAGACCGCCGCGAGCGCCTGTGTCACATAGGAAATCTCTCCCTTGAAAACATTGGTGCCCAGATTGTATACAATCGCCATTCCGATACTGAGCAAAAAGAAAATCGGCGCCAGAGCCGAATCCATCGTAAGTGACAGGACAATGACTGCCAGTACAACCGCAATCAGCACATAGACCGGGGTCTCCTTGTTCGACAGGTTCTTGATATCCGTAACCACTGCCGACATACCGCTGATATAGCACTGATCTTTTACCACACCGCGCAGTTCCTCGATCGCATCCATCGTCTCGTCCGCGGACATCGATGTATCGTATAACACTGCGAGCAAGGTGCTGTCCTTTTCATCATTATTAAAGAAATCATAGATCTCATCCGGCAGCATCTCCATCGGAATGCTGATGTCCGCCAGTGAATCGTACCAGATCACTGATTTTACGTGAGGAACTTCCTCCATCTGCTCCCGCATTGCAGATATGTCCTTCGCGTCCATACCCTCCACTACACAAAACGAGAATGCTCCCGTTCCAAACTCGTCAAGCAGGAGATCCTGCCCTTTCATCGTCTCAATCTCTTCCGGCAGATATGTCAGGATATCATAATTCACTCTCGTGTTAAAATATCCGATTGCCGACGGTATCAATAAGAAAATACTGAGAATCAGAATCGGTATTCGCAGCTTGACGACCGCTTTTCCAAATTTAATCATGGTCCCTCTCTCCTTTCCATAAAAGCATTGTATAAAAAAAAGACCGAATATGAAAATATTCAATCTTTTCTCCGTGTATCGGGTTATTATACACTCGACCCGAAATGTATAACTATCTATACATTTATATTCATTTGTATTCTGGACGCAATTACAGTTCTGTCAGAATATCCGTCATCGACCGCTTGATCATGTAATTATAGATTTCTGCAAGTTCCCTAGATGAAATCGTCATTCCGGACTTGATCCAGGTAATCACCACATAGCACATGGACTGCGCATAATACTCCGCGATACGCTCCGGCGTCAGCCACACGTACCGGCTCTTTCTGCCTTCCGCCTGTCCTTTGATGACCTGTAGCAGCACACGCTCCACACAGCTTTGTGCAATGCTGCCGAAGGAGTTCTGTCCCTCCAGCCGGCTTGCCCTCGTGTAGAACTCCTTGTCCCGCTCAATGCTGCCAAACAGAAGCACCAGCGCCTCGTTGATCATCCCGTTCTGGATCAGCGGTTCCACCGGTTCCAGCAGTTCCTTGTCGATAATCCACTCCAGCAGATCATATTTGTCCTGAAAATGATTGTAAAATGTCGGGCGGATCACGCCCGCCTTATCTGTAATCTCTTTGATTGTAATCTTCTCTATCGGCTGCTTTAACGCCAGTTCCTTAAAGCTCTCTGCCAAAAGTGTATCAATCGCACTCTTTCCCTGTCCAGTCATAACTCCC
>OGXE01002122.1_pt1 | contig 15516 bp, 7 predicted proteins | sample 1576181 | NCBI WGS metagenome assembly OGXE01 (sample SAMEA3541478, study PRJEB24748) | human gut metagenome | biome: human gut; feature: human-associated habitat; material: faeces | place: China | collected 2012 | reverse complement strand
GAAAGCGTGTTTTCGAAAATTTTGTTAATTTTGAACAATTGAAAGAAGATTATGACGAGTTTCGCAATTATTTATTGAAACATAAATGAGAAAGGAAGCATACATGGCATCAAAATTCTACGCAGTACAAAAAGGTAAAATTCCGGGAATCTACAACAGCTGGGACGAGTGCAAAAAAATGGTAGACGGTTTTCCGGGTGCCGTATACAAAAGCTTCAAAACACTTGAGGAAGCGGAAGCCTTCGTGGGTGCAGAAGGCACATCTAGAAAGCGGAGCGAAAAAGCAGAAAAACCAGATACAGGGAAGCAGGAACAGAATCCGGCAGTCTACGCTTTCGTCGACGGCTCTTACAACATTGCCACCAAAGTCTACGGCTACGGCGGATTTCTCATTCATAATGGAGAGAAAGAAGTGCTGCAGGGAAGCGGAAAAGATGCGGAGATGGCATCTATGCGCAATGTTTCAGGAGAAATATTAGGAGCGATGGCTGCAGTAGAACGTGCAATCGAGTTAAAACTTCCGGAAGTGACGATTTATTACGACTACATGGGAATCGAGATGTGGGCAGAGGGAGCCTGGAAACGGAACAAGCAGGGCACGATCGCCTACTATGATTACATGCAGTCAGTGAAAAATCAAATCCAGATTAAATTTGTCAAGGTAAAAGGTCATTCCGGTGTGGATGGCAATGAAGAAGCAGACCGGCTCGCAAAGGAAGCGGTCGGAAACACAATTTAAGAGACAATATCTGGTACAGGAAAAAAGGACTCAAATTCCACTACAGACAGACATATGTACGCACTGCAAAAAAAGAAATGTTTTCAAACAAATAATTGATAAAAAAATTGTTAAAGGTTTGACAAGCGCAAAATAAGCGACTATAATGTGAGAAATTAAAAAGAAAATTGACAGATTTTTCAGGGGAGGGTAGAAGAAAAAACAGATAAAAAGTGAAATAAAACGAGGCAATTAATACATTGTCAGACTGGAAAAATTAATATATCAGAGAAAGAAAAAAAGTATATTAGAATGGAAAGGAAAATACAATTTATGCTGTCACAAAAGAGTACAATGAAAACAAAACTTGAAAATATGTATCTGCAGAAAAGAATCAGTTACGGTTATAGAAAAGTCATTAACATGATGCTGCTGTCAGGAGTGATTTCTATTATTGCAATAGGCATTCTGTTTGCCAATATGATGAATTATGTCAATAATGTCAACGCAGCAGATCAGGCAGTAAAAACATGCAGAATTAATATAAATACAGCAGCAAGAAATATCCGTGAAATGGCGCTGAATGATGACGAATCCACTTACGACAGCTACGAGGAGAAGGTGAAAGAGCTTCTCGGGACCGTAGATACACAGATGAATGTTTTACACGGCACAGGTGTCATTACAGAGGATCTTTATACAGAATATAAAGGTGCATTTACGGACTGGGGAACGATCGGATATGAGATCATGGAAGAGATCAAGGCCGGTAAGGAAGATCAGGCTGTCGATGGTATCTTAAATAAGTGTACCCCTGCATTAAACAGCTTAGTAGAAATTTCAAAGAAATTAGATGCATTGACTGATGAACAGAGAAGTAAGGCTGTCCTGAGCACGATCTTCTGTGCAGTTGCCGGTATTGCAGTGATCATTATCTTCCTGCTCCTTGCATGGGCAATCGCAAAGAAAGTGAGCAGTATGGTACTTGAAACCATTCTGGAACCATTACATGCGATCGAGGACGTGGCGAAGGAACTCACGGAAGGAAATCTGCACAGCCAGCTGGAATACCACTCCGAGGACGAGATCGGAAGACTTGCACACAGCATGCGTAAGTCCATCCATATCCTTGGAACGTATGTCGATGATATTGACCGCTCCATGAAACAGTTCTCAGAGGGCAATTTTGATGTACAGCCAGAGGTAGAGTGGAGAGGGGACTTTGTTGGTATTTTACATTCCTTTATGGAGTTCCAGAACAGCATGTCTGATACGGTAAGAGGAATCCAGAGGGTTTCCGATGAGGTGTCCAACGGAGCAGAACAGGTGGCATCCAGCTCGAACGAGCTTGCAGACGGCGCAACGAATCAGGCAGCAGTTGTCGAGGAACTGACCGCTACGGTTACCGGTGTTTCCGAACAGGTGGCAAACAATTCACAGGCAGCAAAAGAGATCAGTGGAAAAGTGGAACAGCTTGGACAGGCGCTGATCGAGAGCAACGGAAAGATGCACGAGATGGTCGGCTCTATGAATGAGATCAATGATGCATCGCAGGAGATTGACAAGATCATTGCGACGATCAATGAGATCGCATCCCAGACCAATCTGCTTGCATTAAACGCATCTATTGAGGCTGCAAGAGCCGGTGAGGCAGGAAAAGGTTTCGCAGTCGTTGCAAATCAGGTAAATGTCCTGGCAGATCAGAGTGCAGAAGCGGCAAAGGAATCAGCGGCACTGATCGAGCGCTCTGTGAATGCTGTAGAAAAAGGTATGATAGTTGCAAAGGAAACAGCAGCACAGTTAGAGGAAGTGGCAGAGAAATCAAAAACGATCACAAGTGAAGTGACAAATATCGCAGAAACCTTAGAGACACAGACAGCAGAGATCCGCCAGATCAATGAAGGAATCGAGCAGATCAATGATGTGGTACAGACGAATTCAGCTACTTCAGAGGAATGTGCGGCTGCAAGTGAAGAGATGAGCAGCGAAGCAGATAATTTACGTGCAATGATCCGCAGATTTAAAGTTGCAAAGCATAAAAAATAATATCGGACCAGATAAATTCAACTGGATGCGCAGGAGTACAAACGCAAAAGAAAAAGGGAAGGTTCTCTGGTTATGAATAAGGATGTATATGGAATATTAGGAGATCTGACAGCAGAAGTCTTATTGGAGATCATAGCGGAGTGCATGGATGATTACCTGTATGTATTAGACCTCCAGAACAATAAGATGGAAATATCCCAGTCTGCCCTGGATCGGTTTATGATCTCTGAGACATATATGAGAAATGCAAAGCAGGAGATCATGTCGGCTGTCTACGAAGAAGACCGTGCTATGTTTGAAAAGCATATGCAGGCAGTGATGGACGGAAAGGAAAAGGTGCATGATATCCATTACCGGTGGCTAGACAAAAACGGGCTTCCGGTGTGGGTCAACTGCCGCGGAGTGGTGATCGATGATGAAGATGGAAAGCCGGGGTATCTGGTGGGATGTCTGAATGAGACTGGAAACCAGCGGCGGGCTGATAATGTGACCGGACTTTTAGGCGGAATGGAATTTTGTGATTACCTGCGGTCACAGAAGAAACCTGTGACGACCGGATTTCTTATGCATATTGGAATTGATGATTTTGCAGCGGTGAATGGAACACATGGCAGCAATTATGGCGACTATGTGTTAAAAAGTGTTGCAGACTGCATGAAAGAGTGTCTGTCCGAAAATCAGAGACTCTATCATCTGATCGCAGGTCAGTATGTGATCGTGGATCTTGACAGTACTTCCATGGATGATGCCATACAGCTCAAAAAAAAGATCGGTGAGAAAATAGACGAATTCATCATCTCTGAACAATATGAAGTTGTATTTTCAGCTTCCGCAGGAGTGATCGATGCATCGACTGTGGCAGAAGGCTATGAGGAGTGCCGCAAAAAGTTTGAATTTTCCCTGAAAAAGGCAAAACAGATGGGAAAAAATAACATCTATTTTTACAGGCAGGAGGATTACGAGAAATTCCAGCGGAATGGAAGAATTATAAGTGCACTGAGAAGTTCCATTGCTAACGGGTGTGAAGGTTTTGAAGTATACTATCAGCCGATCGTAGATTGTGTTTCCGGGCGTGTGATCGGTGCAGAAGCACTGATGCGGTATACCATGGTGACAGAGGAAGGCAAGGAGTGGCTGTCTCCGGTCGAGTTTATACCGCTTCTGGAAAAGACAGGACTGATCATTCCGGCGGGAAGGTTTGTGTTAAATGAGGCAGCAAAAATGTGCCGTGAGATACAGCAATATATACCGGAATTCAGGGTGAACGTGAATATTTCCTGTTATCAGATCGAGCATGGAAAGATCGCAGACAAGATACTCACTGCGGTCAGGGACAATGGACTGACGCCGGATCGCATCTGCATAGAAATGACTGAAAGCGGCTTCATGGATATGACACCGGCCTTTTGTAAATTCAGGAAAGTGCTTGAGGAAAATGGGATTCAGTTCGTGATCGATGATTTTGGAACCGGGTATTCCAATCTCCACTGCATCAGTGACATGAATCCTGGCTATGTGAAAATGGACAAGGATTTCACAGCAAAGGCAATGAGCTGCGAACGGGATTATGAGCTGTTTAAAAAGATCATTGAGATGGTCCACAGCATCGGCATCCGCATCTGTGTGGAAGGGATCGAAGAAGAAGACTGGCATCTTAAGATGAAAGAACTGCAGGCAGATTATCTTCAGGGATATTTCTTTGGAAAACCCTGTGAAAAAAAGAAGTTTATGGAAGAGTTTGTTTGCAATCTGCGCAATAAAGGCGTATAGTGGGATAGTACCTCGCAGGAGGTGCTATTTTACTATACAGATTTTTATATAAAAATTTCATATCTGCATGAAACGGAGTATAAAGAATGAACGAAATAGAAGTTATCTGGAAGTTTTTTGATAATCTGGGTGAGTACGTGTACGCTACAGACATAGAGACAGATGAGCTTGTTTATATGAACCGCAAACTGTTAGAGGTGTATGGATTACAGTCCATGGATGATGTGAAAGGGATGAAATGTTACGAGGTGCTGCAGAAATCTTCTGTTCCCTGCGGCATGTGCAATAATGATAGGCTTTGTGCCGGAAAGTTTGTCGAGTGGCGTTATTATAATCCGGTGATCGATAAATACATGATGTTGAAAGATACCCTGGTGGAAGATCCTGTCACAAAGAAAAAGTACCGGATCGAGATCAGTATAGATATCAGCGAGGAGCGTTCACAGGACAAGATGATCCAGAAGTACAGGGATATGGAGTCCTTTGTCAACGAGGCATTGAAGGAAGCACTTTCTGCCGAGTCGCCGGACGAGACGATCCGTATTATTCTGGAATATCTCGGAAAAGCGCTGAACGGAGAGAAAACGTATATTTTTGAGAGGAACAGAGATGGCAGGGATGATAATACATATGAATGGACAGCGCCGGGAGTGCCACCGGAGATCGACAATCTCCAGAATCTTCCGCCGGAGATCTGTGAGAACTGGTATCACATTTTTGAGGAGGGAAAATATGTCCGGATACCGGATATTGAGGAGATGCGCCTGAGCGATCCGTTTCAATATGAAAATCTGAAGCGGCAGAATATCCATTCCATTGTTGCCATGCCAATTTATGATGCGGAAAAAATCATTGCTTTTTACGGAGTTGACAATCCGCCGGCAGTTTCATTGGAATATACGTCGGATATGCTTCAGATCATGGGTTCTTTTCTCAAGTCCTGTATCAAACGCAGGAATCTGATGAGGCGTCTGGAAGATCTGAGCTATAAGGATGCGCTGACTCAGCTTGGAAACCGCTTTGCGATGGAAAAGTATGTGAGACAGATCAATCCGGAGCAGAGCATCGGCGTAGTTTATTGTGACGTTACCGGTTTAAAAGGTGTGAATGACACACTGGGACATAAGGCAGGGGATGACCTGATCCTTAGAGCCGGTGCATGTCTGGAGCAGGTGTTTGGCGATTACGGCGTATTCCGTATCGGGGGAGATGAGCTGCTTGTATTGTGCGCGCAGATCGATCAGGACACGTTGGCGGAACGCATAAGGCAGTTAGAGTGTCTGACAGCTGAGAAGGACGTAAATATCGCAGTGGGAGTGATCTGGCAGGACAGGGCGGACACACATCTGGATGAACTTCTGCAGGAAGCTGAGAAGCGCATGTATGAGGATAAGGCAGAATACTATAAGAAAACAGGGATTGAGCGGAGAGGTGCAGACAAAAAAGGCTGAATCTGCTCTCACTAAATGAGAATAGATAAAAAAGTGATAATAATTTTGTCTGAAAACGGTATTTTCCTAGGCGAAATGTAAAAAATTTTAAAATAGAAATAAAATGATTGTGATTTTGCCATGAGGTACAGTATAATAAGAAATGTCGGTTAAATGTAAAAATCATGTAAAAAGTTTGTAAATAAAATTGCAGACAGGGATACGTTAGAATGCATAACGTAGTTAGGAGTACAAATGACAACATTTACTATTATTTTATCGCTGCTCAGCGGAGTGGCACTGTTCCTTTTTGGTATGTCCCTGATGGGAGACGGACTGAAGAAAGTGGCGGGAAATAAGCTGGAGCTGGTTCTTTATAAGCTGACGAACACACCGTTGAAAGGAGTGCTGCTTGGAACTGCTGTGACAGCGATCATCCAGTCCTCCTCCGCAACGACTGTTATGGTTGTCGGCTTCGTAAACTCCGGAATGATGAAGGTTGCGCAGGCGATCGGTATCATCATGGGAGCTAACATCGGAACGAGTGTGACAGGCTGGATTTTGTGTTTGTCGTACATTGACGGTTCGAACGGGATTGCACAGCTGCTGTCCACAGCGACCATCTCAGCGATCGTGGCGATCATTGGTATTATCTTTAAAATGTTTGTAAAAAAATCCGGCTTTAAAAATGTCGGTGACATTATGCTTGGGTTCTCCATCCTGATGGTGGGGATGCAGACCATGAGTGGGGCAGTTGCACCATTAAAAGATAACGAGCATTTTGTGAATGTATTGACAATGTTTAAGAATCCGGCGGCAGGTATACTGGCAGGTATTTTATTTACAGCGGTATTGCAGAGTGCATCTGCCTCAGTCGGTATCCTTCAGGCGTTGTCCATGAGTGGAACGATCACTTTTGCAGCGGCGCTTCCTATTACCATGGGTATTGGTGTCGGCGCAGCCTGTCCGGTTCTGCTCTCCTCGATCGGAACGAACAAAAATGGTAAGAGAACAGCCCTGATCTATCTGTTTAACGATCTGTTCGGCATGCTGTTCTGGTCAATTGTATTCTATTCTGTCAATGCTGTGGTGCATTTCCCGTTTATGAATGCCACCATGAGCCCGGTACTGATCGCAATGTTAAACACGGTTTTCCGTGCGGCAACGATTTTAGTACTTCTTCCATTTATCAAATGGATTGAAAAAATTGTTTATCTTGTTGTAAAAGATTCGCCGGAGGACGAGGAGGATCAGGCAGACTTCGATCTGCTCGAGGAGCGTTTCCTTGCTTACCCGGATCTTGCGATCACACAGAGCCATCTTGCGATGAACGGCATGGCAAAGAAGGCGAGAAAGAATATTTTGCGTGCGTTAAGCCTGTTCCTTGTGTATTCGACAGAAAAGTTTAATAAGGTACAGGAAAAGGAAACACTGATCGATAAATATGAGGATAAGCTGGGAACCTATCTGATGCAGATGTCCACGCATGAGATGAATGGAAGCCAGGCGAAGCAGGTATCCAAGTTTTTGCATACAGTGAGTGATTTCGAACGTCTGGGCGACCATGCGGTGAATATCTCAGAGGTTGCGGCGGAGCTGAACGAGAAGAAAATTGCATTTTCGGACGAGGCACAGTATGAGCTGGATGTGCTCGAGAATGCAGTAAAAGAGTGTGTCAGTCTTGCGGTGGACGCATTCTGTGCGGACGACCTTGAGATGGCGGCAAAAGTGGAACCACTCCGCGAACTGATCGGTATCCTCTGCGATGAACTGAAACTGCGTCATATCGCAAGACTCCGCACCGGAAAATGTGAGATGAAGCAGGGATTTGCGTTTAACGATCTGCTGACGAACCTGGAGCGAATCGCAGCACACTGCTCAAACATCGCAGTTGCCATGATCGAGCTTGAGGCGGCAGACTTTGATACCCATGAGTACTTAAAGAGTGTCCGCGAGTTAAAGAATGACACTTACATGGCATACTTTGATGAGTATGAAAGAAAATATGACATCAATGGTTACCGGAAGAAAAAAGCAAAAGCACAGAAATAGAGATCAGTGATTACGGCTGTCGTACTGAAAGGAGAAATTCCCGGATTGTATGGCAGCTTTTTTTGACTGGTACATCGTCCTGCAAATAACGAAACGCCGTACTAGTCAAAAAAGGCAGAATGATGTACTATGAAAAGGAACAGAAAACGAAAATTAGAATTTGAAAAAAGTAAGGGAAAAACATGTCGCTGCAATTTATTTTCGGAAATTCAGGAAGTGGAAAATCATCCTATTTATATAGGAACATACTAAAAGAGGCGGCAGAGCATCCGGAGAAAAATTATCTGGTGCTTGTGCCGGAGCAGTTCACCATGCAGACACAGCGCGAGCTTGTGCGGCTTGAAAAGTCACACGCCATTATGAATGTGGATGTGCTCAGTTTTGCGCGCCTTGCATACCGTGTGTTTGACGAGCTTGGAAAACAAAACCTCCGTGTGCTGGAGGAGACCGGAAAAAATCTGGTACTCCGAAAGCTTGCAGGGGAACAGAAGAAAAACTTAAGTGTGCTGGGCGGTAACTTAAACCGGATGGGATATATCAGTGAGGTGAAATCTCTCATTTCCGAGCTGACGCAGTACAATGTGTCACCGGAAAAATTGGATACATTTTTGGAGACAGAGGATGTAGGAGAGACATTGCGCCTGAAAATGCAGGATATCTCGGTCATGTACCACAGTTTTTCCGAATATCTCAAGGGGCAGTATATCACCGCTGAGGAAGTGTTATCGCTGTTGTGTGACGTTGCAGAGGATTCTGGTATCATAAAAGACAGCGTGATCGTGTTTGACGAATTTACCGGGTTTACACCGATACAGAACCAGCTTCTCAGGAAACTTTTAGTGTTATCAGAGCGTATCATTGTCTCCGTGACGATGGATGCAGGCGAGGATTTTTACCATTGCAGGGGCGGACAGGAACTTTTTTCCATGAGTAAAAAAACGGTGTCGGTCCTGATGAAAATGGCGGAGGAGCTTCACATCACGGTGGAGAAGCCGGTTGTGTTATCCGATGGAAAAAAACACAGGTATAAAAATGCACCCTCCCTGTACTTCATGGAGCAGAATCTGTTCCGTCCGTATTATCATAAATGGCGGCAGAAGGAGGACGAACTTCGGATTGTAAGCCTTAAAAATCCAAGGGAAGAACTACACTTTGTGGCGCGCGAGATCACGAAATTTGTCCGTGAAAAGCATTACTGTTATAAGGATATTGCAGTGGTGACCGGGGATGTGGGGCTTTACGACAACTATGTGGACGAGATCTTTACGGCGTATGACATTCCATACTTTCTCGACCAGACGAGAACCATTTTATTTCATCCGTTTATCGAGTTTATCCGTGCGGTGCTTGAAGTGGTGGAACTTGATTTCTCTTATGAGAGCGTGTTCCGTTTCCTTCGCTGCGGACTGACCGGCATCACAGAACGGCAGATCGATCTGCTGGAAAACTACGTGCTTGCCAAGGGGATACGTGGCAGAAAAAAATGGGAAAAACAGTGGACATTTGTGTTCGACGACACGGAAAAAGAGAACCTCACAGAAATGAATGAGGTGCGGGAAAAGATTTATGGCTTCTTTGCACCGCTATCGGAAGCGTTTGCCCAGGGAAAGACCGTGCGGGACGGAACCACTGCGTTGTATGAATTGATTGAAAAATTAGAAATAGAGCAAAAACTGAAACAAAAAGAACTCGAATTCGAGCGTCAGGGCAATCAGGTCAAGGCGAAAGAGTACGCCCAGATTTACAGGATCGTCATGGATCTTTTTGATAAGGTCGTGGACTTTTTGGGAGATGAGGTACTTCTGGTCAGAGAGTATGCGGATATTTTAGACGCCGGGTTCGAGGCGGCAAGAGTCGGCGTGATCCCGCCTGGGAATGATAAAGTGACGATCGGTGATATCGAGCGTACCAGATTGAACCATATCAAAATCTTGTTTTTTATCGGTGTCAATGACGGTGTTGTGCCGAAAGCGGGCAATGCCGGAGGGATCATCTCACAGTTTGAGCGTGAGAAAATGGCAGCCTGCCATCTGGAGCTTGCACCGGGTGCGCGTGAAAAAGTTTTCATCCAGCGGTTTTATCTGTATCTGAATGTGACGAAACCGTCTGACTTTTTATATGTGACCTTTTCGAAAGTGAATGCGGACGGAAAAGCGCTCAGAAGGTCGTACTTTGTCGGAACGCTCTTGAAAATGTTTCCGGAAAAAACTGTGGAGGAGATCGGCGAGACGACTTCTGCAGACTGTATCATGACACCGGAGAGCAGCATGGCGTTTTTCCTGGAGGGACTGCAGGATGATGACAGGGCATCTGATTTTTCTCAGGTAGAAAAAAGAAAATTATGGAATGCTCTCTCAAAATTCTACCTCACAGATTCCGAGTGGAAGCCGGAAACGGAAAAACTTTTAAAAACTGCCTACGAAGTGCACAGCGATGAGCCAATCAGCCACGCAGTGACGCAGGCACTTTACGGGACTGTGTTGGAGAACAGCGTCACAAGACTGGAGCGTTTTGCGGCGTGTGCCTACGCGCATTATCTGAATTACGGTTTACGCCTAAAGGAGCGTCAGCTTTTAGAGTTTGCAAGCGTGGACATGGGAAATATTTACCATGATGCGCTTGAACATTTTTCCAGACGTGTGGAAAAATCAGAGTACACCTGGTTTAACATCCCGGAGGATGTGCAGGAGACATTTATAGAGGAGAGCATGGATGATGCGATTGCCGGGTGCAAAAATGCCGGAGCGTTTGAGAACGTGAGAAACCGTTATCTGACCGGCCGGATGCGCCAGACCATCAAGCGCACGGTATGGGCGCTTACCACCCAGATCCAGAAGGGAAAATTTGTGCCGACTGATTTTGAGGTGTCCTTTTCGCGTGCAGATAAATTGGACGCCATCCGTTTTCAGCTGAGTGATGAGGAAAAAATGAACCTGCTCGGCAGGATTGACCGTGTGGACACTTACGAGACGTCGGATAAAGTTTATGTGAAGATTATTGATTATAAATCGGGAAACACGAGTTTTTCACTCGTCAATCTGTATCACGGACTACAATTACAGCTTGTGGTCTATATGAATGCGGCATTGGAATTAGAGGAAAAACGCCATCCGGGCAAAAAAGCGGAACCGGCGGGTATCTTCTACTATCACATTCAAAATCCGATAGTAGACGGACTTGGAAATGAGACAGAGGCAGAAATACGAAACAGCGTTTTGGAGCAGTTAAAATTAAATGGTCTGGTGAACGATAATCCGGAAATCTATGAGGCGATGGATTCAGATTTTGCCGGAAATTCTTCGGTCATCCCAATCGGAAAAAAAACGGACGGAAGCTTAAAAGCATCTTCCAAGGTTGCCAGTACTTACGATTTTTCTGTGATGTCTGATTATGTACAGGAGAAAATCAAAGAGACCGGGAAAAAAATCTTTGCCGGAGATATTTCGATTCATCCATACTCGCTGGACGGAAAAAGTGGCTGTGATTACTGTCCATACCATACCGTCTGCGGTTTTGACACCCGGATGCCGGGTTATTCCTATCATAAACTGGAAAAATTTGACAGTGCGGACGAGATATTAAAGCGTATGGAAAACGAAAAGCAGGAACAGTAAATAACAGGAGTGAGAAATATGGGAGTTTCATGGACCACAGAGCAGCAGCAGGTCATTGACTTAAGAAATCGAAATATATTGGTATCTGCGGCAGCAGGTTCTGGAAAGACCGCTGTTTTAGTAGAGCGGATCGTGAAAATCATAACAGACAAAAATCATCCGGTCGACATTGACCATCTGCTGATCGTGACGTTTACCAATGCGGCAGCGGCAGAGATGCGGGAGCGGATCGGAAATGCGATTGAGAAAGCGTTAGACGAACAGCCGGGGGATGAGCATCTGTTAAGGCAGTTGACCTTGATTCACAATGCACAGATCACGACCATCGACAGCTTCTGTCTGTATGTGGTGCGCAATCATTTTCATGAGATCGATCTGGAACCGAATTTCCGTATCGGGGATGAGGGTGAGTTAAAATTACTGCGCGAGGATGTTCTTGGCAGAGTTTTGGAACAAAATTATGAGGAGCCTTCGGAAGCATTTTCCGATTTTGTGGAGGGCTATGCTTCGGGAAGAACCGATGCTGCATTAAATGAGATGATCCTTCAGTTATATGAGTTTTCCAGAAGTTATCCGTGGCCGGAAAAATGGCTGGATTCGTTTGTGGGAGCCTACAGCATCGAAACCAGGGAGGAGTTAGACCGCGCAGAATGGCTTGCTCCGCTCACGGAAAATATCTGTTTTGTCTTAAAAGACTGTGAACAGCTCTTAAAGCAGGCGCTTGCAATCACACAGCAGGATGACGGACCGGATATGTACGAGAAAGCAGTGCAGAGTGATCTGGAAAAATATGAGGGTTTGTCAAGACTAACCTCTTTCTGTGAACTGTCCGGGGCGCTTTCCGATATCAAATACGACAGACTTGCGAGCAGCAGAGGGTTTGAGGGAGATCCCGATAAATTAGAGCTGGTGAAAAGTCTCAGGGAGCAGGCAAAGGATGTGGTGAAAAAACTCTGCAGACAATATTTTTTCTGTTCGCCGGAGATGATGATCGAGCAGTTAGAGCGCACGGAGCCGATGTTAGAGGAGGTTGTCCGTCTCACAAAGCAGTTTGCAGATGAGTTTGCAGCCGCAAAACGCCGGAAAAATCTGGTGGATTTCCATGATGTGGAACATTTTGCATTGCAGATCCTTGTGGATGAGGAGACGGAGAAGGCGAAAAAGACTGCGGAAGAGTTCCGGGATACCTTTGAGGAGATCATGATCGACGAGTATCAGGACAGCAACGAAGTGCAGGAGACACTGCTTCGCTCCATTTCCAGAGAGGAGCGTGGGGAAAATAATATTTTCATGGTTGGGGATGTAAAGCAGAGTATTTACCGATTCCGTCTCGCAAGACCGGAACTTTTCATGAAAAAATACGATTCCTATTCGCTGGAAGAGAGCACCACGCAGCGTATCGACCTGCACAAAAACTTCCGAAGCAGAGAGGAAGTCTTGACCTGCACAAACGATATTTTTTATAAAATTATGGCGCGGAGTCTTGGAAATGTGGAGTATGATGCGGAGGCTGCACTGTATCCGGGGGCAAGCTATCCTGTCAGCGCGGACTTCATCCCGGAGATCCTGCTTGCAGACAGCAACGACGAATTATTGGAGGACACCGAACTTACGGATAAAAAGACACTGGAAGCGAAAATTGTGGCAGAAGAAATCAAGCATCTGATGAAAACGCAGCCGGTCACGGACAAGGCAGCCGGAACACTTCGGGCGGCACGTTACTCCGATATTGTAATTTTGCTCCGCAGTCTGTCCGGCTGGGCGGATTCCCTTGTGGAAGTGTTGAACGAGAATGGAATCCCGGCGCACACGGTTTCTTCGACCGGATATTTTTCAACGGTGGAAGTACAGACGGTGCTGTCCATGCTGAGGCTTTTGGATAACCCAAGGCAGGATATCCCGATGGCGGCAGTACTCCGCTCGCCGATGGCAGGGCTTACTGATGAGGAGCTTGCGGTGTTAAGGCTTGAAGATGGCAGTGTGCCTTTTCATGAAGCGGTGCTCGAACTGGCAGAAGGACTTTATGAAGAGGACGGGCAAAAAGAAATTTCAGATTCAGAGGCAGATTCAGAGGCAGATCAGAAGCAGGGAAGAAACGCGGACGGGAAAAAAGAAGATGATATAGAGACAACCGCTCACCGGAAATTGCTCAAATTTTACAAAAAATACAGGCAATTACGGCAGCTCGTCCCGGACACTCCGATCCATGAGCTGATCGAGATCATCCTGCGCGAGACCGGATACGGTCATTATGTGGCGGCAATGCCGGCAGGAAACAGAAGAACGGCGAATTTAAACATGCTTTTGGAAAAAGCCGCAGCCTACGAGAAAACGAGTTACAAGGGACTGTTTCACTTTGTGCGTTACATTGATGAGCTGCAGAAATATGATGTGGATTTCGGTGAGGCAGACATGGTCGGGGAAAACGAGGACGTTGTCCGAATTATGAGTATCCATAAGAGCAAAGGTCTTGAGTTCCCAATTGTGATCGTGAGCGGTATGGGCAAAAATTTCAATAAACAGGACACACGGAGCAAAATGGTGCTTCACCCGGAACTTGGTATTGGTCTTGACTACATGGACGGAAAAAAGCGTATCAAATCACCGACTATCGCAAAGAAGGCGATTGCAAAGCAGATCGATCTGGAAAATCTCGGAGAGGAACTTCGTGTGCTATACGTTGCCTTAACCCGTGCAAAAGAAAAGCTCATTCTCACCGGGACATTAAAGGATGCCCCGGAAAAACTAGAATTTTTCAGGCAGCAGGCGAATCTTTCGAAAGCAGCAGACAGACCGCTTTCCTACCTTACAAGAGAAGGGGCTTCCGGTTATCTGGACTGGATACTTCCGGCAGTGCTTTCCTATGGGGACAAATACCCGGTCCGGATCGTGGAAGCGGCAGAGCTTGTCTTAGACGAAGTGGAAAACCAGTTAGAGCAAAATGAAGATCTGACAGAGCGGATCGGGGAGATCAAAGCGGCGGACCCACAGCTGGTCGGGCAGTTGAAGCAGCGGTTTTCGCAGCGTTATCCATATCAGGTTGACGTTTTGAGGAAAAACAAATATTCCGTATCTGAATTAAAGCATCGTGCAATGCGTGAAAAATTTGAGGCAGAGCAGGAGGAGACCATCCCGGCATTTTTGGAAGAACCTGTGACGCCAACGATTCCTCTTTTTATCCAGAGACAGGGAAGTGTGGAACAGGAAACACCAAACCGTGGTGCACTAAGAGGAACCGCAGTGCACCGCGTCATGGAGTGCTACGATTTTGCCTCAGAAAAAAGTGTACATGAACAGATGGAAGCTATGGAAAAAGAGGAGAAGATCACTGCGGATATGCGTGCACTCGTGAAAGAGCAGATTGTGGCAGATTTTGTTTCCTCGGAAACAGGAAGGCGGATGGCTCTCGCACAGCGCGGGGGAGCACTTTACCGTGAGAAACCATTTGTCATGGGATTTACGGAAGAAGAGCTGGAAAACTATGGTTTCGGAGTAGGCAGTAACACAGATTCCTGTGAGAACATCTACGAAAAAACAGACAGCGATCAGGAAAAGGAAGAACAGCAAAAAGTCCGTCATGAGGAGGACTTAACCTTAATTCAGGGAATCATCGATGTATTCTGGATTGAGAAAGACGGAATCGTCTTGCTTGACTATAAGACCGACCGTGTGCAGCAGACAAAGGAACTCATCGACCGCTATGAGACACAGTTAAAACTCTATGCGGATGCATTGGAGCGTGTCTTTGCCGCACGAAAACTCAAAGTGAAGGAAATTTTGATTTATTCCTTCTTTTTGGAACAATTGATTACTTTATAACAGGAGAACAAAATGGGACAGATCATACTTGCCTCGGCATCGCCGAGAAGAAAAGAATTGTTAGAAC
>OGXE01002118.1_pt1 | contig 15521 bp, 15 predicted proteins | sample 1576181 | NCBI WGS metagenome assembly OGXE01 (sample SAMEA3541478, study PRJEB24748) | human gut metagenome | biome: human gut; feature: human-associated habitat; material: faeces | place: China | collected 2012 | reverse complement strand
GGCGGATTTGATACAACTGCATCTTGAGAACCTGTTTTAAAATATTTTTTCCAATTTTTCATATCATCATTTATTATTTCTATCTGCTCTGAAAGATTATTAAGTTCTATATTTCTTTTCGCAAGGTCGGCAGATATTTTTTGAATCTCTATTCCTGTTATTTTTGCTTTCGTTCTTTCTGAAAGAAAAAGAGGAATAGCTCCATTCCCTGTCCCTAAATCCACAATTTTATTTACCCCTCTCCCCACTGATAAAAAATTAGCAACCAAAAGAGAGTCCAAAGAAAAATTAAAAAAATCTGTTCTTTGTATTATTTTTAAATTTTTATTCAAAAGATTATTCACCACTTCATTTTTTTCAAGATTCATTTTTACCTCCGTCATTTATTATACCAAAATTAAAAAAATATTTCTAACATAATATATAGGTATAGAAAAAAAATTTGCATTCATGTATAATATCATTTGAAAAATAAAATTTTGGAGGTATTAAATTGAAAATAAAAGCAGTAGCACTTGATATGGATGGAACTCTTTTATGCAGCGATCACAAACCATCAGAAAGAACAAAGCAATTTCTTTTGGATATAGAAAAAAAAGGAGCAAAAGTTATAATTGCAACAGGACGTTCTTTTGGTGGAACTGAGGCTACAGCAAAACTTTTAGGACTAGATAATGGGCTTGTTTTATGTTATAACGGAGCAAAAGTTGTAAACTATAAAGATAAATCTGTTTTATTTGAAAAACCTTTAGCAGAAGAACATGTAAAAGAGCTTATAAAAATTGCAGATGAAATGGGAGTACACATAAATCTTTATCAGGATAATATTTGGTATGTTGACAGAGCTGATAAACCTGAAGTTAAAATTTATTCTGAAAAATGCGGGATAACTCCTGTTGTAAAATCCCACGATTCTTTTAAATCTTACCTTATGCCAAAAGTTGTTTTCATTGGAGAACACGAAAAAGTTGTAGAAGTTGAAAAAGAAGTTAAAAAAAGATTAGGAGATAAAATTCACATAGCTTTTTCAAGTGACACTTTTTTAGAAGCTATGAATAAAGATGTTAATAAAGGGATTACACTTAAATGGATTTTAAATCATTTTGGAATAAAAGAAGATGAGTGTGCAGCATTTGGTGATGCTCCAAACGACCTTGAAATGCTTCTTGCAGTAAAATATGGTGTTGCTATGGGGAATGCCGAAGAAGATTTTAAAAAGAAATTAAATTACACAACTTTATCAAATGATGAAGACGGTATTGTTGAATTTTTAAAAGAATATTTTTAATATATAAAACAAAAAGAGCTGATACCAAATTTTAATTGGTTTATCAGCTCTAATTTTTTATCTTTTACAACATTTTCCTATATTATCATAATTTCCGTCAGGAGATACACATACATCTCTTTCGTCTAAGATTTTCTTATCATAATCTATCTGTTCTTTTAATTTTGCAATGTAGCTTTTTAAAAGCCCAAGTTTTTCTATAATAATTACTTTTTGATTGCAGTCAGTAGAAGTTTTAAATTCCTCACTTTTAATAAAATTATTAAGTCTTTCTAATTTTAAAGTTTCTGCTTCATACTCTTCTAACATATATTTTAAATTTTTTTCAATTCCCATTTCCAGCCTCCTAAATTATATTTATTTTATTTTTGTATTCTTTACATTTTTATATTACCATTAAATACTATTTTAGTCAAGTTTTTTTGAAGAATTTTTTTATTAAAATAACCCTGCACTAAAAAATAATTTTTTAATACAGGGTTTTGCTTTTATTATGCTTTTAATCTATTTTTGCTTTTAATTCAATTTCCTCTTCTTCTGAAAGTCTTCCTTCTATTTTAGATTTAACTAGTTCTTTATGTCTTTTCTTAAGTAAATTTTTCAAAGTAAACATCTCTCTTCTTATTAAAAGATAAGTAAGGGCTGTTGATAAAAAATCTGCTACAGGAGCAGAGAACCATATTCCTGTAAGACCAAATAATCTTCCCATTATTTTTATACATGGAATAGATTGGAAAACCATAATAATTATGGGAATAGGAGGAATTGTATCTGTACCAGCAGCATATTTTTTCCTTTTAAAACCATATCAGAGGCAGAGAGTACTTACATTTTTAAACCCAGAGGCTGATTTATTAGGAAGTGGTTGGAATGTAACTCAATCAATGATAGCCATAGGTTCTGGTGGAATGTATGGAAAAGGTTTTCTACAAAGTACTCAAAGTAAGTTGAGATTTCTTCCAGAAGCTCACACAGACTTTATAGGTTCTGTATTTTTAGAGGAGAGAGGTTTTGTAGGAGGACTTGTTCTTTTAGGATTGTATTTTTTACTTATAGTGCAGATAGTTTATATAGCTGATACCACAGAGGATAAGTATGGAAAATTGATTTGCTATGGAATAGCCTCTATATTTTTATTTCATTTGATAATCAATGTTGGAATGATAATGGGAATAATGCCTGTAACAGGGAAACCATTGTTGCTTATGAGTTATGGTGGGACATCCCTTCTTATAAGCTTTATGATGTTAGGAATTGTTCAAAGTGTAAAATTGTATAGAGATTAGGTGGAGTTGTGGAATATATAATAGATAAAGAGTATGAAGATGTAAGATTAGATAGATTTTTAAGAAAAAAATATGAGGATATATCTTTAACAGAGATTTTTAAAGGAATTAGAACTGGAAAAGTAAAGGTAAATGGAAAAAAAAGTAAGGAGAACTATAGACTTCAACTTGAAGATGTAGTTAAGGTATTTTTCAATGGTGGAGAGACTAAAGAGGAAAAGCCAGTTTCTATTGAAAATAAAGAGATAGAGAAGATAAAAAAATCTATAGTTTATGAAGATGAAAGAGTTTTAATTTTTAATAAAAAAAATAATATGGTAATGCACAAAGGAAGTGGCTATGAATATGGAATCTCTGAGATGATAAAATCATATTTAAAAAATGAAAACTTTAACTTTGTAAATAGAATAGATAAAGCAACATCTGGACTTATAATAGGAGCAAAATCTTTAGTTGTAGCTAGGGAATTAGCTGAAGATATAAGAAATAGAGATATTGAGAAAAAATACTATATTCTTGTAAATGGAAGAATTAGAGAAAAAGAGTTTAAAATTAAAAGCTGGTTGAAAAAAGTTGAAGATAAGGTAATTGAAGTAGAGGAGTTTCAAGAGGGAGCAAAAGAGAGTACAAGTAGTTTTAAAGTAGTTGAATATGGAAAAAATTGTACTTTACTTGAGGGAACTCTTGGAAGTGGAAGAACTCATCAACTTAGAGTACAACTAGCTAATAGAGGAAACTATATAATTGGTGATAACAAATATGGAAAAGGTAGAGAAAAAATGATGTATCTATTTTCACATTATGTTAAAATAGAAAGATATGACATTGAGATAAATTTACCAATTCCAAAGGATTTTTTAGAGAAGTTAGGCAACAATTAAATTTTAAAATATAGGAGGAGAGAAATGTCACAAAATGCTGGTATTTTAGAAAATTATTTCAAAATATCTGAAAGAGGGAGCACTGTTAAACAAGAGGTAATAGGAGGAATTACAACATTCTTAGCAATGTCGTATATTATCTTTGTAAACCCTGCTATTCTTGGAGATGCAGGAATGGACAGAGGGGCACTTATCACTGTAACTTGTTTAGCATCAGCTTTAGCAACATTATTATCTGGAGTTTGGGCAAATGCACCATTTGCATTAGCACCTGGAATGGGATTAAATGCATTCTTTACTTATACACTTGTATTAGGAAAAGGTGTACCTTGGCAAACTGCATTAGGAATTGTATTTATTTCTGGATTCTTTTTCCTTATTCTTTCAATAGGGGGAATTAGAGAGAAGATAGCTAATGCAATACCTTTACCACTAAAAATAGCTGTTGGTGGAGGAATTGGAATGTTTATCACTTTAATTGGTCTTAAAAATATGGGAGTTGTTGTAGCTAATGATGCAACATTAGTGGCATTAGGACCAATAACAACAACTGTATTAATAGGAGTTGCAGGTTTAATAGTTTCTATGGTACTTGAGATTGAACGTGTAAAAGGTGGAATGTTAATAGGAATTCTTGTTTCAACAATATTAGCATTTATCACAGGTAATGTAGATGTACCATCACAAATTATCTCTATGCCACCAAGTGCAGCACCTATAGCTATGAAATTAGATATTATAGGAGCATTAAAATTATCATTAATCGGACCAATATTCTCATTTATGTTTGTTGATCTATTTGATACTTTAGGAACTTTAATCTCTTGTTCAAAACAAATGGGAATGGTTGATGAGAAGGGACACATTCAAGGACTTGGAAAAATGCTTTATACAGACGTTAGTGCAACAATAGCAGGGGCTATGATGGGAACAAGTACTGTTACAACTTTTGTTGAATCAGCAGCAGGAGTAGCAATTGGAGCAAGAACAGGACTTGCATCTGTAGTAACTGCACTTATGTTTATAGGGGCACTATTCTTTGCACCAATAGTTGGGGTAGTTCCAGCATATGCAACAGCACCAGCTCTTATTATAGTTGGGGGATATATGTTTAAAAATGTAAAAGATTTAGATTTTACAGATATGAAATCACTATTCCCAGCATTTATTATAATAGTAGCTATGCCACTTACTTATAGTATCAGTATAGGATTAAGTTTAGGATTCCTTGCTTATATTTTACTTCACCTATTAACAGGGGATTTCAAGAAAATCAACTTTACACTACTATTTATAGGAGCACTTTGTTTTGTAAACCTTATAGTGTAGGATAAAAATTAGATAATAGATAAAAATAAAGAACTGTAGTAAATTAACAAATAAAATTGTTAGTTTATACAGTTCTTTTTCTTTTATACTGGTAAATTATTATTTTTTAAAAAGTTTTGCAACTTATAGAAGACAAATTTTGAATTTTTATAAAAGAATAATAGTATAAAAGACAAAAAAATCCCATTAACTAAAAAATTAGGTTAAAAGGATTTTTTATTTTTAAAGAGTTCGCCTTTATACAAATAGACGCATAATGCTCAATATCGTTATTTATTAGAATACTACTTTTTCCGTCTCTTGTCAATAAAATATTAGTTAAATAGATCTTTTTAATAAATTAAACAGATTATAAAAATATAAAAATAAGCTTTAGAAAAGAAAAAAGTTCTTCTATTTGTATAAAGGCGAACTAATAAAATAGTAAAGGGGAAAATAATGGTAGAAGTATTTAATAACAAAAGAAACATAGTAAAAATATTAGTTGACTTAATAGCTATAGCTTTAGGTGTTGTAGCAGCTATAAGTTTAAGATTTGATATTTTGCAAATAAATAATACAGAAAATTTTAAATACTTTATCTATTATGCTTTTTTCTATTTAATCACTTCAGCTATAGGTAAAAATATTCAAATAAGTTGGAGCTATACAGATTCACAAGATGTATTAAAACAAATTGCTATTCATATAATTACACTGATTTTAACAATTTTTTCTTTTGCAATATTGAGAGAAGATTTTTCAAGACAAGTAGTAGCATTAATTTTTGTTTTCTCTCTATCTATTCAATTACTTTTTAGAATGGTATTCAGATTAAATAGACAATATAGATATGGATTTTTAAAGGCAAAACATAAAGATGGAAAGAGAACATTGATTTATGGTGCTGGAGAAGCTGGAGTTACCTTAGTTCGTGAAAGCAAATTAAATAAAAGTTTTGGATATAACATAATAGGATTCATGGATGATGATAAAAAGAAACAAGGAATCTATATAAATGGAATAAAAGTATATGGAAATAAGCAAACTATAAAGCACTATGTACAAAAATTAAAAATAGAAGTTTTAATCATAGCAATTCCTTCATTAGAATTAGAAGACTTAAAACATGTAATGAAAGAAATGGAAAATTTAACGAATGTTGAAGTAAAAATGCTTCCTTTAATAGAAAAAAGTCTTGCAGATGAACCATTATTAAATAAAATAAGAAATGTAAAAATAGAAGATCTACTTGGAAGAGAAGAGGTAAAAGTAAATGATGAAAATATATCAACCTTTATAACAGAAAAAACAATTCTTGTAACAGGTGGTGGAGGAAGTATAGGGTCTGAACTTTCAAGACAGATATCAAAATATAAGCCAAAGAGATTGATTAATTTAGATGTAAATGAAAATACTCTATATTTACTAGAATTAGAGATAAAAAGAAACTTTAAAGGAATAGATTTGATAAGTGAAATATGTAGCATAAGAGATAGAGAAAAATTAGATTATGTTTTTTCAAAATATAAACCAGATATAGTATTCCATGCAGCAGCACATAAACATGTACCTTTAATGGAACATACCCCAGAGGAAGCTATAAAGAATAATATATTTGGAACAAAAAATCTTGTAGATGTTGCAGATAAATATGGAGTGGATAGATTTGTAATGATATCTACAGATAAGGCAGTAAATCCAACAAATATAATGGGAGCAAGTAAAAGAGCCTGTGAATTAATAGTAGAAAAGAAAAATGAAGAGAGTAAAACAAAATTTATGGCAGTAAGATTTGGAAATGTACTTGGAAGTAATGGATCAGTAATACCAATATTTAAGAAACTGCTTGAAGAGGGAAGAAACTTAACAGTAACTCATAAGGATATGACAAGATATTTTATGACTATTCCAGAGGCAGCTCAATTAGTAATAGAGGCAGGAACTTTAGGAAAAGGAGGAGAAGTTTTTATTCTAGATATGGGAGAACCAGTAAAAATAATGGATTTAGCTAAAAATATGATTAGATTTTCAAATAGTAGTGTGGGAATAGATGTGGTAGGACTAAGACCAGGAGAGAAACTATATGAAGAACTTCTTTATGATGTAAAATCAGCAACAAAGACAGAGAATAAGAAAATATTTATAACAAAAATAGAGAAAGAAAATATAGATATACCATACTATTTAGGAAAGTTAAAAGAAGTAGTAGATAGAAAAGCAAGTGTAGAAGAGATAAAAGAATTGATGAAAAAATTTATAACATCATATAAGGAAGTGAAATATAACTAATAAACAAAGTAAATTAAAAAAAAGGGGAGGAAATTTATGAAAGTTTTGTTTTCACCACCAGATATAACAGATCTAGAGATAAATGAAGTTGTAGATGCTTTAAAATCAGGTTGGATAACAACAGGACCTAAAACTAAAGAATTAGAAAGAAGAATAGCAAAATATTGTAATGTAAATAAAGCTGTATGCTTAAACTCTCAAACTGCTTGTGCAGAGATGGCACTTCATCTATTAGGAATAGGAGAAGGAGATGAAATAATAGTTCCAGCATATACTTATACAGCTTCAGCATCAATAGTTTGTCATGTAGGAGCAAAACTTGTTTTTGTTGATGTTCAAAAAGATTCTTTAGAGATGGATTATGATCAACTAGAGAAAGCTATTACATCAAAAACAAAAGCTATCATTCCTGTAGATTTAGCAGGAATTCCATGTGATTATGATAAGATTTTTACAATTGTAGAAAGAAAAAAAGAGCTATTTAAACCTAATAATGATATTCAAAAAGCTATTGGAAGAGTAGCTATCTGTGCTGATGCAGCGCACTCATTCGGTGCAACTTGGAAAAATAAAAAAGTAGGAAGTATAGCCGATTTTACTTCATTCTCATTTCATGCTGTAAAAAATCTTACAACAGCAGAAGGAGGAGCTTTAACTTGGAGAGAAATTTCTGGAATAAATGATGAAGATATTTATAACCAAGTTCAACTTTATTCTTTACATGGACAAAATAAAGATGCTCTTGCTAAAACTAAATTAGGTGCATGGGAATATGATATTAAAGGCCCTTGGTATAAGTGTAATATGACAGATGTTCATGCTGGAATAGGGCTTGCTCAATTATCACGTTATGAAGAAATTCTTAAAAGAAGAAAAGAAATAATATCAAGATATGACAGTGCTTTTAGACCTCTTGGAATAAAAACATTGAATCATTATATAGAAGAATATCAATCGTCAGGACATCTATATATAACTAGAGTACCAAATATAACTTTAGAGCAAAGACAAGAGATAATAGTGAAAATGGCAGAAGCAGGAATAGCATGTAATGTCCATTATAAACCATTGCCAATGATGACGGCATATATAAATTTAGGATTTGACATTAAAGACTATCCAAATGCATATGCTCAATTTGAAAATGAGATAACTCTTCCATTACATACTTGTCTTAAAGATGAAGAGATTGAATATGTAATAGAAAATTATACAAGAATAGTAAAGGAGTATATATAGAGTGATTTTAAAAAATTGGGAAGAGCTTCCTAAAGAATTACAAACTGAAGAAGTAAGACCATATTATGAAGTTTTAAAAAAGAAAAGATTAAGTTTAATTTTAAAAAGAATTTTTGATATAGTAGTTTCTTTAGTTATGTTGATAATTTTATTACCTATATTTATACTACTTGGAATAGCCATAAAAGTAGATTCTTCTGGACCTATATTTTTTAGACAAGAAAGAATTACTCAGTATGGAAAAACTTTTAGAATATTTAAATTTAGAACAATGGTAAATAATGCTGAAAAATTAGGAACACAAGTTACTATTGGAAATGATTCAAGAATAACAAAAGTTGGAAGTTTTATAAGAGATTGTAGACTTGATGAAATATCACAACTTTTAAATATTTTGACTGGGGATATGACATTTGTAGGAACAAGACCAGAAGTAAAAAAATATGTGGATCATTATACAAATGATATGATGGCAACATTACTTTTACCAGCTGGAGTAACAAGTCTTGCAAGTATTTATTATAAGGATGAAGCTGAATTATTAGAAAAATCTAATAACCCAGATAAGACTTATGTTGAAAAAATATTACCAGAAAAAATGAAATATAATTTACAAAGTATAAAAAAATTTAACTTTTTAGAAGATATAAAAATAATGTTTATGACAGTTTTAGTTGTTATTAAGTAAAAAACGGAGATTGAAATGAATAAATCAAAAGAGAACAAACTATTAATAGCTTTACTTACCAATAATGATGATGATATTTATTGTTTTAGAAAAGAATTAATAGAAGCATTATTAAAAGAAGGATATGAAATGCTTATTTCTTGTCCTAATGGACCTAAGTTTGAACTTATGAAAGATATTTCTTTTAAATATGATGATCCTATAATTGATAGACGTGGAACAAATATAATTGCTGATTTGAAATTATTTTTCCATTATTTAAAACTTTTTAAGAAAGAAAAACCAAATGTAGTTTTGACATATACAGCTAAACCTAATGTATATGCATCTATGGCAGCAAGAGTGTTAGGAATACCATATATTAATAATGTTACTGGTATTGGATCTGTAGTTAATATGAAAGGAATAAAAAAATCATTTATTCTTTGGCTATTTAAAATAGCTTATAGAGGAGCAGTTTGTGTTATGTTTCAAAATTCTACTAATATGAAACTTGCTATTGAGTCTGGAATGATAAAAGGTGATTATAAATTAATACCTGGTTCTGGAGTAGATTTAAATAGATATCCTTTACAAGATTATCCAGAAGGAGGAAATGGAAAAATAGGAGATAAAATAGTATTTAATTATATAGGAAGAATTCTTCATGATAAAGGTGTTGATGATTATATAGCAGCAGCTAAAATAATAAAAAAGGAATATCCAAATACAGAGTTTAATATGATTGGATTTATTGAGCCAACAGAAAGTCACTATGAAGAAGAATTAAGATTACTTAGTGAGCAAGGGATTATTAATTATCGAGGAAGCCAAAAAGATATAAAACCTTGGATAAGTAGAGCACATGCTATTATTCATCCTTCAATATACGGAGAAGGTATGAGCAATGTATTACTTGAAAATGCTAGTTCAGGAAGACCAATTATAACAACTAATAATCCAGGATGTCAAGAAACAGTTATTAACAGAGAAAGTGGATATATTTATTATGGAGGAAATATAGATGAGCTTGTAAGGACAATAGAAAGACTTTTAAATGTTGATAATGAAACTAGAAAATTGATGGGAATAGCTGGAAGAAAGTATGTGGAAGAAAAATTTTCAAGAGATATTGTTATAGAAGCATATAAGGAAAAAATATGGAGGATACTAGATGAAAAGAACAATAAATAATATATTAAGTGTTGTTTATTCTTTTTTTAGATTTTTATTTATAAAAATATTATATGGTAAAAATTTTTCAACAACTTTAGTAGAAAGATTTTCTCCAAATGTGAGTATTGAAATAGAAAAAGGTGCTAAAGTAAAATTAGGAGAAAAAATAAGAGCTCATAGTGGATGTAAATTTAAAATTAGAAAAAATGGAATTTTAGGTATAGGAAATAATGTATCTTTTAATTATAATTGTATGATTTTCTGTCGTGAAAAAATAATTATAGAAGATGGTGTTGAATTTGGACCCAATGTTTTAATTTACGATCATGATCATGATTATAAAGCAGAAGGTGGTATTAAAGAAGGAAAGTATTTAATTTCTTCGGTTGAAATTGGTGAAAATTCTTGGATAGGTGCAAACACAATAATATTAAGAGGAGCTAAAATAGGTAAGAATTGTGTAATTGGAGCAGGAAGTATAGTCAAAAATAATATAGATGATAATAATATTTTAATTCAAAAAAAAGAAAATATTTTATTAAATATAAAATAATTAGAGAAAGTGATGTGTAAATATGAAAATTTTTATAGCTTCAGAGTTTAAATGTACTATTTATAAAAATGAATATTATTTAGCTCCTAAAGTTTATATGATTTATAAAAGATATGCAGATTTTTTTGGAAAAATTATTTTATGCTCTAGAATAGAGGAAAAAAAAGAGCTTCCAGATGGATATCGAAAAGTGGATTTTATTGAAAAAATAATTAAAGAAGAAAAATTATTTAGAGTATTATTTCATATTAATGATGAAGAAATGTATAAAGAAATAAAAAAGTGTGATTTAGTTATTGGAAGAATACCTTCAATGATAGGTTATAGAGCTTTTGATTGTGCTAAAAAATTAGGAAAAAAATATTTTGCTGAATGTATGGGAGATGCATGGGATTCATATTGGAATCATAGTTTTTTAGGGAAAATAATTGCAGGTTATATGTTTTTTAAGATGAAAAGTGTTGTAAAAAATTCAGATTATGTATTATATGTAACAGAAAGATTTTTGCAAAATAGGTATCCAAATAAAAATATAACTGTCAATGCGTCAAATGTTATTTTAAAAAACTTATCTATTAATAATTTAGAAAAAAGATTAGAAAAAATTCAGAAATTTAATAATAAAAATTTTTCAATAATGACGGTTGCAGGAGTTAATGTTAAAGCAAAAGGACATCGTTTTGTTATTAAAGCAATAGCAGAACTAAAAAAAATAGGAATAAATGTTAATTATTATTTAATTGGAAATGGAGATCAAACTTGCTTAAAAAAAATTATTTATAAATATAAGGTTGAAAATCAAGTTCATTTTTTAGGAGAATTAACTTTAGAAAAAGTATATGAAAACTTGGATTTAATTGATATATATATTCAACCTAGTTTACAAGAGGGATTGCCTCGTGCTGTTATTGAAGCAATGAGTAGAGGGTGTCCTTGTTTAGGTTCTAATACTGCAGGGATTCCAGAATTATTAGATAGTGAATGTATTTTTAAAAGAAAGTCAGTTGAAGCAATTGTTCAAGCTGTTATAAAAATAACACAATCTGATATGAAAATTTATGCTATTAATAATTTTAACAAAAGTAAATTATATTTAGAAGAAAAATTAAATAAAAAAAGAAATGATTATTTTAATATGATTTATAAGGACTTAAAAAATTATGGTAAAAATAAAAAAATATAAAAAACTTTTTATAATTTTAGCAATAATAATTTCTGGCTTATTATTATACATTAGTTCTAATAAAGATATAGTAATTCACCTTATTTCATTTTTTATTTTAATTTTTACATCTTGTATAGTAGTAAAATTTGACATTTTTCATCCTTATGTCTGGTATAATATATTTTTTGGAATATATTCATGTGCATATCCTATTTTATATTATATGAATATATATAACAAATATGGATATTCAAAAATAAGTATTTTTTATTCTTGGTTATCTTTAGTGGTAATTAATTTAATAATACCTGTAAAAAAAATAAAATTAAAAAAAATAAATTGTTTAAAATATAAAAATAAAATTATAGAAAATTTTAATAATCTTATTCAAATATTTGTATTTAGTGTAATGATATTTATAGTGAATTCTAGTAAATATACTCATAAAAATATTATTTATTCTGACAATAATATTTTTTTAAAATTAGCTTTTTCATTAACATATTTTATAATATTAGTATATGCTTATAATTTAAGTAAAAAACTAAATTTAAACTTAAGGGGTATTTTTTTTACTATTTTAAAAACAGCTTTTGTAGTTGGAATGGTATCTATAATTACTGGAGAAAGAGATTATTTATTTAGTTATTTATTAATAACGATACTTTTACTTTTTCATTATAAAAAAATAAAAATAATTAGTTTAATATTAATAGCTCCGTTAGGAATTATTTTATTACCGCTTACAAGTTCTTTTAAGTACTTTATTCTTACAGGAAAAATATTTAAAGCAAGTATTTCTAATAATATTTTTTTAAAATTTTTAGATGGAGAATTTATTTCAGCAGGACGAAACTTACAGATATTAGTTTCAAATAATTGTTATAATATATTTAAAGGAAAAATGTTATTAAATGACTTTATAAGAGTATTTTACTCAACAGGAGTATCACATCAGATATGGTTTAACCAAGTATTTTTTCCTCTATCAAAGCATACAAAATATGGTTTTACTTTAACAGGAGAAGGATATGTAAATGGAGGAATTTTAGGAGTAATATTTGTTTTTATTTTAGTTGGATTAATAATAAGATATTTATACCTAAATTCTAATAAAAGTTTTTATAATATGGCTCTTTATCTTTATATGATTCCTTTATTTATTTATTCATCAAGAGCAGATATTGCAAACATTATATCACCACTATTAAAATATGGTTTATTTGGAATAACAGTTATTTGGATACTTGAATATATTAATTTTAAAAAAGGAGTTAAAGGCAAATGAAATATCCTAAAAAATATATAATAGCTATTGTTTGTAAAATTATCTTTATAATGAGTAGTTTATTAATATCCATATTTATAAATAGAGGATTAGGAGTAGTATTAAAAGGGAAATATGCCTATATAATAAATATAGTTGAAATGCTTTATATTATAGGAAGCTTAGGGCTAGGACAAACTTATTCAACTTTTAAAAGAAAAAGTGCTGAAAAAGATATAAAAACACTATTTGTAACATTATCAATATTGCAAGGCTTTTCTTTTTTTATAATAGGAATATTTTTTCAAAGAATAATAAACTTTAATTATGGAATATTTATTTGTGTTTTGACATCTCTAGCTATAGTAAGAGCTAATTTAACATTAATTGCAGTTATAGAAAATAGTATAAAAAGAAACATAATATCAACGATTATAAATTTAATTTATTTAATATTACTTCTAGTTTTATATATATTTAACAAATGTTCATTAACAACAGTTTTAATATTTTATGGATTAAATGAAATAATAAGAATCTGTGTGTATATTTATGTATATAAGTTACCTATTAGAATAATTAAAATTTCTTTTAAAAGAGTAAAAGAAGTGTATAAATTAAGTATACAGACAATGATTTTAACATTATTAATAACAATTAATTATAGTATAGATATTATTATGCTAAAAAATTTAACAACTGATTATAATGTTGGAATATATAGTATTGCTATAACTTTTTCAAATATGTTTTTATTAATTCCCGATGCTTTTAAAGAGGTATTATTTGGAGATTCAACTAAAAAATCATTTTCTTCAAATATAGTTTTTTGGACAATAAAATTTTCATTAACGATATCATTAATGATTTTAATTGCTTTTCTCTTCTTAGGAAAATTTATGATTAGCATTTTATATGGAAATAATTATATTATGTCATATAATATAACTCTAATTATATTTACAGGTAGCTTATCAATGATTTTCTTTAAAATTCTTCAACCAATATATATTTCATATGGAAAACAAAAAAAAGCAATTATTTTTTTAACTATTTCAGGAATTATTAATATTTTTTTTAATTATTTTTTAATTCCTAGATATGGATATTATGGTGCTGCTATAAGTACTGTAATATCATATACAACTTGTGGACTATTATTTTTTTATAATTATTTAAAAAATATAAAAGAAAAATAAATTTAAACATAACAATAATTAAAAAGGAGGAGTATGATTTATATCATACTAAAAAATAATGAAACAAAATATATTTTATCGTTTAACTATTGATAAAATAGTATCTTTATATGAAAATATAGGGAATAAATTTTTAAGTAAATATAGAAGAAAAAAAATAAATAATACCAATTTTACAATAATTTCTAATAATTGCTGGGGAGGACATTGTTATAGATATTATGGATTACCCTATTTTAGTCCAACAGTTGGATTGTATTTTTTTACTGAAGAATATATAAAGCTATTACGAAATTTAGAAGAAAATATAAAAGGTCCATTAAAGTTTATAGCAGTAAAAGATTCTAAATATGCTAAAGAGCTATATATAAGAAATCAAGAAAATGTTCCCATTGGACTTCTCAATAATGATATAGAAATTGTTTTTCTTCATTATAAAACAAAGGAAGAAGCATATAAAAAATGGAATAGGAGAGTTAAGAGAATAAATTTTAATAAATTAATAGTAAAATTTAGTGAAATGAATTTATGTGAAATAAAACATATTATTGAATTTGAAAAAATGCCATATAAAAATAAAATATTATTATTAGGCCAAGAACATAGAGGTATTAATGGTGGAATTGTAGTAAAAAGATATACTAATGACAAAAAAGAAGTTGCTAATGATACTTTATATTATTTTAACTTTTTAAACTTAACTAAATTAATAAATAATATAAAAAGTTAAAATATATATTTTGTTTTAAAAAATAATATTTTTAGAGAGGTTTATTTATGAAGAAATTATCACAATCATTATTAATAAAAATTATTTTAGAAAAAAGAAAAGAAAAAAAAATCACTCAACAAGAACTCGCAGATTTAACTGGAATAGATTGTGCAATACTTAGTCGTTTAGAAACAGGAAATTTTATTCCTTCTATATCTCAATTAGAATCCTTAGGAGAAATACTTGGATTTGAATCTGTTTCTTTATTCATTGAAGAGGGAATTAATAAAAAATTTGAGAAATGTTCTCTATTTAATATAGCTATAGCAGGAACAGGTTATGTAGGATTATCCTTAGCGGTTCTTTTAGCTCAACATAATCATGTAGTAGCAGTAGATATTATTCCAGAAAAAGTAGAAATGATAAATAATAGAAAATCGCCAATACAAGATGATTATATAGAGAAATATTTAGCAGAAAAAGAACTT
>OGXE01002111.1_pt1 | contig 15554 bp, 11 predicted proteins | sample 1576181 | NCBI WGS metagenome assembly OGXE01 (sample SAMEA3541478, study PRJEB24748) | human gut metagenome | biome: human gut; feature: human-associated habitat; material: faeces | place: China | collected 2012 | reverse complement strand
CGAGCAGTACGCACAGTATGTCAAGCAGTTCGGCCTTGAAAAAGTCGCTTCCATCTGCGGTCTTGACCCGGCCGGTATTATGGAGGCCACGCGCATCTTCGCGACGAACGGCCCGGCGGCGATCAACCAGTCCGCCTCGACAATGGTCCATTTCATCAACGGCTTCCAGGCGTTCCGCGCAATCCTGTGCCTGTCCGCCCTGACCGGTAACTTCGACCAGCCGGGCGGCAACTTTCCAAATCCGCCGACCTATCTGCATAAGCCGGCCGGCTTTACGACGCGCGAGCACGAATTTTACACCTGCAAAAAACCAGAGGGGCAGCGGCGGATCGCCGAGGGCAAGTTCCCGGTGTGGGATCTGATGTGCGACGAGTTCCAGGCGATGGACCTGGCGCGGCAGATCATCGAGGGCACGCCATATCCGGTAAAGGCGATCTTCGGGCTTGGCATGAACGTCAAGATGTTCCCGGCGACGGATAAGCTGATCGAAGCCATCAAACAGCTCGACTTTTTTGTCGACGCCGACCTGTTCATGAGCCAGACCGCCAAATACGCCGATATCGTTTTGCCGTCGTGCAACTTGGCAAGCGTAATCATTTCGTCGTTCTTCATCCGCTGTGCCAGTTCGGTAAACGTATGTTTCAGCTCCGTAAAGAGCAATACGGTCACAATTACCATTACATAGAACCAGGAGGGCTGCGTAGCAACGATAGGTGCAATGCAATACGTAATGAGCGCAATGATAATGGTAGTGACCCCGAACACATGAAACTGCGCCTGCTTGACGTAATAATTCAAGGCAAGCAGCAACCCTAGGACAGCCCCGCCACCCATAAACAGGCGATAGTCCGTCGGGTCAAGAATATAGAGGAGATAGCCCAGAATGCCGATAAAGGTGAAAGTACGGTCCGTACCGAACAAGGTTGTCTCTCCTTCGCGCTTCAAACTGATACGCCTCAGGGAAAGACCTATAAGCAAAGAAAACACCGTCACCAGGATAAAAGTGACGAGTTCTTCCGGCAAGTATTGGTACAGTTTCTCCATATACGAATCAACAATTACGGGGCGTAATTAGTTTACTTCCATTCCTTGAACGGATGTTGCATCAGTTGCGAATTGTAATAACGGATATCTCCCGTCACTTCCTGCCCGATAAAGTCCGGTTTCTCAAAAGGCTCGTTCTCCGAGGCAAGCTCCACTTCGGCAACTACCAGTCCCTCATTCTCACCGTAGAACTCATCTACCTCAAAAACATGGTTTCCGCTGCGTATCAGGTAACGGGTTTTATCAATAACACCCGGCTCACACAGTTTCATCAGCTCCTCGGCTTCATTCAGAGGAATTTCTTTTTCCCATTCGTAACGGCTGATACCGGATGCATCGGATGCTCCCTTAATGGTGAGATACCCCTGCCCGCCACGTATGCGTACCCGCACCGTCCGTCCGCGCGCACTGCTGATATATCCCTGAGTGATACGGTCCTGCGAGTATGCTTGCGACTTGTATTCTCCTTTTACGAGAAATTTCCGTTCTATCTCTTGCGGCATATTTATCTTCTGAATCAGCCTAAGAAGGAATAGCCCACCAGCATGGCAACCACCAATACCAAAGCGGCAACTCCGATAATCAGCAATACTCTCCTGGCTTGTTGTTCTTCTTTCCGGCTGTGCATTACTTTCTTTTTACTCTTTCCCATGGTGTTTCTATAGTTTAAAGTTCAACGATAAACAAAGTAAAAGGAAATTCGGGAAGTTTGCAAGCATTTATAAAAGAAAAAAGAAAGGAATGTGTCAAAACAAAAAAACGCTTGTTATTTGTTTCTTTATCAGACACGGGATTACACGGAGTTCACCGAAAAAGAATAAAGCAAATCTGCGAAATCCGTGCAATCCCGTGCCTATAAAAAGGAAAACAGAAAGGACTAAATGTTATCTCCGCCTGCAAATTCCATCAGGTAGGCCTTGACGAAACCATCTATCTTACCGTCCATTACCCCGTTTACATCCGAAGTCTGGAAATTGGTACGGTGGTCTTTCACGCGGCGGTCGTCGAACACGTAACTGCGGATTTGCGAACCCCACTCAATCTTCTTCTTGCCGGCTTCCACCTTTGGCCGGGGCAGTTCACCAAGGTGCGGTTGCTGCTCGACGTGCGTGAGGATGCCGTCGTCGTGCCGTCGAAGGCCATCGAGATCGAGAAGGGCGGTGCCTACATCTACGTGGTGCGCCCCGACAGCATCGTCGAGAAGCGTTTTGTCGAGACGGGTCCCGAATGGGGCAACAACATCGTCGTCGAACGCGGCCTGGTGCGGGGCGAGGATATCGTCGTCGAGGGCTACCATAAACTCCAGCACGGCATGAAAGTCGAACCGGTCGCTCCGCGCCGCGATGAAGAGGCCGAAAAACAACAGTAGCCTATGAAAGCGGACTTCTTTATCGACAGGCCCGTCTTTTCGACGGTGCTGTCCATCATCATCGTGATCGTGGGTTTCATCGGCCTGGCACTGCTGCCCGTCGACCAGTACCCCCAGATCGTACCTCCCGTGGTGCGTATCTCGGCGTCGTACCCCGGTGCCGATGCGCAGACCGTGACGCAGGCCGTGGCTACGCCCATCGAGCAGGAGTTGAACGGTACCCCCGGCATGATCTACATGGAGTCGTCGAGCTCCAACTCGGGCGGTTTCTCCGCCACGGTGACCTTCGACATTTCGACGGATCCCGACCTGGCGGCCGTGGATATCCAGAACCGGCTGAAGAAGGCCGAGGCGCGCCTTCCTGCCGAAGTGGTGCAGAACGGCATCTCGGTCGAGAAGCAGGCGGCCAGCAAACTGATGACCATAACCCTGCTTTCGTCCGACCCCAAGTTCGATGAAATCTACCTTTCGAACTATGCGACGCTCAACGTGCTGGACATGTTGCGCCGTGTTCCCGGAGTGGGCAGCGTTTCGAACGTCGGCAGCCGTTATTACGCCATGCAGATATGGGTCATGCCCGACAAGCTGGCCGACCTGGGGCTGACGGTCAAGGATTTGCAGACGGCGCTCAAAGACCAGAACCGCGAGTCTGCCGCCGGCGTGCTGGGGCAGGCCCCCATGAACGGCATCGACGTGACGATCCCCATCACGGCGCAGGGGCGTCTGTCGTCTGTCAGCGAATTCGAGGACATCGTCGTGCGTGCCAACCCCGACGGGTCGATCATCCGCCTGAAAGACGTGGCGCGTATCTCGCTCGAAGCTTCGTCCTATAATACCGAGAGCGGCATCAACGGCGGGAACGCCGCCGTGCTGAATATCAACATGCTGCCCGGAGCCAATGCCATGGAGGTGGCGGCGCTGGTCAAGGCGGCCATGGAGGAGATCAGCCACAACTTCCCCGAGGGCATCAGCTACGAGATTCCGTTCGACATGACGACCTACATCTCGGAGTCGATCCACCATGTTTACCAGACATTGTTCGAAGCGTTGCTGCTGGTGATCCTCGTGGTCTTCCTCTCGTTGCAGAGCTGGCGCGCCACGATCATCCCGATCGTTGCCGTGCCCATCTCGCTGATCGGTACCTTCGGCGTGATGCTCGTTTTCGGGTTTTCGCTCAACATGCTGACGCTGTTGGGGCTCATCCTCGCCATCGGCATCGTGGTCGACGACGCCATCGTCGTCGTGGAGAATGTCGACCGCATCATGAACGAGGAGCACCTCTCGCCCTACGAGGCTACTAAAAAGGCGATGTCCAACCTGAGCGGGGCGCTGATCGCCATGTCGCTGGTATTGTGCGCCGTGTTTGTCCCGGTGAGTTTCCTTTCGGGCATTACGGGCCAGCTCTACCGCCAGTTCACCATCACCATCGCCGTGTCGGTGGTCATCTCGACCGTCGTGGCGCTGACGCTCAGCCCTGTGATGTGTGCGCTTTTCCTGCGGCCCGAAGGCGAGGGGAAGAAAAACCGCTTTTTCCGCCGCATCAACCTCACCCTGGCGACGGGCAACAAGTTCTACGGCCGCATGATTCAGGGGGCGCTGAAGCATTCGCGCCGCATGTTCGCCGCCTTCGGCATCGTGCTGATCGGCATCTGGCTGATGAACAGGCTCGTGCCGCAGAGCTTCATGCCGCAGGAAGACCAGGGTTACTTTACCGTCGAACTGGAGTTGCCCGAGGGGGCGACGATCGAACGCACCCGTGAGGTGACCGACCGCGCGATGAAGTTCCTGATGGCCGATCCCGACGTGGAATACGTGCTCAATGTCACGGGTTCCAGTCCGCGCGTGGGTACCAACCAGGCGCGCAGCCAGCTGACCGTGATCCTCAAACCGTGGGGTGACCGCGACTCCGAGGGGCTGAGTTCCGTGATGCAGCGCGTGCGCACCGAACTCTCGCGCTACCCCGAAAGCAAGGTATACCTCTCGACGCCCGCTGTGATTCCCGGTCTGGGCAACTCGGGCGGTTTCGAGATGGTGCTCGAAGCACGGGGCAATACGACCTACCAGGATTTGCAGCATGCCGTGGATACGCTGATGTATTACGCTTCGCAGCGTCCCGAATTCACGGGGCTGGCATCGTCCATGCAGGGCGACATTCCGCAGCTCTATTTCGACGTCGACCGCGACAAGGCGCAGCTGCTGGGTGTCTCGATGTCCGACATTTTCTCGACGATGAAGGCCTTTACGGGGTCGATCTACGTCAATGACTTCAATATGTTCAACCGCATCTACCGCGTTTACATCCAGGCCGAGGCTCCCTACCGTGCGCAGCGCGACAACCTGAACCTCTTTTTCGTGCGCGGAGCGGGCGGTGTGATGATCCCGATCACTTCGCTCGGGACGACGCACTATACGACGGGCGCAGGCAACATCAAGCGTTTCAACATGTTCAACTCGGCCACCATTTCCGGTGAGGCCGCGCACGGTTACAGTTCGGGGCAGGCGATGGGTGTGCTGGAAGAGCTCGTCCGCAAGCACTTGCCCGCGTCGATCGGCGTCGAGTGGAGCGGCCTTTCCTACCAGGAAAAGCATGTCGGCGGGCAGACCGGCCTGGTGCTGGCGCTGGCCTTCCTGTTCGTCTTCCTGTTCCTTGCGGCGCAGTATGAGAGCTGGTCGGTGCCCGTGGCCGTCATCCTGTCGCTCCCCGTGGCCGGCATCGGCGCCTACCTGGGTATCTGGATCTGCGGGCTGGAAAACAATATCTATTTCCAGATCGGACTGGTGATGCTCGTGGGACTGGTGGCCAAGAACGCCATCCTGATCGTGGAATTCGCCAAGGAAGAGGTCGAGAAGGGCCGCGATGCGGTCTCCGCGGCGCTCACGGCGGCGCACCTGCGTTTCCGCCCGATCGTCATGACCTCGCTGGCCTTCATCCTCGGTCTGCTGCCGCTGGTCTTCGCTTCGGGGCCGGGCTCGGCAAGCCGTCAGGGGATCGGTACGGGCGTCTTCTTCGGCATGTTGGTCGCCATTACGGTAGGCATTGTCTTCGTGCCCTTCTTCTTCGTGTGGATTTACCGGATTAAAGAAAAACTGAAACGATGAAACGACTTGCGATATTTCTTATGATACTGGCTGCTGCCGCTGGGCTGGGCTCCTGCTCGGCCGTGCGTCACTGCAAGGCGCCCGAGGTCGACTTCCCGGCGGCTATCGCCGGGGGTGCTGCGGCCGATTCGCTCGCCATCGCCGACATGGAGTGGTGGCAGTTCTACGGCGATTCGACCCTGTGCAACATCATCCGTCATACGTTGGCCAACAACAAGGACATGCTTGCCGCCGCGGCGCGTGTCGAGCGGATGCGCCAGCTTTACCGCATCGGCAAGGCCGACCGCCTGCCGTCGGTGTCGGGAACGGTCTACGCCGATCACGAAACCAACGACTATGCGGGCGAGGCGCCGAGCCGCGACCCCGAATTCGGCGCCAAGGCTACCGTGAGCTGGGAGCTCGACCTGTGGGGAAACCTGCGCTGGGCCAAGCGCAAGGGCGGTGCCGAATACCTCGCATCGGTCGAGGACAGGCGTGCGATGCAGATGACGCTCGTGGCCGAGGTCGCCGCCGCCTATTTCCGGTTGATGGCGCTCGACAACGAGCTTTCCATCGTGCGGCGTACGCTCATCACGCGCAGCGAGGGTGCTTACCAGGCGCAGTTGCGTTTCGAGGGCGGCCTCACCTCTGAAACGGTCTTCCAGCAGGCGAAAGTGGAGTACGCCTCGACGGCGGCGCTGATCCCCGACCTCGAACGCAAGATCGAGGTCATGGAAAACAGCATTTCGCTGCTCATGGGCGAAAATCCCGACTGGCGGGTCGTGCGTAGCAAGATGAATACCGAGGCGGAGTTCGCCGAGTCGCTTCCCGTGGGGTTGCCGTCGGAATTGCTCCTGCGGCGTCCCGACGTGCGGGCTTGTGAGCAGCAGCTCCGTGCGGCGATGGCCGCCGCGGGCATGGCCTACGCCGACCGCTTCCCGCGCATCGTGTTCAACCTGACGGGCGGCTGGGAAAACGACGATGTGAGCGGGTTTTTCCGCTCGCCGTTCTCGTATGTCGCCGGTACGCTCGCCTCGCCGATCTTCGGGTTCGGCCGTAAACAGGCCCGGTACAAGGCCGCGCTGGCCGCCTACGACGAGGCCCGGCTGGGGTATGAACAGAAGGTGCTGACGGTTTTCAAGGAGGCCAACGACGCCGTGGTCAGCTACCGCAGCGTTCGCCGGACGGCCGCGCTGAAGGTTAACCTGCGCGACGCAGCCCGGAAATACGTCGAACTCGCCCAGCTGCAATACCGGGGCGGGAGCATCAATTATATCGACGTGCTGGATGCGCAACGCCGCTATTTCGACGCCCAGATCGGGGTCAGCAATGCCGTGCGCGACGAGCACCTGGCTTTGGTCGACCTTTACAAAGCCCTGGGCGGCGGCTGGGCGGAATAACCCTGCCGGCTTCTTTGGTTTATCGCTATGCCCGGATCCGCGCGGATCCGGACTTTTTATTCCCGGGACGCCGTTTCGTGGCATCTTCCCCGAAAACTCCTTTTGTCATGCTCATACGAAACATCCTTCCCCGGGAAAGTTCTTCCCGCCGGGCCGTGATTCGGAGCCCGGGAATCGGAATCGGAATAGTGCCGGCCTGCCGATGTCCCCTGTGCGGGTCGGATCAATCCCGGACTCTTTTCTTTCCCCATTTGGGGCGGATGTCGAGGAATATTTCGAAATTTATCCCCGGCATGGGGCGTCCCAGCACGGAAACATACTCTTCGTCGAAGAGGTTTTTGACGGCGGCTTTGACCGAAAAATCGGCCCAGCGTGCGGAAAACAGCTTCTCGAGAGTCACGTCGTTCATCAGGTAGTAGGGGACGTTGCCCGTGTAGGTGAATGCGTTGCTCGTCATGGTGAACCGCTCGCTGTAATAGCACCACTTGTATAGCAGGCGCCAGCTTTTGTAGGCCAGACGCCCTGTCACCGCGGCCGAATATACGGGCACGTAGGGGAGTTGCCTGCCCAATGACCGGTCGCCCTTGCTGAACGCTTCGCCCCGGTTGACCGAGGGCGTCCACGAGAAGTTGCCGTCCAGTCCCAGCTGCCACTCCTTCGAGAGCATACGGTCGTACCCGGCTTTCAGTTCCACGCCGTAAGCGTGTACGTCCTTCATGTTGAGCGGCGTCCAGTAGTTGGTGTTGCCGCCCAGCGGCAGCCAGAGAATCCAGTCGTCGATGTAGGAATCGAACCATGTCGCCTCGCCGTGCAGCGAATATACCCCTTCCTTCCCTACGGCAAACGATATCCCGCCGTCGTACGAGAACCCCGATTCGGGTACGAGGTCGGTGTTCCCGCCCGGTTGGAAATAGAGGTCGTTGAGCGTGGGATAACGGTAGTTGCGCGATACGGAGGCTTTTGCCCGGATCGTCCCGCGTTTCGAGATCAGGTAGTCCGCATAGAACGCCGGGATGAGCGGCGTCCACTGCGCACCGTACATCTCTTCGCGCAGCGTGACGGACAGCCCCAGCCGTTCGGTGGGCATCCATTTGGCCGTGATGCTGGTCGAAAGCTCCGTGCGCGCGTGGTTGTATCCGATGGTCTTTCGGTTCATGTCCTGCGAGATGATCCTGCGGTCGTTGTTCGTGACGAAATGCTGGTGCAGGTCGGCCTGTGCCGTGAAGAGCCATTTGCGGCCTATGTAGTACTCCCCTTCGCCCGAGACGAAGAGCGTGTGGTACCAGTTCCGGGAGGTGGTCATGTACTCCAGTTTCCCGTTGCCCACGTCGTTGGCGTAGTCGTAGGCGAACCAGCTGTAGATGTATCCGGCCTTGGCCGCGACTTTCCAGTTCCGGCGCAGGTGATCCCACGACAGCACGCTGCGCAGCGTGCGTTCGCGCTGTTCGTTGATGAATTTCTTCGGATCGCCGTAATCGGTCGTCATGCGCCCCAGCCCGCGCTTCGAGGCGATCAGCCAGGCGTTCAGGCCGAACCGGTCTCCGTTGCCCGTGTTGTAATAGGCCTCCTGCAACAGGTGGAAGTCGCGGAAAGCTCCGTCGTCGTGCTTTTCGCGGGGATAGTACGAACCGATGATGTTGTGCTCGTCGTCGTAGATGTTTTCCTTCTTGTCGTGGTTCCGGTAGGAATATTCGTTAGGGGACGACGAATATACCACGCGCGTGGAGGTCTGCCAGCGGTCGTTGCCGTAGGTGAGACGCAGGAATTCGTCCGTCGTCCAGAATGACCCGATGCCCTGGGTGTATTGCAGCCCGAAGCCCTGCGTATCGGCGGGTTTGGTCGCCAGCATGACCGCACCGCCCAGGCCGCCGCCCGTGACGTTGACCGACGAGGTGCCGTGCAGCAGTTGTGCGTCGTCGACGAAGTAGGAGGGAATCATCGAGAAATCGGTCATGCCCAGCATCGGCGAGTTGATACGCATGCCGTTCCACACCACCTGCGTGTGCGAAGGGCCCGTGCCGCGGAATGCGACCGTCGAAAGCGTCGCCCGTCCGTATTGCTTGATGAAGATCGACGAATTGAATGTCAGCACGTCGGCCATCGACAGGGCAATGTTCTCGTGCAGGACGAGCGTGTCGAGCTGCGTTTTCTGAACGCCTATTTCTTTCATGGGTTTCACGCCCGTCACCCCGACTGCGCGGATGGGCAACACCAGCGACGGATTCTCGTTCCACCACCCTCCGTCCGACGGCGCCTTGTCCTGGGCGGCGGCGCTCCACCAGAGGGCGATGCTGAACAGCGGGATTAGGAGTCTCTTCATTGCTTCGTGTGTTTGTCGGGTTATCGTTTCCAGCAGAAGGCGCCCGGGGTGACGCCCGCGTAAAATTCGTCTACCGCGTCGCCGTCGGCCGTATAGCGGTAGACGATCCCCTGCTGCTGGTAGTCGATGGCATCGGCCACGTAGACGTCGCCGTTGTCCGGGTCGACCGTCAACCCGTAATATTTCGTCTCCCGGTATTCGAGGAACGGGCGCGCCGGGAGCTGTTCGGCAGCTACGGGCATGCGCCAGACATCCTTGTTGATCCAGTACAGCGTGTCGCGCGTGCCGTTGAGCTGCACTTCCGAGGGTGCATCCCCCTCTCTGAAACGGAACTGCTTTTCCAGGCGGAACGAGGCGGCGTCGATGCGGTACAGTGCCGGAACATCATATCCGTAGGGGCTGCCTTCGTAACCGCCGTCGGTGATCGTCCACAGCTTGTCGTTGGCATCCAGTACCAGCGATGTGGGTTGTACGCCGACGACCAGTTCGTCCACCACCCTGTCGGTTCGGGTGTCGATCTTCAGCAGCCGGTTCTGGTACGACCAGCAGTTCACGTAGACGTATTGCCCGTACTGTACCATCTGCTCGGTCGATCCCGATCCGGGTGTCATGCCGGGACACTCGATGTAGCCCGTGATCTCGTACCACCTGGGGTTGACGATGAAAATGCGGTTGTCCCAAAGCTGGGTCACATAGGCCTTTTCGTCGGAGACGAAGTGGATGTACCGCGGCGAGGTGAGGTTCGTGATGCGGCCCACCTCCTTGAATGTACGGAGGTCGATTGCGAAGACGACATGCGAATTGTTCACAACGATCCATCCCAGATCGTTGTGGATGGTCATCGACTGTGCCACGTCGCCCAGCTTCATGGCGTTGGCACGGTAGAAAACCTCGTTCTCGACCTTTTTCGTTGCCGGGTCGTAATAGGAGAGCGTGGCGTTGCCGTACTGGAAATTCCCCTCGTTGGTGATGAACAACCCCGGCCCCGTCGCGGCGAACTCTTCCATGTCTGCGTAGTCCCACTTCATGCAGCCGCCCAGTGCCGGCAGGCACAGGATCACGGGCAGGATATGTCGTAAAATCCGTTTCATGCGTCGAAAATTAAAGAAACGACCGGCCCCTCCTCTTCCCTGGTGCGGGGCTACGGCCGGCTGCATCGGACGTCCGGTGCGGCCTTCGTATTTGTCAAACTGATTTTACATCCGGGAATATGCCTTGCCGGCAGGCTCTTCATGCCGATCACGATCCATTCCCCTGGATTGTAAAATCATTGCAACGGCAGGTCTTCTGACTCGTTCCCGTCGAGACGCCTTCCCGGCCGGACTGGGGCCAGTGGCAAAAGATTGTCAGGACTTGTTGTGCCATTTCGGGTGGCAGGAACTCACAGCAGAGGGAACTGTTGCCGATTTTCACGGCATTCCCTTTTAATCGGTCAGGGGGTTGCGGAACCCCTTTGCGAACCATTGCGCAACAAAAGTATAAAAAATTCGGGTTCGCAAGGCCTTATAACGAAAAAAGGTCGCCGTATGGCGACCTTTCCGAGCCGAAACCGGGACTTGAACCCGGGACCTCTTCATTACGAGTGAAACGCTCTACCAACTGAGCTATTTCGGCTTGCCGAGAACATTAAGCTCTCTTTGGGATTGCAAATATCTGAAAAAAATATTTTTCTCGCAACAATTTTCGGAAAATTCTCGCATTTCTTGCTATATTCGCGTCAAAACTAACCGAAAACAGACCGGGTTATGATTACTTTCCTGGGGTGCCTGGGGCTCCTCGTGGCAGCATATTTCACCTACGGACGCTATCTCGAACGCCTGTGCGGCGTGGATGCTGCGCGGCCTGTGCCTTCGGCCACGTCGTTCGACGGGGTGGATTATATCCCGATGCCGATGTGGAGGACTTTCCTCATACAGCTGCTCAATATCGCGGGGCTGGGGCCGATTTTCGGTGCCGTGCTGGGGGCGGCATACGGCCCCGTGGCATTCCTGTGGATTACCTTCGGCGGTATCTTCATGGGGGCGGCGCACGACTTCATCGCCGGGATCGTCTCGCTGCGCAGCAACGGTGCGAGTTTGCCCGAGACCGTCGGCACCTACCTCGGGCCGGGGATAAAACAACTTATGCGCATCTTTTCCGTGGGGCTGATGGTGCTCGTCGGCGCTGTCTTCCTGTCGCAGCCCGCTTCGCTGATCGCCAACCGCATCGAGGCCCCGTCGCTGTCGGGTATCGCCTTCGGCGGGTTCTCGTGGTTGCTGCTCATCATTCTGGGCGTTATCCTGATCTATTATATCGTGGCGACGTTGCTGCCCGTGGACAAGATCATCGGCCGTATCTATCCGGTTTTCGGCTGCGCACTGCTTTTCATGGCGCTGGGAATTCTCGCCGTATTGCTTTTCAGCGGCAAATATACGATCCCCGAGTTTACCTCCCTGGAAAATTGCATTGCCGACCCGGAGCGGTTTCCGATCCTGCCGATGCTCTTTACGACCATCGCCTGCGGCGCTATTTCGGGCTTCCATGCGACCCAGTCGCCGCTGATGGCACGCTGCCTGCGCTCCGAACGGCAGGCCCGCCCCGTGTTTTACGGCGCCATGATCTCCGAGAGCATCATCGCGCTGATATGGGCGGCCATCGCCATGGCATTCTGGAACGGTGCCTCCGGGCTGAATGCCGCGATTGCGGAGTATGGCGGGCAGGCGGCCGTGATGGTCGATGTCATCGCCCGCACTACGCTGGGCGAAGTGCTGGCCGGACTGGTGATCTTCGGGGTTGTGGCCTGCGCCATCACCTCGGGCGATACGGCGTTCCGTTCGGCACGGCTGATCGTGGCCGATTTCATGGGGCTCGAACAGCGCAGCCTGCGCAAGCGAATCTATATCAGCATCCCGCTCTTCGCTGCGGGGCTGGTCATTATTTTCTGCCTGCCGTTCGAGGCCATGTGGAGCTATTTCGCATGGATGAACCAGACACTGGCGATGGTCACGCTGTGGATGATTACGGCCTACCTGAACAAACGGGGCCGTAACCGCTGTGTGGGGCTCCTGCCGGCGCTGGTCATGACCTACGTCTGCATGTCCTATGTCTTTATATCGCCGCTTATGTGCGGCATGCGCGACCGGGCAGCGGCCTACCTGCTGGGCGGCGCGCTGACACTCGCTATACTGATAACCATGATTTTTAAAATGCGCCGCGATGCAAAAAGCATATCTTAACCCCACGCCCGACCAGACTTTCGAAATCGTCGGCGACGGGCCGTATAATTTCACCAGGGTTTTGGCACACACCCGTGAGCTGGAGGCCGCGGGGAATGTCGAAGATGCCTGCAATGAACGTTACCAGGCATTCCAGCGGCTTGCGGGGTTGCTGCCCGAAGACGAAGAGATCAACCTCGAATGGAGCCACCGCAATTCGCAGTCTGCGCTCGAACTGATCCGTGCCTCGGCCATCGACCACTTTCTGATCAACGATTTCGAGATGTCTGCGGCGCTGCTGGAGATGCTCCTGGAGCTGGATCCCGAAGACCACCTCGAGGGGAGCGAACTCTTGGCGTTCGATTACCTGGCGATGGACGAGCAGGAACTGTTCGACGAAGTGATAAACGACGTTTCGGACAAATGTGCCAGCCGCGGGATATTGCTGCTCTGGTCGGCATTCCGTCGTGAAGGGACGCTTCCCGAAGGAGAATTGCTGCATTTCAAGACGCGGTTTGCGCCTTTCTTCCGGGAATTTACGGCCGCCGAGCACCCTGCCGACGATGCTTACCTGCGGGATATCGAGGGCGAACGTCCCTCCGTGCAGGCGCAGGCGCGCGAACTTTGGTTGCAGACCGAGAACCTGTGGGTATTGTGGCCCGGGTTTATCGCTGCGCTGCAGGCTGCGCAGTAGGCCGCAGGTGTGTCCGCTATTCTTCGCAGGCTTCGGCAGGGCGGGGTTGTTGCCGGCTGCGATCCGCATAGGCTATGCGACGTTTGAAATGTCCTTCGGTGGCGCGTTTGTAGCCCTCGGTGTGCTTTTCTTGGTGTAGGCTGGCAGGTGCCCGGTTCCCCGTGCGAGCCCGTTGCGCTTATTTCTCTTTCTTGTCGCGTACCAGCTCTTTGAAGCAGTGTCGGCAGATGGCTTCGTAGGAGTCCGTTTCGCCCAGTACGACCAGCTTTTCGTCCTGTGTGAGGCGGTGCGAGTGATGGGCGAGGTTGCCGCAGCGGACGCAGATGGCGTGCACCTTGGTGACATATTCGGCCGTGGCCATCAGCGCCGGCATCGGCCCGAAGGGTTTGCCGGTGTAGTCCATGTCCAGCCCTGCGACGATGACCCGCACGCCGCTGTCGGCCAGTTCGCGGCAGACCTCGACGATGCTGTCGTCGAAGAATTGCGCTTCGTCGATGCCCACGACGTCGACCTCCGAGGTCATCAGCAGGATGTTGCGCGGCGAGTCGACCGGCGTGGAGCGGATGGCGTTGGCGTCGTGCGAAACGACCTCCTCCTCCGAGTAGCGCACGTCGATGCGGGGTTTGAATATCTCGACTTTCTGGTTTGCGTACCTGGCGCGTTTGAGGCGGCGTATCAACTCCTCGGTCTTACCCGAGAACATCGAGCCGCAGATTACTTCGATCCAGCCCTTGCGGCTGGCATTTTCCAAAAACATAAGCTCCCAATCGTGTTTCTTAATCTTGTTTCAGTCTTGTTCCCCGCTGCGGCGCTGCCGTTTGGCTTCCCTCTTATTCGCAGTCGTCGATGCGGGTAATCCGTGCGCCGAGGGCGTTCAGACGCCCGTCGATGTCCTTGTAGCCGCGGTCGATCTGGTCGATGTTCTGGATCGTCGAAACCCCTTCGGCCGACATGGCGGCGATCAGCAGCGCCACACCCGCACGTATGTCGGGCGAGGTCATGCGCGTGGCCCGCAGGCGGATGCGGTGGTCGTGGCCGATGACCGTGGCACGGTGCGGGTCGCAGAGGATGATCTGCGCCCCCATGTCGATCAGCTTGTCGACGAAGAACAGGCGGCTTTCGAACATCTTCTGGTGGATCAGCACGGCACCTTTGGCCTGCGTCGCCACCACGAGGAAGATCGACAGCAGGTCGGGTGTAAGCCCCGGCCACGGGGCGTCGGCGATCGTCATGATCGACCCGTCGAGGAAGGTGTCGATGCTGTAATGTTCCTGCTGCGGGATATAGATGTCATCGTCATGCTGCTCGAAACGGATGCCCATGCGGGCGAACTGCGCCGGGATGATGCCCAGGTTCTCGAACGATACGTTGCGGATCGTCAGTTCCGACTGGTTCATGGCGGCCATGCCGATGAAGCTGCCCACCTCGATCATGTCGGGCAGCAGCGTGTGCTCCGTGCCGCCGAGCGATTCGACGCCCTCGATGGTCAGCAGGTTCGAGGCGATGCCCGAGATGCGTGCGCCCATGCGGTTGAGCATCTTGCACAACTGTTGCAGGTAGGGTTCGCAAGCGGCGTTATAGATCGTCGTGAAGCCCTTGGCCATCACGGCGGCCATCACGATGTTGGCCGTACCGGTCACCGATGCTTCGTCCAGCAGCATGTAGGTTCCTTTCAACTCGCGGCCCTCGACCATGAAAAATTCGTCGGCGATGTCGAAATTGAACTTCGCACCCAGCTTCTGGAACCCGAGGAAATGGGTGTCCAGCCTCCTCCGGCCGATTTTGTCGCCGCCGGGTTTGGGTATGTAACCCACGCCGAAGCGCGCCAGCATGGGGCCGATGAGCATCACCGAGCCGCGCAGGCGCGTGCAGCGTTGCCGGTAGTCCTCCGTGCGGAGGTAGTCGAAATCTATTTCGCGGGCGCAAAAACTGTATGTATCCTCCGCGAGTTGTTCGACCTCGACGCCCATGCGCCGCAGCAGTTCGATGAGCTGCATGACGTCGAGGATCTGGGGAATGTTGTGCACCGTAACCCGTTCGGGGGTCAGCAGCGTGGCGCAGAGTATCTGCAACGCTTCGTTCTTGGCGCCCTGGGGCGTGATGCTGCCGTGGAGCCGATGGCCTCCTTCGACTTTGAAAATCGCCATAATCCGTGAAAATTAACGGCAGGAACCGTTTCCCGCCGTAAGCCGCTCTTGCCGTGCGGACATGTCCCGTGCGGACATGCGGCTTTGTCGGCGGCCACTCTCTCGTTGACAAAGATAAAAAGATTTCATGCTTTTTACCCGGCTTTTTGAAATATTTTCTTGAAAAATTTTTGTGGATAACTTTTTTGTTGTACTTTTGCAATCCGTAAAAATGTCTGAAACAACAAAAATTATATAGCTATGGCAATGAAGAGAACTTACCAGCCCTCGCGCCGGAAGAGAATCAACAAGCACGGTTTCCGCAGCCG
>OGXE01002077.1_pt1 | contig 15707 bp, 21 predicted proteins | sample 1576181 | NCBI WGS metagenome assembly OGXE01 (sample SAMEA3541478, study PRJEB24748) | human gut metagenome | biome: human gut; feature: human-associated habitat; material: faeces | place: China | collected 2012 | reverse complement strand
GTGGCAGCATCCAAAAAGATACCTCGCTTAACCAAGCCTGTCAGCGCAATTTCGATGTCCCAGCGGTCAAACTTAAATTTAGGGCGGTGCAGAACATCGTTGTATTCGTCCAGAATATCCTCATGCAGCAGAGGAATTACACGCCCCGCAAGAGCTTCTTGCAGAATAATACCGGGAACGGAGGAAATGTTAAACAGAGCGGAAACCACTACATTCGTATCAAGTACAACATAGTATTTCATGGTTACGCTCCGTTCCGAGCATTTCTTGACGCACGGTCAGCCCGGGACGCTGCAATTTCAGCATTGATCTCATCCAGCGACATATCGGCCGTGCCGTTCTGCTGTGCGGCTTCACTCAGGCTTTGCACGGCGCGGATCGCCCGCTCAGCTCTGTATTCCTGCTTGGGCAGCGTCATGGAAAAGGGAACGCCATTTACCACGACAGAGCGTTTCAAAAACATTCGGATAGCGGTGGGAAGGTCGATGCCGAGTTCATCGTAGACAGCGGCAGCCTTGGCGCGGAGATCATCGTCAACACGCACCTGCATAACACTTGTAGACATAAAAGCACCCCTTTCAAATATAATTGTATTGGTTTACAATGCAATTATATTCTATTATACGCAAAAAGTCAAGCGTTAGTCCTTGCGTATTCCCTAATGCGTTTTAATGCGCACAAAAGAAGCAGACTATGCAGGGAAAGCCGTGTGCAGCCGCTTCGGCTATTTATAAAATGTGGTCTTCTTGAATCAGCAGAATATCATCCCGTCCTTCAGCCTGATCGAGCATCCGCTGCGTAAACCCGCTCTTGGAAAACAGCCCGTACAGCACCTTATACCCAGGGAAAGCCGTGCGCAGCTCCGCAGACTTTTTTACCTTCTCCTCCAGCTCATAATAGACTGTCGCATCCACCGGCTTATTGTGGTACTTGCACTCTCCGGCAAATACCTGCTTCTTCTGGTGATCCACCGCCATCACATCGATCTCCGTATCGCCGTTGATATCGTTGAGCCAGTAAGAGCCGATGCGGGAGGGCGCGAAATCCACCGCCTTGCTCTGGCACAGGGAGGCAAAGATATCCTTGCAGATGTCCTCATAGGAGAAGGCAACGAATTTCTGGATAAAGTCCTTCTCCAACTCGTCCAGAACGATCTGCTGATTGTCCAGTTCCAGCTCCCCTTTGTAGGGATAGACATAGCGGAACCAGAAGCGGATGAAATTATCTGAAATGAAGTAGAGGCCCTTTCTGGACTTCTCCGGATTCTTCTCCGTGACCGGCGTTGCCTTTTTCAGAAAGTCCAGATCGATCAGCGTGGAGAGGTAGGGCGTCAGCGAAGATGTCTCCATGCCCAGGGCACCCGCGATCTTGCCCAGCTTGTGGTTGCCGTCCGCAATAGCGCGAATGATGGAAAAATAGCTGTTGGCGGACTGTACCTCGTCTTTTAGCAGGAAGTTTGGCTCCTCATAGAGAAACCCATTCTTGGACAGTACAACTTCCTGAATCTGACGGTAGAGGTCTTCCCCCGGTTCAAAAAACTCCAGATACTTCGGAACACCGCCCGTCACGGAATACTGCTCCACGGCCTGAGAGAACGGCTGCCCCTGCACGGCATAGAGGTCTGTAAACGGCAGCGGCTTCAAGCGGATCTGCGCGCTGCGCCGGCCATAGAGCGGACTATCGTGAGAAAGGGCGTGCTTCTGCATCATGCTGATCAGCGACCCGCAGAGGATCAGCATAACATTGCTGTCCTTCAGGATCTCGTCCCAGGCATTTTGCAGAATGGACGGAAAGGCCGCGTTCGTCTTGACCAAATACGGAAACTCATCAATGACCAGCACCTTCTTTTCCTCCGGACGGTAGTTGGCGATCTCCCGGAACAGATCCAGCCAGTCCGTGAAGGTGACCCGCTGCAGCATGGAGTTGCCCGTTACCCGGGCTACCACGCCGGCAAGACGCTTCATGCTCTGGGACTCCACTTCCTCCGTCGCAAGGAAATAAAATGCCTGTTTATCTTTGATGAATTCTTTGATCAGGGTCGTCTTTCCGATGCGGCGCCGTCCGTAGATCACAACAAAGCTGCCATCCCGGCGGAATTCCTTTTCCAGCGTATTCAATTCTTCTTTTCGTCCGATAAAGTTCACCTGTGCCACCTCCAGCATCTGCGATTTATTTATGATAAATTATATTATGATAATCTTGTTTATATTATACGCAATTTTCTGAAACTGTCAAGCGGTCTGCTATATGCGGGCCGCTTTTTCTATTCTTTACAAAAAGTTCAAATTTTAAGGGGACGATACCCCCCTTGAGCGGCGCGTAATACTACGAGGGATTTTTAAGGAGGCTCCCATGGATCAAATCAAACGAAACCTGTATGAACTGCTGTTCAGCTGCAAAGGAAACTGGCGTAACGCCATTTATGTCCCCTGTGGGCCGTGCCCACATCCCTGCAAGGTTGACTGCTCCGGTTGTCTCGCGGCGATCCGACAGGATGGCGCGCCGTTGCTTGTCGGCGTTCGGGAGTTCGAAGAAGAAACCGGAGAGCGGATCAATCCGGGAGAATGTATCGGAACGCTCAGCAAGGACGCCTTCTCCTCCCTCTTTTCCAGATACTTGATTTGGGAAATGACCAGTTCTGAGCAGTGTCCGATGGAATACCTCACAGATTCATCACCTTGCACCCTCGTTCCAAAATATCAGAAACAGAAAGGAGATCTCGCATGAAACGAATCAACATCACCTGCCCTGCCTGTGGTTCCAGGGCGTATCTTCGCCCGGCCAGCGTGGTTTATGGCGATAAGGCCCCAGACCCCGATGCCAAATACTATGTCTGCGGACGGTACCCCGCCTGTGACTGCTATGTGGCCGCGCACCGGAAAACGATGCTTCCCATGGGGACGCTGGCGGATAAGGCCCTGCGGAAAAAGCGGCACGATGCGCATGTGGCCCTGGACAGTCTCTGGAAGAATGGCATCATGAGCCGAAAAGAAGCCTACCGCCTGCTGCAGCTGTCTATGGGGCTTCCCGCCGAGGATGCGCATATCGCTAAATTCTCCGCTGCGCGCTGTGACGAGGTCATTGCGCTCAGCCGCAGGTTTCGCGCCGCCGCAGCAAGAGCGGCATAGCAAAATCAAACATAGAAAGAAGGGAAATCATGAGTATGGAATTTACCTTGAACGATCTCCAGCGCCAGAGAGTGGAGGATCACCTTGCGCTGGTGGAACAGGTGCTTCGCCGCAGCATCAAGACCAATGAGACGGTGGACGGCATGGGACATGATGATCTGTACCAGGAAGGCTGTATCGCCCTTTGCCGCGCGGCGGTTTCATACCGGGAGGAAATGGGAGCATTTCCTGCTTACGCCAGAACCGTTATCCGAAATTATTTGCTGGATCGCTGCCGTGAGATCCAATCTGCGCGAAAAAATCTGCCGTTGTTGTCGCTGGACGCTTTTGCCGAGATGGGAGCGCCGGAGCCGGTCAGCCCTTTTCATACAGAAGATTTGATCTCTGATGTTTCCTCCAACGCCCTGCTCTCCCATTTCAGGAACCGCTACCACGGCACCGCCCGGCTTGGGATCGAAGCGATGGAGCTGCGGGTCAGAGGCTACAGCTGTGCGGATATCGCCAAACTGTATCAAAAGAAACCAAACTACATCGGAGCCTGTATCTCACGGGCGGCGGAAAAGCTGCGCCGGGAGCGGATCGTGCGGGAGTTCTATACCGCCTGCACGGAACAGGATATCAAGAGCGCATAAGGAGGAGTTCGTATGGCAGAAAAAACACTTTATACGGCGTTGGGACATTTCCGCTGCCGGCACGATAGCGGGGGCCGGCGTTATCCGGTCATTCTCATGGATCACCGTGAGTTCGGAATGGATCCGCAGGAGATGACGCTTTGGACTGCCCTGTGTTGGCGTCTGACAGACCGGCAGCGTGCAGAGGAATTCTATGAACAGCTCTCCAACGGAATGGAGCTTTTCCCCCGGCGCAGCTTTTCAGACTGCCTTGACCGGCTCGTAACACGGGGGCTTGTTGCCAAGGGCAGCGGCACGACGGATTTTGACGCGCTCTATGACCTTCTCAGCGAGCTTTATGTTGTTCCCATCTCAAGCAGCTTTCCCCTGAAGGTGGTGACCTTTCTGAAACTGCTGTGCAGTGGAACGGCTCCTGGGTCGGCTTCAGCGCTCTTTCGGCGGGATCGGCGCACAGAGCCGGAACGGCACATTATGGCCCTCAGCCGCTGCGCGCCGCTTTCCACGGCGGAACTGGTTCGATGCGCGGAACGCGATATTTCGGCTACCGTCGGCAGTCAGCAGACGCTTGCGCTGCTGTATGGAGATCAGGAGACGACCAGCGACAACATCGTATCGGAAATGCGGACTGCCGCAGCTTGTCAGTCTGTGACAGCGGCGGTTGCCAATCTCTATCTTCGCAAGCAGGTCATCTTTGAGAGGGCCTGTGCATGAGCGGGTTTGAAAACTGGCCTGCTCCGATCCTGCGGCGGTGGCTCTTATCCGCCGCCGCAGGGCCGGTCATTTTCCTGATAGGGCTGGCAGGCCGCATTGCCCTGCACGACCCAACGCTTCTGACGCTCAGCACCTTATTGGCATCCTGCATAGTCGTTCGATGTATTCTGCTGTTTCAAGCGATCCGTCAGGGGGACTATGAAACGGTGGAGGGCATGTGTGTCGCTATCAAGCGAGCGCCCCTGGGAGGACACCAGCGTATTCGGCTGATGGATGAATCCGGCACTGCGCATGACCTCCTGCTGGACCGACGCCAAAAATTTTTGATCGGCAACAGCTACCGCGTCTATCTTCAAAGCCCTCCCGGAGCCGCGCTGCCGGAAGCGAGGATACCCCATGGCGCACTGCTGGGGCTGGAGGATCTTGGGGAGTGCCGGCCCGAATCGGAGATAGACTGTCAGGCTGCTGCACAGGAAGACCCCCATATCATAAAAACGGAGGATTTTAATGAGCAAGCATAAAAAGAGAAAGCATAAGAGAGTTGCAGATCCCTATGATGACTATATGCAAAAGCGCCATGCATACTGGGCAGCCTGTGCGAAAAAGGGAGAACTGACCGAAGAGCAGGCTCACACCTGCGATGAACTGGAGATGTTCGTCTCTGCGGTGATCGTATTCAGTGACATCTCTCCCCAAGATACCGAAATGTTTGAACGGGCATGGAGTTTTCGGGACGTTTTCCTCCGGTTTGCCTGCCAGCCGGAGGACGATCTGGAGCCTTCCTTCTATTTCCATGAGGAAGAACACACGCTTTACGTCCTTGCCGGACCGCGAAACGGATCGTCCGGAGCGCTCACAGAGGGTATGTTCTCATCTGTCCTGTTTACGGAGGAACGGATCTTTCTCCGATGAATATTGTCAAGACAGTTTTTCAAATGAAACTGTGAACACTTTGCGAACAGGCCGGATTCACAGAGATTTTTGGAGAAAAGAGATTGAAATCAGGTGAGAAAAATCAATGCCTGTCGGATTCGTGAAGTATCTGCCGTCTGCGCGTATGGATTGCACCGTTCCGCGATTCGCGGTGTCGTGCCGCTGGTACGCGGTTTCGCGTGACCTTTTGCGGTTTGAATGGTTATCGTTCGATTCCGTGAAGTGCAAATATGCGTTCTGCGTACAAGGCATCGACTGTGGCGCTCAAAATCGCCAGAAACGAAAAAAGCCCTGTGCCACGTTTAATACGCAGCACAGGGTAAAGTTAATTTGGGACTGTCGAAGTAGGTGGATTTGTTCACAACACTATGCTATAATTCAAGTAAAGACAAAATCAGAATTTTACAGAGGATTTCTATGAGCGTATGCACCTTTATTGCTTCGGATTGTCCCTTAAAAGAAGCTGCACCAGTTCAGGATTATCCGCTTGAAATAAACCTTGATAACGGTCAAATATATGATGGCGATGCAGATGATAACTATTTCCTGCTTCCGTTTGCAGATGTACGGGAATATAGCGATAAAAAGAACGGTGTCTATCTGGAATGGAACTACTACACAGAGGGCAGAGCAAAACAGCTCATTGAGTATCTGAAAAACGCCTTGCAGAACGCAGATTCCGTGGAACTCTGGCGTGTGTGGTTAGGGGTTAGCGATGAATTTGAGGACAGCCCTGTTATTCATCGACAGACCATTTCCGTTGATGAACTTACCGTAAAGCATATCGAAGAAATTGACCATGCTGATGTTTGGAATACTCCCGATAAAATGTATCCTAACAGGCCATCATTCTATTGCTTGGAAATAAGACGATGCTAATTTTGGGAGGTGCTTCCGATGATAAAAGAAATCGAAATTCAAGGTTGTGTTACCGTTCCCGAAGAGGTTTCGATGGATGAGTTTATTGATAAATTCATCGCATTCATTGAGAAAAATGAGTGGAGTTTTGGCGGTGGGTACAAGACAATTATCGATGGATACTATATGAATGGTGATGGTACACGAGGGAAATCTATCCTTGATGAGTGAATAGCCTTAACTGTGAAAGAGGAGTATTGGAGAAACATATATTTGTCGAACGGGAGGTGCGTTCATGAAAGCCATTGACATACATGGTATGACCAATATGGAACTTGTTCGGGGAGAAACCGACGAATGGTACTTGGCAACAGACTATATTCACGGGGACCTCTATGAAGCGGAAGAGCTATTCCGACAGGGACATCCTGTGCGGAGCAACAGGCTGTATCTCATCCACTATCCGGACGGTACGGTTTATGAGGCAGTCTCAAGCACAAATCGGAGTCATTTCGACTCCGATTTGTGCTTTTTGCCGCCGTTCGCTCGGCGGATTTTCCATTGTTTCCGTCCAGACCTGCCCGCTTTTTTCGCGTTCTGGGTCAAAAGTGGGTCAGAGGCTGTAATATCCGTAGAGGACTGGCGAGCTGCAACCTTGCGCCACAGTCCACACTATCTATCCTCATACCACAAATGGCGTAAAGGCCAGCGTTTCGTGGGTGTATTTGTCCATCACGGCAGTTGCTACGGCCTCGGTGACAGAGTGAAAGTCACCACTGTTGACATACTGATCCGTTGTGACGGAGTAGTGCCATGGTGAGCCGCCGGAGCCGTCATCCAGATACAGCAGCGTTTCCAGATGCTGTAACTCTCCGCTGGTATAGCGGTAGTAAGAGTAGCTGCTTTCAAATGCGCTGCTGCTGCCTTCGTTTGCCAGACTGCCATCGGTGCAGAGATACCAGCGGTTACGGTTCCAACCGTTGACCACGCAGACGGCTCTCGTACCGCCAGAGCGGTAGATGTTGAAAATCACGGCGTGTCCTGCATCCCAATTCGCACCGAGCAGCAGTTCAGAGATCCCATCACCGTCAAGATCGCGCAGCAGCCAGCCGGGTGTCTGGTAGTAGTCATTCGCTGTCAAAAGATCAGAACTGAAATCTGTTTCGGTGCCGTGTGTACCGGCGAGGCGGAGATCGCAGATATTGGCCAACACCTCATCGTACTCGGAGTATCCGGTCACGCGGGGCCAGAAAGTAAACACCGCGCCTGCAGCAAGATAGCCTGTGGAAACGGGAGATTCTGTCAATGTAACGATCAGACGCCCGGTCCCGTCTGCGGTTATGTCTGCCGCGAGAGTGCCGCCAATATCCGCAGTGCCGGAGATATGCAGGATATTCATCTGCGGGTCATAGCTTTCTGCTGTATTGTCGACAGAAGTAAACTTATAGATGCCAAGGTATACCTCATAGCTGCCATCGGTGTTTTTTCGGATTGTCAGACTGGAGCCCATGTCATCGGCGTAGCTGCCGATGAGGGCATCTGCCGTACTGCTTTCATTTTCCACACGGAAGCTCTCCGCCATCATGCGAAGCTGCGTTGCCTGCACTTCAACCTCTGACTCGTCCGCATTGTCGTAGCTCCAATGAGTTTCTACCCAGTAGCAGGATTCATTGGATAGCACGGGATAGAGGTAGACGATCGTGTTGCTTAACCCTTCCTGTGTGACGCAGCGGTAGTATCCGTCCAACTCTTCTACGGCGTGACCGGCGTTTTGCAGACCGGCCAGCTCATCTGCAAGGCTGTCCTGCTTCACAACGCTAAGGTAAGCGTCGCTGTTGTCAGCCAACCACACGCGAGTTCCGAGATTACGCAGCCATTGACCAACAATGCAGATGCTCCAATCATCCACATAGAAGCGGTTCGCATCGGCAGCTTGCGTATCACCGACCTGAAAACTGTCAGGCAGAGGGGAATCTCCCTCGGTGTACGGCCAAGTGATATGGGTGCTCCGGTAGGTATCTCCGTCAATTCGGATATAGATATTGCCATTGTTCGTAACTGTGTGCTGCACGCCGTCAGCTGTGGTGATGTAGAGTGTCATCGTACTGCCGTTGAACGACTCTGGTTCACTGATATACCGTCCGCTACTTTTGTTGATGAGTGCAACCGCCTCGGCAATTTCGTCTGCATTGAAGTCTTTATACTGCTTGTTGGTCGCCTGCGGCATAATCGTCAATTCAACACGCACCACATCCTCCACGCGCAGATTCTTCGCCCACTTCATCGTTTCGTGTTCCGGATCGGTCAGAAAGCACACCGCTACAACGATGCACACGGTGACTGATGCCGCGACCACCCAAAACGCGGGCTTTTTGTAGTGAAGCGCATTCCGCACACGCTCCTTGACGCCGACTTCGCCGAACGCCAGAGGACAGGCAACGACTGCTTTACGCGGTACGCTGCACGCAAGCAGTACCGTCGAATAAGTCTTAATAGCAGTCTCATTCATGTCGCGGATCACACGCTCGTCGCAGGCCAGTTCAATGTCGCGGCAGAGCAGCGCATAGGCGAGCCACAGCACGGGGTTGAACCAGTAGACAGCCAGCAGCGCGAAGCCCAGTGGCTTCCACCAGTGGTCACGCCGCGCGAGATGCGCTTGCTCGTGCGCCAGTACATTCTGCCGCTGCACCTCGTCCAGAGTGGACGGCAGATAGATGCGCGGTTTTACGACGCCGAGAATGAACGGCGAGGAGATGGCATCACAAAGGTAGATATTTTCCCGCACACGAAGCGATACGCTTACACGCCGCCGCAGCCGCAGGTAACTCACGAGTGCGTAAGCAAGCATCGCCGCGAGGCCGATGAGCCACGCCCAGCCTGCGATATATGCCCCTGCGTAGAGCGGGTTGACGTTGGCTGTCGGCACGGCGGCAAAATGCTCGCTGAGCGAGGGATTCACTGCGTTGTCGATGATGTTCACGCCGCTCGTGATGGTTGGCGCAGGGTCAAACTGCACGACCGCGGGACTGACCGTTTCGGCACTGGGGATCAGGCTCAAAGCACTTTCGATGGAAAATGGCAGCATAAGCCGCAGCGCGACGATGCCCCAAAGCAGAACATTCATCCACTTGGGCGAACGCTTTGATATCAGGCGCAGTACCAGCACGGCCAGCACCAGCCAGCTTGCGGAAATGCTCAGATTTAAGAGCTTCAAAAAGACGGCAGCCATGGTCTCACTCCTTTCCGCAGCGGTCGATCATGCGCTGAATTTCCGCAATGTCCTTCTCCGAAAGAGATTTCCGCGTGGTAAAAGCCGCCAGAAACGCGGGAAGGGAACCGTCGAAGGTGTCCTCCACAAATTTCTCGCTCTGTACGGCGTTATAACCCTCCTGTGAGAGAAGAGAAGTGACCGTGCCGTTTTCGTTCTGAAAGATACCGTGTTCGCAGAGTTTTTTCAAAACTGTGTAGGTCGTGGATTTTTTCCATTGCAGCTCCTGTTCGCACAGTTTCACCAGTTCACCGGAGGTCAGCGGCTCGTGCTGCCAGATGAGTTCTGCAAAATGCGTCTCAACAACGCCCAGTTTGTAACCGTCCATGTGGGCCTCCTTTCTTTGTTGGTCTATTTATGATAGATTTTTGATACTTGAAGTCTATCATAAGTAGACTGCATCTGTCAAGCACATTTTGCACCGCTGGAATCAATGATGACCACCCGGCCTCAGAAAACGGCAAATGAACCCTTTTGACAAGCGGCCGTCCAGCGTTTCAGCAACACACAGAGCACACCAAGAGTGGTGATACCACCCCTGCCTCGCACGCACAGAAAGCTCTGAGCGCAGGGTGTACAAGCCGCAACTTCGACAAAAGTAAAAAGATCACGCAGCCCAGCGGGGCCGCGACGCCTCGGGACAGCGACGCGCATAAGCGCATCGCTGTCCCGCAGGCTTTCTGCGTCCTTCTGGCGTACACCCGGCCAAGACCCAAAAGCGGCAAAGTTTGTCGTTCTGATACCCGGCCCGGGGATGTTTGTGAACGTGCGGAACGCTCCGAGGGTATAGTGATGTAACATTACGATGTTCAGTTAAAAAGTAGTTATTTTTATACTTGTTGCTGTGTTTTCAACCCAAAATTCATAAATCTAATTATCTAGGCTTATTGAAAGGGTTTTTAAAAGCAAAAATATATGACCACTACTAATGCCATGAAACCAAAACAAATTTTCTTAATGTTTTTCATAGTTCTCCTTTTTTATAAAAGGGCCGCCGGATAGCGGCCCTTTTATTGGGGGTACATCAGAGTCCTGAAATTGCGTACAGTTCTCCAAACGAATTAGTGTTAATGGTACCCTTTTTGACATTATTACAATAATAAGTAATACTCCCGACATAATATGCCTCGCGATTGAAAGTAGTTGCATAGATTTTAGCTGCATAATTTGCGGCAGTTTTTGAAGTGGACTCGGAGGCTGTGGGATAATAAGCGGCATATTTGAGCCTATTTGTGGATTTAGATTGATGGTCAGTAATTCCTCGATATGTATATTCAGCAATTACTGTATCTGAGAAGGAGAGCCTCTCATTAGTGTCTCTTTCTTGCATTTGGGGCAAAATAACGGAAAATTCTCAAGTATCGTATCTGGCCGAATTTTAATTCGTGTCTTGCGTTCGCAAACGGGGCAAGTTACCCATTCCATTTTTCCGCGTCCTTGACACTGATTTCCACATTTCTTGTCGTGCTATCATAGGTTGGGCAGACAAGAAGCTCTTTTTCCAGAGTTGTACCGTCTTTCAGTTTGAGGCTCACAGTGATATTGATTTCATCAGCAGACCACTGACCGTTATCATCTGCAATTCTGTACTCGAGGAAAACTTCGGACGAACGCTGATCATCATTGTTGACAGTATATGTGTTGCCAACATAGGAGTAACTATAAATGCCATCAGCCGAGCGTCTTGTTGCGTATACAGGAAACTCGCCAACGGACGCATCTTCCAGCAGTTCTTGGGTGGCAAACCATGCATTGTTATTTTCCAGATCGGACAAACTTTGAGCATTTTCTTCACCGTTAATCGTATACGAAACAGACTCGATGTCGCTGTTTTCACAGACAATACGAAACAGGAAGTTTTCTCTTCCGTGGCCGTTTCCTTCGTCATATCTTGCATAAAAGCCAGAATTGATAGACATATCGTCAGTAATGACAACGGGGGTAGTTCCAATTTCATATCCCGTTCCATCGGCAGCATACGCAGTCATTACAAGACTAAAGCCGGGAGTGGTGGGAGTGGAGGGAAACAAGACCCCAGCCAAAACGAAGCACAGACAGGCTGCAACAGCTCCCCACTTAATCCACTTCGGTTGTTTTCTTGCTTTTCTTGCAGGGGCCGCTTCAACAATGTACTCTTCATTCACTTGGCCGATAGCATTCAAAATGCGTTTTTCTTTCATAAGTTAATACCTTCCTTCTCCAATAATTGCCGCAGCTCATTTCGTGAACGCAGCAAAGACATTTTTACTTTGCTTTCGCTGATCGAATAGTCGGTGGAAATTTCTTTTATAGGACTCAAATACCAATAGCGGCGCATAAAAATCTTGCGCCTCTCTTTGGGGAGTGAAGCAAGAAAACAGTTGAACACTTCTGCTAACGCTAAATCGTCAATAATTTGCTCAGCATCGCCAGTAGCCGGAATACAATCATGTAGTTCCTCAAGGGCAAGCATGGTTTGCCCGGCTCCGCGTTTTTCGGTATTGTATTGATCCCATTTGTTTAAGGATAAATTGCGAGTGATTTTTCCAAGGAAAGTGGACAATCTGTTGGGGCGATGCGACGGCATGGATCTCCATGCATTCATGTATGTATCGTTGACACATTCCTCGCTGTCCTCATTATTATGCAAAATGTTATAAGCGATATAGTGACAATACTTGCCGTATTTATTCGCCGTTTCGGATATGGCATTTTCAGAGCGAGCCCAAAATAAGTCCACAATTTGCTTATCCTCCATGCGGACCTCCTTTCCCTTGTGATAAGGCCTTTCACCCTAATACACAGGATAACTGCTTACTTCGTCACAATATTTTTGAAATATTGTTTTTATTTTAATAGCCATATATAACAAACACAAAGATAGCCAGAGCATACCCTATCAGAAAGCAGACACCAATTATACACCACACAAGAGCAGCAATAACATTACCACCAAGGAAAAAACCTGAATCCGATGTTAGAGCAATGATAGCAAAGGCAAGTGTTATAACAAAACAATAGATCGGAATATATCGTAAAATTTTGTGTTGTGTTCTACATCCAACAAGGAATTGAATAAGAAAGGCGATGAGAGCAGGCCCTCCAAAATAAAGTAGAATATCCATACTAACCTCGCTCCTCACTTTATTCGGCAGGTATTGCTTCTTCCCGGGTTTTGTACTGAGAAAGTGCGCTATCGTATTTTTCGCCAACTCGACGATAGTGCCGTTCAAGGAGATAAAGAGCGAGTATCAAAACTGCACTGGAAAGAATGACAGCAATTAGCCAAATAGAAATTCCCGTACCACGATCTGCAATTCCAAGAAGATCAAGAATTAGAGATGGTAGCCCATAATTAACTGACAGAACGCTGCAAATGAGTACACAAGGGATGCCGCAAATTATAAGGCGGGATTTTATGGCATACAAACTTTCCTGGCCATCTACGCAGATCATAGAGTATAAAGCGGACAAAATAATAGCGGAAACCATGCAAAGTAAGGTTTGAGGTGTATTCAATCCACTTGCACGAAATTGAGGAAAGATGGCCCGTGCAAAGAACAAAGTTTGGAGCAGGCCAAAGATAAAAAAGAACACCGTAAAAAAGCGCCAAATAATTGAGCGATAGTTATTCACCTACATAACCCCCAATGCTGTCTTTATATTGCTTGAATATTGCCGTGATACAATAACTTTTTCTCCGTTATCCATAGTAAGCAAGAGCCTGGCACCAATTTCTGGCCGAATGGATTTTGTCCGTTTCAAATTGATAATAACTGCCTTCGATGCTCGGAAAAAAGATCTGTTTTTCAAATGGTTTTCTAACTCATACAGTCGCTTATCCGTTTCGTATATCTGTTGCTCGGTATAAATGAATGTCTTGCGATCCACCGACTCGATATACAAAATATCATTCAAAGCAATTTGAAAAAGTTCTCCTTGCCGCCGACAGCACAATTTTGTGTTGAGAGAATCCAATGCAGATACAATTCTTTGAACATTTTCATCTTCGGCCATACAATTTATGATGACTTCAATTTCTTGAATATCAGCCTGTATGTTAATTGCTACTTTCAATTTTCACCCCTCCCCCTATGTGTATTTTATAAAAGGCAAATCAGTTTTTCAAGACAGAGCGACTCAAGATGCACCAAACAGCGACAGAGTTGCAACCAAACCCTATTTGCGCCAGTTTTGGGGCAGCGCACTAACGGCAAGCAAGGCAAGTGTATTGACACTTGCAATTTCCGCGCTGCGGAAATGCTTGTTGGGGTGCCCCCCAAACCCGCTGGACTTCTGGCCACCGTGACCAGAAGAAACATTGTCTGCGTCGCCGTCCCTAACGGGCCTGCTCCTTATTGCGCTGGTTGTCCGTCAGCCCGCGCAGGTGATCCACGCTGCCCTTGACCGCTACCAGCTCCCGCATATCCTGTTGAGCCTTGCGGTATTCCAAATAAAGAGCTTTTTTCCGCGCTGCCAGTTGGCGGCGTTTTTCTTTTAGTACGTCCATTTTGGGGAGCTTCTCGCCGCCCAGCAGCTCGGCCATTGTCGCCTTGGCCGCCCGGTAGTCGGCCAGCTCCGCCTCATGCTCGGCAAGATATTTCCGGCTGTACTTTGCGGCCTTATACCCATCGAACACAGGGCGGGTCTTTGCGTACTGCACTACGGCGGCCATCAGATCGGACACATGGGAAAGTTCGGCCTCGGTCTGCTGAATGTCCCCGGCCAGCGTGTGAAAACGCTCTGTGGCGGCATCGGTCTTTGCAGCCAGATCGTCATATTCAAAGAGCTGGTGCTCTTTCAGATATTGCAGCGCAGCCGCCATCTGTTTAAGGTTATACACCTTGGTCCAGCGTTCATAGGCAGGGCCTTTACCCTGACGCATCCGCTCCTGAATGTCGATGAGCAGATTGACACGGCGGGGCGCGGGCGCTCTCCGTGCTGGGGCCGTTCGCGTGGGAGCCTTGCCGTCAATGACGGCCTGTACGTCCTCGGGGCCGTAGCCGTCCCCCAGCGTGGATGCCCAGAAACGGGCCGCCCGCTGTTGCCCTGGCACAAGGAATGAGATCACGCCGCCGCGCCCGTGCTTGACCTGTATGCCCGCCGTTTCCATGCGCCGGAGAAAATCTGCGAAGTCCTCGGGGCGCTCCGTCAGGGCTGTGTCAATGGCAAAGCGGATCTGTTCTTTCTGTGAGAGCTTTTGATTTTCGCCCAGCCATTGAGGATCATCTTCTCAAGGACATTTGATGCCGCTGCTTTGCAAACATCTGCCTCAAAAAATAACAAAGCGGCGATTGACTTGTTACAGTCAAACGCCGCTATCGTTTCTATCGTTATAATATGCCGATTATTGTAACGATTAAGCTGCCTTTGCTGATTTATCAGAATAACCGTCAAGTCATTCTGACAATCTGTACCTAACCGCAGCGAAATATCTTTTATATTGGCCCCGTATGTTTTACGTACAGCTACATTTTTAACCCTGTTTACCAAAGAAGATAGAACGAGTAATATGTAATTCATCACAGTCGTGAATATCAGGGTGAAAGACAATACAGACAGTAATAAAGCCATTCGTTTAGTGGCAGGTAATCCGCTATGAAGGCTCAATAAAGGTTCTAAAGTATAAGTTAAATTATCATATCCTGCTCTTTTTAAGCCTTCTAAATCAGAATGTCTGCTAATCATTTCAATTATTGACGTTTCTAAAGTTGCCGGATCAACTCCGGGGTATACTTTTACATAAGTATTATATCTGTCGTTCCCGTTCCAATTTTCTGTACCATCCCATATAAATTGTCCGATACTTGGCATAGATAAAATAAGATCATAATGGAAATGCGTGTTTTCAGGAAGTGTTTCAAAGACTCCACCGATTATCAATGTTTTGTCCGGAGCAATATCCAGGTTGATTCTCTGTCCGATAATATCTTTTTCCTGACCAATCATATTGGCTACTTTCTCAGATATCATCACATGCATAGGCCGTGATAATACTTCTTTGGCATTTCCTGCTATTATTTTTCGTGGTAATACATCAAAAAAGCAACTATCTGCTAAAATAAGGTTTCCTTTATGTTTTTTGCGGTCGGCAGTATAAAAAATCTCCGTTCAGGCTGGCTGCGAAGGCGACGCTTCCGTCCTCCACCGCGTAGGTCTGCCCGACCGGCTCGAGCGTGTTGTCGATGTCCTGCCACC
>OGXE01002071.1_pt1 | contig 15762 bp, 14 predicted proteins | sample 1576181 | NCBI WGS metagenome assembly OGXE01 (sample SAMEA3541478, study PRJEB24748) | human gut metagenome | biome: human gut; feature: human-associated habitat; material: faeces | place: China | collected 2012 | reverse complement strand
GCGCGCAAGGCCGTTCGTGCCGAGGCCCGCGCCGAGCTCACCCCGCCGTTTGAGGGTTACGATTCCGCGCAGTTTGAAGCCGGTGACCACCTCATTGGCTGGCAAAACGACCGCCACGCCTACCGCTATTGCCATCACTTTGACGATCAGCAGATCACCGACCTGGTGCGCGGCGTCCGTACGTTCTACAAGAGCGGCGAGGTCCCCGTGCGCGAGCTTGAGCGCTTCCATGCCGACGGTCGCAGCGGCGATCTCAACCGCTATGTGATCCTCAAGCGCCTGTAGGTATCGGCGACTCGCCGCCGAGCCGCACCGCATCTTTCGGGCAAACCATGCCCACCTTCTTCCAACGCATTGCCGAAACGCGCAGCCATGCGTTTCGCATTTATGACCAAGGAGCCTCATGGGAGCCGTCCACGTTCGCACGCCTAAGAACTTTGTACTCGAGGAGCGCCTGGAGCGCTACGCCGATGCGATTGAGACGAACCCCGAGGCCTATGTCGGAGATTGGCGCGCGGCTTGCGCGCCAGTTGGCAGCAAGCCTTTCGAACACCTGCACCTGGATCTTGGCTGCGGCAAGGGAACCTACCTTGTAGAGCGCGCGGTCAACGAGCCAAACACGCTCTTTATCGGTATGGACCAGGAGCCCATCTGCATCGCCTATGCCGCGCAGAAAATCTGCGAGCAGGAACTGACCAACGCACTCGTCCTGCCCCGAGGCGCTGCATCGCTGCCGCAGCTGTTTGCCGCAGGCGAGCTCGATGCCATCACCATCAACTTTCCCACGCCGCAGCCCAAGGCCAAATACGCCAAAAAACGACTCGTCCATGTCGACCATTTGATGCTCTACCGCCCGCTCTTTGCAGCCGGCGCCACCGTCACGCTGCGCACCGACAGCAAGCCACTACGCGACTACGCCCTGGGGCAGTTTGCCGCAGCCGGCTACGACACGCTGTGGGCAAGTGACGACGTCCGTCGCGACCATCCCGAGCACCCCGAGACCGAATACGAGCAGCGCACCCGCGATATGGGCGCTGTCGTCTACGGCATTTGCGCCGCACCCGGCGCGGAGCCCACCGAAGAACAGCTCGCAACAGGCCGAGCACAGGAGCAAAGCCTTGCCTGTTACCTACCCGACGACCTCGATGAGCTCACCTATGTACCTCTGGGCATGGAAGAGGCCGTTGAGAACTTTAAAAACCGCGCCCGCAAGGGCAAAAAGCGCCTGCCGCAAGAATCCCAGGGGCCTCTGATGGTCGCGGCGTCGGTAAACAAGCGCAAGTAGGCGCCGGCGAACGACCCTCAAACCTAAGTGAGTAGACTTTTTAGCAATAGCCAAGCACAACCCGCATAGGAGAAAATAAAACCGCAGGTAGAGCCCTTGCGAAAAAGCCATATGCTCGCACTATTGCAAAAAGTCTACTCACTTAGCTAGCGCCTGCGCCAAACGGCTGAGCGGAACGCCCATTTCCTGCATTTTCTCGCGCGCTGGCATCCCGCGCCGCCGCTACGCCATAATGGATGGCGGACAAACGCGAGAGAAAGTTACCCGCATGACGCAAAGCACGACAGATACCGCCGCCAGCACCGTCTCAGGCTCGGGCGCCGCTAGCTCATTCTCGGGCGGCACGGGAACCGAGGCCGAGTTCGGATCGCTCGGCGCGCTCTCCCCCACCTGGTGGGAGCCCGAGGACGGCAGTGAGCCCGAACCGTGGCTCACGCCCGATCAGGCCTTCGAACGCTTCTTTGAATGGACGAGCGACCGCGGCATTGAGCTGTGGGGTCACCAAGAAGAAGCCCTCATGGACCTGGCCGCCGGCGATCACGTTATTTTGGGTACGCCGACCGGATCGGGTAAATCGCTTGTCGCGCTGGGCATGCTCTTTATGGGCATGGCACAGGGCAAGCGCTGCTACTACACGGCCCCTATCAAGGCCCTGGTCAGCGAAAAGTTCTTCGATCTGGTGCAGGTGCTCGGCCGCGATAACGTCGGTATGATCACCGGCGACACGCATATCAACACCAAGGCGCCTGTCATCTGCTGCACGGCAGAGATCCTTGCCAACGACGCACTGCGCGAGGGCGAAGATGCCGACGCAGGCTGCGTGGCCATGGATGAGTTCCACTACTTTGCCGACCCCGATCGTGGTTGGGCCTGGCAGGTGCCGCTGCTCACCCTGCCTCACACGCAATTCATGCTCATGAGCGCCACGCTCGGCGATGTCACCGCCATCGCCGCCTCGCTCGAGGAACACACCGGCGCTGCTTGCGACTTGGTTGTCGACGCCCCGCGTCCTGTTCCGCTGAGCTACGACTATGTGACGACCTCCCTCGAGGGCACGGTCGAGCTCGCCATGCGCCGTGGCGAGGCCCCGCTCTATATCGTGCACTTTAGCCAGGATGCCGCACTTGCGACGGCGCAGTCACTCGCCAATTTTGGCATCGCCAGCAAAGAGCAGCGCGAGGCTATTAAAGAAGCCGCCAAAGGCACCAGCTTCTCCACAGCCTTTGGCAAGATTCTCAAGCGCCTGCTCGGATGCGGCGTCGGCGTGCACCATGCCGGCATGCTGCCGCGCTATCGTCTGCTGGTCGAGCGCTTAGCGCAGCAGGGCCTGCTGCCTGTCATCTGCGGCACCGATACGCTCGGCGTCGGCATCAACGTGCCTATCCACACCGTGGTGCTCACCGCGCTCACCAAGTTCGACGGCTACAAGATGCGTCGCCTACGCGCCCGCGAGTTCCACCAGATTGCCGGCCGCGCCGGCCGCTCGGGCTTCGATACCGAGGGCATGGTGATTGCCGAAGCACCCGAGCACGAGATCGAGAATGCCAAGCTCATGGCCAAGGCGGGCGACGACCCCAAAAAGCTCCGTAAGATTAAAAAGAAAAAGGCCCCCGAGGGCTTTGTCTCCTGGAACAAGCAAACCTTTGAACGCCTGATCGAGACGCAGCCCGAGACGCTCAAGCCGCGCCTGCGCATCACGCACTCTATGGTAATTAGCGTGGTCGAGCAGGGCGGTAACGCCCGCGCCCGCGTGCACGACCTTATCGAGACAAGCCTGCAGACCCCCGAGGAAAAGGCCAAGCTTGAGGTTCGCGCCGACGAAATCTTCGCCACGCTTATCGATTCCGGCGTCGTCGTGCGCACCGAAGTGCCGCCCGCGCTGGATGCCCCGGCCGACGCCGCACCAGACATCGACTATGCGCTGACGGTCGATCTGCCCGAGGACTTCGCACTCGACCAGCCGCTCTCGCCGTTTTTGCTTGCCGCGCTGGAGTTGCTCGATCCCGAGAGCGAGACCTATACCATGGATCTAATCTCAATGGTCGAGGCAACGCTCGAGGATCCCAAGCAGGTATTGCGCGCACAGGAGCGCGCCGCGCGCGACCGCACCATGGCCGAGATGAAGGCCGACGGCATCGAGTATGAGGAGCGTCTGGAGCGTATTCAGGACGTCACGTACGAAAAACCGCTCGAGGATTTGCTCGACGCCGCCTTTGACAAGTACTGCCAGGAAGTACCCTGGGCCAACGACTACCAGCTCTCGCCCAAGAGCGTCCTGCGCGACATGCTGGAGAGCGCGAGCGACTTTAAGGGTTACATTCAAAAGCTCGGCATCGCCCGCTCCGAAGGCATTCTGCTGCGCTACCTGGCAGAGGCCTACCGTTCTCTCGACCGTACCGTGCCCATCGAAAAGCGCGACGAGCGCCTTTGCGACATCATTTCGTGGCTCGGCTTTGTGGTGCGCTCGGTCGACTCGAGCCTGGTGGACGAGTGGGAGAACGCCGGCAACCCGGCGGCCCTCGACGCCGCACCGCCGCAGGGCATCGACGAAGTCGTGGCTGACCGCCGCGGCTGCACGCTGCTGGTGCGCAACGCGCTCTTCCGCCGCGTGACCCTTGCCGCCCGCGGGCACGTGCGCGACCTAGGCGAGCTCGACGACGACTGGGGCATGAGCGAGATCCGCTGGCAAAAAGCACTCGACGCTTACCACGAGCAGCACGAGGAGATTCTCACCGACGGCGACGCGCGCTCCTCTGCTATGTTCTCGATCGACGAGTCCGACGAGAAGGCGCTCCACGTGTGGCACGTGCACCAGATTTTTGCCGACGAGGACGGCGACCACGACTTTGGTATCATGGGCGATGTCGATCTGGACGCCACGCAAGACGGTGGCGAGGTCATCTTCAAGAACTACCGCGTCGGTTTTATCGAGGATTTGCTCGAGGATTAGCCAAGCATATTGGGACGAAACGAAGCGGGGCTGTTGGCAACATCGCCAGCAGCCCCGCTTTTTCACTATCCGCTATGCCTTACTCGGCATCCTCGACCTCATACGAATCCGCCTCGGCTGGCTCCTCGTTTGTCTCTGGCGCAGCCTCGCGCGCCTCGTCAAACGCTGCCTTCATGGTCTTGTTGCCCCATGTGAGCTTGCGAATGGTAAGCTCATCGGCCTTGTTGTGGGCCAAGCGTAGGTTCTCGGTGCTGCGGCGCAAGTCGTCCTTGGTCTTCTCGAGCTGCTTAATGGCGGCATCGATCTCCTTGATTGCCGACTCGAATTGCTTGCTCGCCAGGTTGTAGTTGCGCGAGAAGCCATCCTTGAACTTCTCCATCTTGGCTTCGAAGTTCGTGACATCGATATTCTGCTGTTTGTACTCCGCCAGTTCCTGCTTATAGCGAAGCGAACCCATGGCGGCGTTGCGCAGCAGCGTAATCATGGGAATGAAAAACTGTGGGCGGATCACGTACATCTTCTCGTAGCGATAGCTCACGTCCACGATTCCTGCGTTATAAAGCTCGCTCTCGGGCTCGAGCAACGTGCAGAGCACCGCATACTCGCAGCCTTTCTGGCGGCGATCATGATCGAGTTTCTTAAAGAAATCCTCGTTCTTGTGTTTGGTCGCGGTCTCGTCGTTCTCGTTTTTCATCTCGAACATGATCGAAATGATCTCGTTGCCGCTCTCGTCACACTCGCGGAAGATAAAGTCGCCCTTGGTACCCTCGGATGCATCGTTATCCTTCTCGAAATACGCGTTGGGAAACGCCGTCATGCGCAGGCGGTTAAACTCGGTCTCACAGTGCTGCTCGAGCGACTCGCCCACCATCTTGGTGGACAGGCGGACCTTCATGTCCTTAAGGCGCTCAATCTCTTCATCCTTGTAGCGAATCAGTTCCTCGTTCGCGCGCTTGGTCTGCGCAAGTTCGAGCTCGTGTGCCGCCTTGGCCTGCTCCTCGCGTGAATCGCGCACCGCCAGCTCACTCGTGAGCTTGGCGCGGGCCTCGTCACGCTCACGCTCCGCCGCGGCGACCGCCTCCGATAGGTTCATCTTGGCCGTCAGTTCCTGTTCGCGCAGCTGAGCACGCAGACCCTCGGCCTCCTGCTCGGACTGAGCCTTTGCGACGGAAAACTTCTCCTGAACCTTCGCGCGATAGTCAGCAAGCGTACGTTCGGCCTCGCTGCGAGCGGCCTCGAGCTCACGCTGCGACTCGGCCGCAGCAGCAGCAAGCGCCATCTCCTGGGCCTTGTCCGCCGCGGCGAGCCTGGCTTGCAGCTCGGCAATCTGGGCATCACGTGCGGACAGGTCGTTTTGAGCAGCATTGCGTGCCGCTGCCTCGGCAAGCCTGGCTTCATCATCTTTGCGCCCCAACTGCGCACGCAGGTTGTCGATCTCGCGCTGCAGTTCGGCATTCTCCTTTTGAGCATCGGCGCGGGCCTCAACCGCCGCACGCTGGCTTGCACTCTCGCGCTCTGCGGCAGCGCCCTCGAGCTTGGCGCGCAGCTCGGCAAGCTCGGCATCGCGCTTGGCAACCTCTTGTGCCAGCTCCTGGGCCGCGGCGTTCTTCTGCTCGACAAGCTGAGCATCGCGTTGAGACTCCGCCTCCTGCAGGGCAGACGCCGAACGCGAACGCTCAAGCTCCAGCGCCTGCTCGCCCTCGCGTCGAGCCGCCGCTACGCGCTCATCCAGGTCACGCGAGAACTCGGCATCGCGCACTTGCTTGACGATATCTGCATAGCCGGACGCATCGACCTTAAACACTTCGCCGCAATGCGGGCACTTGATCTCGTTCATGGCAGCTCCTCGATGGACGCAAATTTAAACCGTCTACACTCTACCGCGCCGCGCGGACAAAAAAGGCGCCGCTGCCATAATGGCAACGGCGCCAGAACCACCACAAAGGTGCCTGTCCCCTTCGTGGCGGTTTGCGAGCTACAGGCCAAAGAAATTCAGGATCTGGTCTCGGCTTACGGGCTTGTAGTTGTTGGCGTCGAGGCCCACATCGTAGCGGTAAATAGGGCGCTCGCGATCGCGGTTGCGCGCGTTGACGCGGTCTCCCCTGCTGTGGATATGTCCGTGCAGCATGATGGCACCGCGCGCCTTGCCATTCCAGCTGAGCATGGGGTAGTGGCTCATCACCAGACGATGGCCCTTGGCATAGCCCGGGGCAACCTCCAGGTAATCGCGCACCTCATCCCAAATGTGCGGCGCGTCCGGATCTTCCCAATCGCCGTCATGGTTGCCACGAATGAGCGCCACGTTCTGGCATTTGATACGCTCGCGCAGGCGCACTGCCTCCGCCAGGGGCAAACGATAGGTAAAGTCACCCAAAATGTAGAGACGGTCGTCCGTCGCCACGCACTTATTGATGGCATCGATGACCTTGCGGTTCATCTCCTCGACCGAATCAAACGGCCGATCCATATCGTGCAAGATATTCGTATCGCCCAGGTGCAGGTCGGCGGTAAACCACATCATCGTCTGTATCCTCATTTCGCAACGTGTCTAACACGTGCCTAGTATACAGACGCTTTGGCGCGTCGGTTAGCCAAAGAGCCCACCGAACGGACTCGGCGGCGTTTGTCTTTCTTTTTCGACGCGTCACCCTGGGCGTTCTTGTCCTGCCGCTTCTTCCGGTCCTGCTCCAACTCATCGTCATCGAGCAGCATATCCCACTCAAACGGATCGTCTGTCAGATCGAACAGGTCGTCGTCATCAACCATGACCGCCTCCATTGCCGACTAGCGGGCATCCACCACATAGAGGCCAACGCGCACCTGATGCCACGGGCTGCGCTCGGGAGCAACCTGCTGCACACGGGCTTCAAATACGTCCTCATGCCCGTAATACATCATCAAGGACAGCGGGCCAACCTCGTCTCCCGGAACATAGCCAAGCTTGGTCTTGCCATAATAGATCGCAACCGCCTCAGGGTCGTGAGGATTATCACGTTCGGCACGCAGCGTCAGTTTATCGCCCGCTTTAAGATCGCCCAAGACCAAGGCGCCGTCGGCATACTGAAATCCCGCAATGTGAAACGACAGAAGAACACGTGAAGGCTCGTACATAGCAGCTCCTCTAACGGCCGGGATACCCGGCACTCAACCTTATCGAGAAGTCTACGGGCCCGTGCGGACATAAATTCATCCTTATCTGATTCTAATGCACAAACATGCGCACGAACTTGTGCTTCCAGCTTGCATAAGGGGCATAGCGGAATGGCACGTCCAACCACGTTGCCTTGTTCACGATGCTCTTCTTGTGGCTAAACGTATCGAAGCTCTCGCGTCCATGGTACTGCCCCATACCGCTCGCACCCATGCCGCCAAAGCCCATATGGCTCGTAGCCAAATGCATGATGGTGTCGTTGACGCAGCCGCCGCCAAAGGGCACGTAGCGCACAAAGCGCTGCTGAGCCGCACGGTCCTGGCTAAAGATATACAGGGCCAGCGGCGTCGGACGATCCGTAATAAACGTCTCGGCCTCGTCTAGGCTCTCAAACGTCAGCACCGGCAAAATGGGACCGAAGACTTCCTCCTGCATCACGGCGTCATCGGGGGACACGCCGTCCAAAATCGTCGGCTCGATCTTGAGCGAAGTCTCGCGCGCGGTACCTCCCAGCACAACCTTATCGGAGTCGATCAGCCCGCGTACGCGCACGAAATGCTTGGCGTTGACGATATGCCCGTAGTCCTCGTTATCGAGCGGATGCTCGCCAAACATACGGCGGACCTCCTCCTTGATGAGGCCCAGCAGCTCGTCGTGCACGCTCGTATCGACCAGCAGGTAGTCGGGCGCCACGCAGGTCTGTCCCACGTTGAGCCATTTACCAAAGGCGATACGCCGTGCCGCAACCTTCAAGTTTGCCGTCGCATCCACAATGCAGGGACTCTTTCCGCCCAGCTCAAGCGTCACGGGCGTAAGGTTTTTACTTGCGCGCTCCATGACGAGCTTGCCGACCGGAACGCTACCGGTAAAGAAGATCTTGTCCCAGCGCTCATCGAGCAGCGCCTCGTTTTCGGCCCGCCCGCCCTCGACAACCATCACCAGGCGCGGATCAAATGCCTCTTCACAGATTTGCTTGAGCACCGCACTCGATGCCGGAGCATAGGCGCTCGGCTTGATGACCACAGTATTACCCGCGGCAAGGGCGCCGGCGAGTGGCTCGAGCGTCAGCAAAAACGGGTAGTTCCAGGGCGCCATAATGAGTGTGACGCCATAGGGCACGGCTTGCGTTTTGCACACGCTCACGGCATTGGCAAGGTCACACAGACGCAGGCGCGGACGACTCCATCGAGCCACGTGAGCGATCTGATGACGAATCTCGGAAAGCGAGGTGCCGATCTCGCACATATAGGCCTCGTCATGCGACTTTCCCAAATCGGTCTTGAGCGCATGGGCGATATCGATCTCGTGTGCCCGCACCGCCTCGCGCAGGCGCACGAGGGCGCGGCGTCGAGCATCGACATCAAACGTGGCGTGCGTCTTAAAATAGGCGCGCTGATCGGCAACGATGCGCGCGATTTCCTCGGTGTTCATGGACCCTCCTAGTTCTCGTCCTCAAACATACCACCTGCGATAACTTCGTACATATGCTCGAGTTCCAAACGGTCCATTAAAAGCGGAACGGGGTACAGGGGATTGGCCTCGGCATCGGCGTGCGTTGCCATTTCGGGAATGTCGGAGCGGCGAATGCCTGTCACATATTTGGGGATACCCAGGGCAACGTTCATGCGGTCGACCCAATCGATAAAGGCCTCGGCCGCAAGACCGTCCTGCGCGGTAGCCGGCGCAATGCCCGCCATGCGAGCAAGATCGGCGAGCTTGGGGGCGGCGGCGTCACCATAAGCGCGGAGCATGTGCGGCAGGATGATCGCGTTGGCCAAGCCGTGCGGAATCCCGTATCGGCCGCCCAGACTGTGCGCGATGGCGTGAACGTATCCCACATAGGAGCGGGTAAACGCAACGCCCGCCTTATACGCCGCCGAAAGCATATTGCGACGCGCACGTATGTCGTCGCCATACTCATAGGCCTCGAGCAAATTGTCGTGGATGAGCTGCACCGCCTGGCGCGCCATCTTGCGCGTGTAGGGCGTGGTGCTACGGCCGATAAAGGCCTCGACGGCATGCGTCAGGGCATCCATGCCCGTCTGCCCCGTAATGGAGGCGGGCAGGCCGCGCGTAAACTCGGGGTCGAGCACCGCAAAGCGCGGGATAAGCACAAAGTCGTTAATGGGGTACTTGTAGTGCGACTCGTCATCGGTAATGACCGCTGCGAGCGTGACCTCGCTACCCGTACCTGCCGTGGTGGGAACGGCGATGAGCAGCGGCAGGCGACGATGAACGCGCAGCAGGCCGCGCATCTTGTTGATGGGCTTGTTTGGCTGTGCGATGCGTGCGCCCACGCCCTTGGCACAGTCCATGGCCGAGCCGCCGCCAAAGCCGATAATGGCCTGACAGGCGCTCTCGCGATACAGGGACGCCGCTTCCTCCACGTTTGAGACCGTGGGGTTCGCACGCGTTTCGGCATAGACCGTAACGCCAATTCCCTTGGACGCGAGCGCCGTCTCGAGCGGCGCCGTGAGCCCCAGACGGGCAATACCGGGATCCGTCACGATAAGAACCCGCTGTATCGAGCGCTTTTGAAGCACCGCGGGCACGTCCTCGGCATGCTCCAAAATGCGCGGCTCGGTATAGGGCAGGATCGGCAATGCGATGCGAAAAACCGTCTGATATGTTCGGCACCAGGCACGACGGGCTAGATGCATAAAGGAAACTCCTTCATTTGTTGATAGGTCAACATTTGCTCGACCGATTGTACTCATCGGAGGTCTCGAGCGGCCTGGCAATCGTTAATCAATCAACATCTTCACATGCCTAAAATTTTTTATTAAAAATCATTCCTAATAGGCTTCACATTTGGTTGCATTTATGGATAATAGAACTCGTCAAGACGCACGTCCGGAGAGGGCCCTTACGGGACCGGACGAGCGCTCCATCGCCATCGATCGAAAGGATCGAATCATGAAGTTTGTTTGCCCCGTTTGCGGTTATGTGGAAGAGTTCGACGGCGACCAGCTGCCCGAGGATTTCAAGTGCCCCCAGTGCGGCGTTCCCGGCTCTCGCTTCCTAAAGCAGGAGGAGGGTCAGCTCGAGTGGGCTGCCGAGCACGTCGTGGGCGTCGCCAAGATGGAGGGCGTCTCCGAGGACATCGTTGCTGACCTGCGCGCCAACTTTGAGGGCGAGTGCTCCGAGGTCGGTATGTACCTGGCCATGGCTCGCGTCGCTCATCGCGAGGGCTATCCCGAGATCGGCCTGTACTGGGAGAAGGCTGCGCACGAGGAGGCCGAGCATGCCGCCAAGTTCGCCGAGCTCCTGGGCGAGGTTGTGACCGACTCCACCAAGAAGAACCTCGAGATGCGCGTTGAGGCCGAGAATGGCGCCACCGCCGGCAAGACCGATCTTGCCAAGCGCGCCAAGGCCGCTGGCCTCGATGCCATCCACGACACCGTGCACGAGATGGCTCGCGACGAGGCTCGCCACGGCAAGGCTTTCGCCGGTCTGCTCAAGCGCTACTTTGGCTAAGCCAGCCGCCTGAGAGATAATCTCTAGCTCGATGAGGCCCGGACCGCATGGTTCGGGCCTTTTTCGTGACTCACGAACTTGTTAACGCCCTGAAACAGGACCGCCTTCGGCATCGGCTTCTCGTCAAAAACTAAGTGAGTAGACTTTTTTGAACTTGCCGAGCAGGCCATCCATATCACTTTATAAAGCCGCAGGTAAATGCCTTGTTACAAAACGGCCTGGTCACCAAAGTGCCAAAAGTCTACTCACTTAGAACCGCAGCCGTCCACGATCGAGCTGTTTTGTGTCTAACGGGCATCTTTCCGTCGATTACTCCCAATTTTGTCCAGTCAACGAATAGTTCGGACCGGAGTAATGTCTCAGCCCTTTGCTCATCTGAACTTTTATCACGATATTCAGCATCGAGCATCCTGCATACGGCCTTAACGATCGCGCGGAATTTATCCTCATCGAATATCTGTCTGTGTGTCAGGAGAAGTACATCGTAGCCCATGGCCTGAAGGGCCGTCATGCGGTCAGCGTCACGCAAGCCGTCCCCTGCGCGCCCGTGCGAGGCCTTTCCCTGACATTCAATGGCCACCTGTCGCGCTCCGTCCGGCGAAGACAGAAGCAGGTCGATAAAGACGCGGGACTTTCCCACAATCGCTCGAGCACTTGCACCTAGCCTCACTTCGACATTGAGCTCTATGCCGCAAAAACCTTCGCCCCCTAGTGTTCGCGGCAGTGCAAACAACAAATACGCCTCGACCTCAAAGGGCGATGCGGCGCCCAGCGGAACGAAACGCGACACCGCCATAAATCGCTTGCCGTACCGCATCCCGTAAACATCTGAACAAAAACGGTCGAGGTCTCCGCTCAAAACCAAAGCGTCGCGACGCCATAAATCTGAAGCGACGCCATCCTCGGACGGACAGCGTGTCCAGCCCGAAGTTGTCGAAATCGCGCCCGAATCAATTGCACGCGAAAGCTCCGCCTCAAGTGCCGCCGGCAGGGCACACACCGCAAACAAGCCGCACATCTCCGCCAATACCAAAAGAAGCTGAAGATCCGTCAGATGCCGCAACATGATGAATGCCGTCAGTAGAGGAGACGTAATCAAAAACCCATGCTCCGTTTCCAGCACGGATTCCCTGGGAAGCTCACCAAGAAACAGCCGCTGCCTAATGCTGGCAGGACAAGTCCGTTTGTTTCTCGTCCGAACCAATGTATACAACGGATAACCGAGCGCGACCGCAGCCGTCGGGTTGCGGGCGAGATCATATCGCTGCCGGTCTTCTTCCGGTCGTGGAAGCGGCGGACACAAAGCGCGGACTTGAGGAGGCAAACGCCAGTACCTAAAAGCTGATATGTCACAAAGTAGATCCTTCATAGGCACAGGAAAACACGAATTTCAACCCAGTCAGTCACGCATTGGCGCGAACGCACCAAAAATGGCGCCGAACGGACTGCCAAGTTTTCAACAGCCCTCCCCAACTGGCCAAAAGCTTGCCGAGAGCTGGACGAAGCCCTGTTGAAAACCCCATTTTTTTCTCATGCAGGAGCTTTGCGCGGCAAGTGAGTAGACTTTTTTGAACATCCCGAGCAGGCCGGTCATCCTGCTTTTCAAAACCGCAGGTAGATAGCTTGTTACAAAACTGCCTGGTCGCCAAAGTGCTAAAAGTCTACTCACTTAGGTTGCAGAGTGCCCCCCATTAGCTGCAATTCCAAGGTAGTTAGTACTTTTGGACTCAGATCGTCATACTGAACAAGAATTTGAGTTGAGTTTTCAGGGACAGATGCGCCATCGGCACACCAAAAACAGTCACCGATATCGATAAAAGGGATGCTCGAGCGCGTGAGGGCCCGTGCAAAAGTGCTTCCGCCCGTTCCACGCTCCGCAACCACGATACAGTAAAGGCCCGCGTCTGCATGATCGATCGAAACCTCCCCTGCCGGAAACGTTTTCCGTACAAGCGCCGCCAGGCCATCACGCGCCCCACGAGCACGAACGCGCACGCGGTTCACATGTCGCTCGTAATCACCCGATTCCAGCAAACGCGCCAAGGCAACCTGATCAACAGAACTTACCGACGAGGCGTAGAAACCAAGGTTGCGTTTAAACCTCTCCATTAGTTCATCGGGCAGCACCATGTACGCCAAACGTAACGCCGATGAAAGGCTCTTCGAAAACGTGTTGGTGTAGATAACCGACTGGGCGGCATCGATCGACGCGAGCGCGGGAATCGGCTTGCCGGCAAGGCGAAACTCACAATCAAAGTCGTCTTCGATGAGATACCGACCTGGCCGCTCGGCGGCCCAGCTCAGCAACGCATAGCGACGTGCAATGCTCGTCACAAGACCGGTCGGATACTGATGAGACGGCATCAGGTGAAGGACATCGGTCCCGGTTTTCTGCAGCGCGCTCAAGTCCACGCCCTCAGCATCCAACGGGACATGCCGCACTTCGCAACCCATGGCCTGATAGATGCGCGTCAAGCGCAAATAGCCTGGATCCTCGACGGCATACACCTTGTCCGCGCCAAGCAACTGAACCAACATGGTATCGAGCAGCTGGGCGCCCGCACCGATAACGATATTGTCGGGATTGACATTCATGCCCCTTGTCCCGCGCAGATGGTGCGCAATCGCACGTCGCAGTCGAGCGGTGCCCTGCGCCGGTGCGGGCGAAAAGATTTCACGTTCGTCTTCGGACGTCAGCGTCGCCCGTAGCGCACTTTGCCAAAGCCGCGCCGCCTCCAAAGCGGAAGGAGAAAGTGCGTCGAATCGCTCTGCCTGCCCCATGGCATCATGCGCGCTGGGACCAACAGGGACAGCATCTCGGTCGATGTCCTCCGCAGCCGAAGCCAAAACCGGTGCATCCGGAAGTTCGCAAGCGTAGTAGCCACGACGCGGCATTGAGCAAATATAGCCCTCGGCAAGCAACTGGCTATATGCATTCTCGATAGTAATGACACTGATTCCCAGATGACTGGCAAAGGCGCGCTTAGACGGAAGATGCTCCCCCGCCGCAATACGGCCAGCAACAATATCATCGCGAATTTGCTGGTAAACATACTCATAAAGCGATGCCTCGCCGCGTTTTTCCAAATTGTAGTCAAGCATGAGTTTGTCACCTGACCTTATTAAGTCATTCATTCTGGTATTAGTCTGACTTTGTAATTATCTCGAAAACTGAGTATTTCGCCATACCCAGCTCCCCGATAGGATGTTCCGTCAAGCAATGCACATGCCAACCAAGGGAGCAACCATGGCAGAACAGACCAACAAGGCCGATCGCGTCAAACTCAATCGCGAGCTCGCGCAGATGCTCAAGGGCGGCGTCATCATGGACGTCACCACGCCCGAGCAGGCACGCATCGCCGAGGAGGCGGGCGCCTGCGCCGTCATGGCGCTCGAGCGCATCCCGGCCGACATCCGCGCCGCAGGCGGCGTGTCGCGCATGAGCGACCCCAAGATGATCAAGGGCATCCAGGAGGCCGTCTCCATCCCCGTCATGGCCAAGTGCCGCATCGGTCACATCGTCGAGGCGCAGATCCTGCAGGCCGTCGAGATCGACTACATCGATGAGTCCGAGGTTCTCTCCCCTGCCGACGACGTCTATCATATCGACAAGACCCAGTTTGACGTGCCGTTTGTCTGCGGCGCCCGTGATCTGGGCGAGGCGCTGCGCCGTGTTGCCGAAGGCGCCACGATGATTCGCACCAAGGGTGAGCCGGGTACGGGCGACGTCGTTCAGGCCGTGCGTCACATGCGCAAGATCCAAAAGCAGATCCGTGACGTTGTTGCCCTGCGCGACGACGAGCTCTTTGAGGCAGCCAAGCAGCTGCAGGTTCCGGTCGAGCTGGTGCGCGAGGTCCATGCCACGGGCAAGCTCCCCGTCGTAAACTTTGCCGCCGGCGGCGTAGCGACCCCCGCCGACGCCGCGCTGATGATGCAGCTGGGCGCCGAAGGCGTCTTTGTCGGCTCGGGCATCTTTAAAAGCGGCGACCCCGCCAAGCGCGCAGCCGCCATCGTCAAGGCCGTGGCAAACTTCACCGATGCCAAACTCATCGCCGAGCTTTCGGAAGACCTGGGCGAGGCCATGGTGGGCATCAACGCCGACGAAATCGAGATCATCATGGAGGAACGCGGGCGCTAGTCCAGCAGAAGGGATCGCACATGAGCGATTACGCAGACCAGACGGTCGCCGTGCTGGCGGTCCAAGGCGCTTTTGCCGAGCACGAGGCAAGGCTATCCGAGCTGGGCGCACGCTGTATTGAGCTAAGGCAGGCGGCTGATTTGAAGCAGGACTTTGACCGTCTGGTACTTCCCGGCGGCGAGTCTACCGTTCAAGGGAAGCTGCTTGATGAGCTTGGCATGCTCGAGGAGCTTCGCACCCACATTGTTGAAGGCATGCCCGTCCTTGGCACCTGCGCCGGCTTGATTCTATTGGCGCGCGATCTTGCCGCACACGACGATAAGGGAACGCCGCGCCTAGCAACCATGAACGTACTCGTTGAGCGCAACGCTTATGGCAGACAGCTCGGCAGTTTTCGCACCAAGGGCCAGGTAGACGGCATCGACGGTGAAGTGCCGCTGACGTTTATCCGCGCGCCCCGCATCGTCGAGGTCCACGGCGACGCCAAGGCCTTGGCAGAGGTCGATGGCCGCATCGTCGCCGCCCGCGAGGGCAACCAGCTCGGCGTAACCTTCCACCCCGAACTCGATAAAGACACCCGCCTCCACGAACTGTTCCTACAAATGTAGGCGGAATAGAAACGAGCGTGGATTTTCGCACACACAACAAATGAGAGTGGATAATCTCCCACTTTGAGCTCGAACACAGGCCCAAACCGGGAGATTATCCACTCTCATGCTATGTAGTCGTTTAAGAACGTCCATTACAGTCGAAATTGTCAG
>OGXE01002068.1_pt1 | contig 15773 bp, 10 predicted proteins | sample 1576181 | NCBI WGS metagenome assembly OGXE01 (sample SAMEA3541478, study PRJEB24748) | human gut metagenome | biome: human gut; feature: human-associated habitat; material: faeces | place: China | collected 2012 | reverse complement strand
ATTTGCAAACCTCCAATAAATCAAGGTTTTAAAAGAATTTTAGAACAATAAAATGGGTAGTTTTTGACACTACCAACATTAGGAAGGAAGAAGCGTTATGAAAAAATCTCTACATAGAAAAACTGTAAATAATTTGCCAACAGGAACCAAAATTGTAACATATATATGTTTGGCGTGGGCACTAATTGTCTCCTTGGTTCCGCTGATTTGGCTTGTGTTATCGAGCTTAAAGAAAGATCCGATGGCGAGACCTGGGTTTCAGTTGCCGGAGTCGATTTGTTTAGATGGATATATTTCTACTTTTAAAGATCTTCATGTATTTCGTTATTTTGGAAATAGTTTAATTGTTGCAGGAATATCGGTATTAATTAGTGTGGTTATGATTTCTATGTCTGCTTATGTAGTTGCAAGAATGGAGTTTAAAGGGAAAAAACTGGTAAATATCCTTTTATATTCAACAATGTTTATACCAGCGACTGCTTTGACTTACCCTGTATATAATTTAATCAATAACTTACATTTGTATGATACAAGAGCCGCATTAATTCTTATTTATTCTTGTAGTGGAATCGCAGTTAGTTTTTTTGTTATAAAAAATTATTATGATAATATTCCAAGAGAATTAGAGGAGGCCGCAAGAATTGATGGGTGTGGCTATGTACAGACATGGGTAAAAGTTATTTTCCCGATTGCACGTCCGGGAATTATGACAGCAGCAGTTTTGGCTTTTTTAAATAACTGGAATGAATATTATTGGGCTTCACTTGTATTAATCACGCGAGAAAAATTGACAGTCCCGGCATTACTTTCAACATTTACAACGGCATTTAATACGAATTATAACGGATTGTTTTCTGCGATGGTTGTCATAATTCTTCCACCAGTAATATTGTATTGTGTTTTCAGTAAGTTCTTTATTGAAGCATTATCAGGTGGTGCAGTGAAAGGATAATAGTAGAAGAATCGTAGAAAAAGGGAGATTAACAATATGAATCGGGAAATAAAAGAACGAACAAAATGGTTTATGGATGCGAGATTTGGAATGTTTATACATTGGGGATTATATTCAATTCCTGCTTGTGGCGAATGGGTTATGTCTCAAAAAGAAATGACAATAGAGGAATATAGGAAATATTTCGAACAATTTGATCCGGTGGATTATGATCCAAAAACATGGGTTCGATTAGCAAAAGAAGCGGGAATGAAATATGTAGTTTTAACGGCGAAACATCACGATGGTTTCTGTTTATTTGATTCAAAATTAACGGACTATAAAGCGACAAATACAAAGGCAGGACGAGATCTGGTAAGAGAATTCGTAGATGCATGTAGAGAAGAAGGATTAAAGGTAGGACTCTATTTTTCAATTATTGACTGGCATCATCCAGATTTTCCAAAGTATGGAGACCGCCAGCATCCAATGAGAAACAATGTAGCCTATAAAGATGAAAAAATTGATTTTGATCGATATTTAGATTACATGCATGGTCAGGTAAAAGAACTGGTGACAAATTATGGGAAATTGGATTTGCTTTGGTTTGACTTCTCTTATGATGATATGACAGGAGAAAAATGGAAAGCAACAGACTTAATTAAAATGGTACGTCATTATCAGCCAGATGTGATTATTGATAACCGTTTGGAAGGCGCAGGAGATAACCATGGAAGCATTGCAACAGAACATCCTTTAATTTATAGTGGAGACTTCGCAAGTCCTGAACAGATTATTCCTCCGAAAGGAGTTTGTGATGTTAATGGTGAGCCTATTCCATGGGAATTATGTGCAACAATGAACAATCATTGGGGATATTGCAATTTTGATCATCAATATAAAACACCTGAGATGCTGGTAAGAAAGTTGGTAGAGTGTGTCAGCAAGGGTGGAAATATGATTTTGAATGTAGGACCTGATGCAAAGGGGAACATTCCACAAGAAAGTGTTGAAATTTTAAGAGAAGTTGGAAACTGGATGAGTAAAAATAAAGAGAGTATCTATGGTTGTGGAATATCAAATTTTGAAAAACCAGATTGGGGAAGGTATACACAAAAAGATAATGTGATTTATGCACATGTTTATGAAACTCCTTTGGGAGCTCTTCCACTTTATGGCATTAGTCCTGAACAGCTGGCTGAAATTACATATTTAGCGGATGGAAGTGAGGTAAAGAGAGGTGAAGCATGGAATACAGCTCTTTATACGGATGTTGCATTCGTATCATTCGGAGAAGATCCTGTGTTTACATATCCATTGCCAGATGAAAGGGACACTGTATTAAAAATTCAACTTAAGAATTAAGAAAGAGGAGGTATGCAATTTGGTAAAAAAAATGAAAAAAGTACTCAGTACGGCGTTAAGTATTTTTTTAATGCTTTCCGTAGTAATACAAACATCAATTGTTTATGCAGAGGAAGGCAAAACGGGATCAGAATATTATTTGTCTGATTTGAAATGGGTATCAGCTTCTCATGGTGATTATGATACAACAAAAGAGGTACAAAAAGATCATCCATTTACACCGGGAAATAATGGTGAGGATACGAAAATCAGTCTTACAATGGAAGATGGAGCAACACGCACATTTGAAAAAGGTTTAGGCACAGTAGCAGCATCCCCATCAGATATTGTATACAATATTACTGGTGCAGGAGTTACATCCTTTTCTTGCTATTTAGGGATTGATACAACTGCAAATCATCATTTGGAAGATCATGCAATAGTCGAAAAAGTGGAAATTACAGTAGATGATGAAATTTTATATAGCAGTATTGAGGAATATCCAGATGGAATTAATGGCGATACAGCTGCAATACCTATTAATTTAAGTGTTCCAAAGGGAGCAGAAAAATTTGAACTGAAGAGTTATGCAGGTGAACAAACTTGGGGAGATGAATTTGTGTATGCAGATGCGAAATTTACTGCAACGGGGACATTTCCAAATCCAAATGAATGGGATTCCTATACATATTTGTCTGATTTGAATTGGGTATCAGCTACACATGGAGATGGGTACACCTCTAAAATAGTGCAGAAAGATCATCCGTTTACACCGGGCAATAATGGTGAAGATACCAAGATAAGTCTTTTAATGGATGATGGAACAACACGTACTTTTGAAAAGGGAATTGGAACAATCGCAGCGTACCCATCTGAAATTACATATGATATCAGTGGAGCAAAGGTGTCAAAGTTTAAATCGTTTGTTGGAATAGATAGAACGGTAACACCTTTAGATGATAATTATGCACATGTAGATAAGGTTGAAGTTGTAGTGGATAATAATATTATTTATTCTTCAATTGAAAATTATCCTAATGGTATATCCGCTGAGACCACAGGGATATATTTAGATTTAGATATCCCGGAAAATGCGTCTACATTTCAATTAAGAAGTTATGCTGGGGAACAAACCTGGGCAGATGAAATTGTATATGCGGATGCAAAATTTGTGGCAAAAGGAACATTCGCTGATCCTGATGCATGGCAGCCAGCAGAAAAGAGACGTGAAATATCCAATACATCGCCACTTATGATGATTCCGTTATATGCAAATGGTGAGGCTTATTCCAAGCCTGAAAAACAGTATAGTTTTTGGGGAGATGATACACTTAGCGGAAAATGGGAAGAGGTGCCAGATGATTTAAAACCATATACAGTAATAGAATTACATCCAGATGATTTGCCAAAGAGAGATGGAGCGGTTCAGGATTTTTATGAACACTTTTTAAAAGAGGCACAAAATCATGTTGATCCAGAGACAAAAGAGAGTGATCCAATTCCAATTGTTTTGACTGTTTATACAGCGGGAAATCAATCTTATTATACGGCAGCACATTGGATCACAAATGATTGGATTGAAGAGATGTATAGAAATTATTCTTGTTTACAAGGGTTATTCTGTACAGAAAATTATTGGGTATGGGCAAGTGGCATCGAAAGCAGATGCGCAGATTATCTTACAATATCTGCAAAATATGGCGGATATTTTATTTGGTCGGAGCAAAACAATGGAGCTTCGATTGAAAAAGCCATGGGAACACAGGGGCAAACAGCTTTTAAGGATGCAGTTGAGAAATATTCGGATTATTTTATTTTCATGTATAAAAATACACCTGCTGGTGAAGGTAACGATGCACCAACGAGCAGTTATATGACAGGATTGTGGTTGGCTGATTACGCATATCAGTGGGGTGGTCTGATGGACACATGGAAGTGGTATGAGACTGGAAAATGGAAACTGTTTGAGACTGGAAATATTGGTAAAAGTCAGGGAAACAGACAGTGGTTAACAGAGCCAGAAGCTTTAGTTGGAATTGAAGCGATGATGATTTATATAAATGGTGGATGCGTATATAATTTTGAACATCCAGCTTATACATATGGTGTACAAAATGAACAGTCGCCATTATATAAAAATGTTATACAGGAATTTTTTAGATATGTGATCAAAAATCCTGCTCCATCTAAAGAGGAAATGCTTGCTTCCACAAAAGCGATAGTGCGTGGAAATTTATCTTCAATGGGAAATGGAAATTTCTTCGTAGGGTTAAATACGGAAATGGCACAATCACCAACATATACAACTGGAAGATACGGGAATATCCCATTTGTTCCATCATCAATTTCTATTTCAAAATTAGAGGAAGCATTTGCTGGAAAAGATATAGAAATTGTTGAACAGGGAGACAGTAGAATTAGTACTTTGTCGAATCGACAAGACTTTTTTAATAGTCTCTATGCAGAAGAATATCAAGGGGATATTTTCGCAAAGAAAGTTGATAATACATGGTATATAGCAAATTATAAGTACAATGAAAATGTGAAGCAAACAGCTGAAAATATGGAAATGATAATTGATGACAAGAAAGTGAAAGTATCAGCAATCTTGGAACCACATTCTTATGTGATTTTACAGGAAAAGGATAATGCTGTTTCAGTGAAAGTTAATAATTATCGTACTAATAAAGATGAACTGTGGAAAGGTGCAACAACTGCGTCAGAGGCAGCATCTTTACCTCAAATGACTAAGAAAGATGCACTTTCGTGGGTGTTTAGCAATTATATTCATAATACGAAAGATCAGGAACGCAGGGAAACTACTATTACATTAAGTGGTTGGAATCATAATCCAGAAATAAAGAATATTGAAGGGGTAGATGGAAATTATTCTAATCCATCAGTTACCTATGATGAAAAGACAGGAACTGTTCAAATAACAATAATAAGCAATGGCTATGTGTATTTTGATATAGTTTAAGGCTAAAAAGAAAAAGAAATGCCTCACAAATATAGACGTGAGGCATTTCAATCGTAAATAGGAAGGAAGAAAAACGATGAAACAGATAACCAGTATTTTAATCGGGGCAGGATTGAGGGGGGGTTATGTATACTCGCAGTATGCACTGGATCACCCAGATGAATTTAAAGTGATAGCTGTAGCAGAACCGGATCAGGAACGCAGGAAACTTTTTGCGGCAAAGCATAATATTCCAAAGGAACTACAATATGAATCCTATGAAGAATTATTACAACAGGATAAAATGGCAGATTGCGCTATGATCTGTACACAGGACAAAATGCACTGTGAACCAGTTACTATGGCAATGCAAAAAGGATATCATGTTCTTTGCGAAAAGCCGATGTCACCAGACAAAGAAGAAATTATAAAAATGGGAGCAATGGCAAAGAAATATGATCGAATATTATCTGTATGTCATGTCCTTAGATATTCTCCATTTTTCTCTAAAATAAAAGAAATTCTGGAAGAGGGAAGAATCGGAAGGATGATGTCGATTCAGCATATCGAGGAAGTTGGATATTGGCACCATGCGCACAGTTTTGTAAGGGGAAATTGGAGAAACAAAGAAGAATCCAGTCCGATGATATTGCAGAAATGCTGTCATGATATGGATATTATGTTATGGTTGGCGGATAGTAAATGCAAAAAAATCAGTTCCTTTGGAGAACTTACATATTTTACGGAAGAAAATGCTCCGACAGGTGCGCCGAAATATTGTATGGACGGATGTGAACACAGAGATCAGTGCCCATTCTATGCACCGCGTTTTTATCTGGAACATCCAAAAGCTGTGGAAGATGGTCTTGTATATGCAGTAACTGATCAGGCAGATTCTGTGCATGTTCTGGAAGCGTTAAAGAAAGGTCCGTATGGAAGGTGTGTATTTCATTCGGATAATACAGTTGTAGATCATCAGACAGTGGACATAGAATTTGAAAATCAAGTTACAGCTTCATTTTTAATGACAGCATTTACAAATCAGTGCGCAAGGAGAATTCGAATTATGGGCACTAAGGGTGAATTAAAAGGTGATATGGAGTCAGGAACAATAGAAATCATAGATTTTGTAAGTGGAACAAATGATTTGATTCAACTTCATACGCCTTCAAAGGGACATAGCGGAAGTGATATGAGCATGATGCGAGAGTTTGTTCGTATGGTTGGAGAAGGAAAAACGGGAAAAACGGATGCATCAGTTTCTGTGGCGAGTCATCTGATGGCGCTTGCAGCTGAAGAAGCAAGAATTAGTAGATTAGTCATTGATTTTGAAGAATATAGCACTTATGAGATGAAATGAAACTGAAAAGATATAGAATATACAGAAAAAGTGTACGGCAAGTAAAATACTAATAATAAGGGAATATGTATATGAGAAATATTGTGTTTCACGACAAGACAAAGACATTTCATTTATATAATGAAAAAATAAGTTACATTATGTGCGTGTTGGAAAACGGACACATGGGGCAGATTTATTTTGGAAAGAAAATTCATGATAAGGAAGATTTTTCTTATCTGGTAGAGAAAATAGATCGTCCGATGACTTCGTATATATATGAATGGGACAAAAGTTTTTCACTGGAGCATATTCGGCAGGAATATCCGGTATATGGAACAACAGATTATCGTCATCCTGCAATTGAATTATTACAGAAAAATGGAAGCAGAATTTCAGAATTTAAATATACCGGTTATGAGATTACAATGGGAAAGCCGAAGCTTCAGGGACTTCCTGCCATTTATGCAGAATCTGAGGAAGAAGCGGTGTCACTCAGGATTTATTTGAAAGATTCTCTTACAGGAATTATACTGGAGCTGCTTTATACTATCTTTTCTGAATATGGAGCGATTGCAAGAAGTGTTTGCATAAAAAATGCAGGAAAAATGCCGTTACATTTACTTACAGCAATGAGTCTAAATCTGGATCTTCCGGATAAAGATTATATTTGGATGCAATTATCTGGTGCATGGGCTAGAGAGCGGCATGTGAAGGTGAGGGCTCTGGAACAGGGGATTACAGCGATTGATAGTATGCGTGGGCATTCTTCGCATGAACAAAATCCGTTTATGGTTCTTAAAAGAAAAAACACAGATGAAGTTATGGGAGAAGCAATCGGATTTAGTTTTATTTATAGTGGGAATTTTAGAATTCAAGCAGAAGTGGATACACATGATATAACACGAATTACAGTAGGAATTAATCCAGATGGATTTGATTGGGAACTGGAACCCGGAGAAAGTTTTCAGACACCAGAAGCGGTGATGGTTTATTCAGATAACGGACTTAATGAGATGAGCCAGACATTTCATAAGTTATATGCAAAACGTCTTGCACGGGGATATTGGCGTGATCGTAGCAGACCAATATTGAATAATAATTGGGAAGCAACATATTTTGATTTTACAGAAGATCGTTTGGTAAAAATTGCAAAGAAAGCAAAGGAATGTGGTATTGAATTATTTGTGCTTGATGATGGATGGTTTGGAAATCGTAGAAGCGACCGTTCAGGATTAGGGGATTGGATAGTAAACAAAAAGTTACTTCCAAATGGAATTGAAGGTTTGGCAGAGCGTATAGAAGAACTTGGCATGCAATTTGGTTTATGGATAGAACCGGAGATGATAAATAAGGATTCGAATTTGTATCGTCAACATCCAGATTGGATTTTACAAACCCCGGGAAGAACGGAGTCACATGGGCGTTATCAATATGTACTAGATTTTTCAAGAAGAGAGATTGTTGATTATATTTATACAATGATTGCCAAGATTCTTTCAGGAGCAAAAATTTCGTATATAAAATGGGATATGAATAGGAGTATTACAGAATGTTATAGCATTGCCTATCCTGCGGAACGACAAGGCGAAATTTTCCATCGATATATACTGGGAGTGTATGACTTATATGAAAGACTGACATCAGAATTCCCCAAAGTTCTATTTGAGTCCTGTGCGAGTGGCGGTGGACGCTTTGATCCTGGAATGCTTTATTATGCACCGCAAGGATGGACCAGTGATGATTCTGATGCGATTGAAAGGTTGAAAATTCAATATGGAACCTCGATGTGTTATCCGATTAGCAGTATGGGAAGTCATGTTTCTGTAATACCGAATCATCAAGTTTTTCGAAATACACCATTGCATACAAGAGCAAATGCAGCTTATTTTGGTACATTTGGTTATGAGTTGGATTTGAATAAATTATCTGATTCTGAAATTGAAGAGGTAAAGACACAAATCTTATTTATGAAAAAGTATCGTCAAATGCTACAATTTGGAACATTTTACAGATTAAAAAGTCCCTTTGAGGGAAATGAAACTATTTGGATGGTAGTTAATGAAGAAAAAACATCAGCGTTAGTAGGATATTATCGTGTATTAAATGGCGTAAATATGCCATACAGCAGAATAAAATTGCAGGGACTCGATCCAGATAAACTTTATAAGAACGTGTTAGCAAATACAGAGAGCTATGGGGACGAGTTGATGAATTTAGGACTTATTACAACAGATGTGACAGCTGGTCAGGTTTCAGGAGATACAAAGCCATGTACGGATTTTGAGTCAAGAATCTATATATTGCAAGAAAAAAGTTAATTGCAGAAAACAAAGCAGGAATTATTAAAAATATAATTAATAATTACGAAGGTAATAATGGGCGATGCTGTTATTGTAAATAAGGTAGATAGATAAGGATAATTGATAAAAATTCGCAAAATACATTGACAAACACATTTGAATGCTATATATTTGTACAACAGCAGTTGGAAAATATAGTTTTTTCATACAAAAGAATAAATTCCGTGAGGGAGTAGTTCGCGTGAAGACGTGATTTGTCAACAAACCCGGTTTTATAACCTGGCAAATCTTAAAGAATGAGACTCATGTATGCCTGTTCCGGTAATACTATACCGGCAGGTATACGTGGAGTCTCTTTTTATTTGTCTTTTTATGCGGCTGGAAAAAGGAGAAAATTATGGCATTCATAATTGAGTTACTACTGATTGGAGTTGGATTATCCATGGACGCATTTGCAGTTTCGGTCTGTAAGGGCCTTGCCATGCGCAAGGTAAACAAGAAACAGGCAGTTGTGATCGGATTATTTTTCGGAGGATTTCAGGCGCTAATGCCATTCGTCGGATGGGCGCTCGGAACACGGTTTGAAAGTTATATTACCAGTATTGACCATTGGATCGCATTCATCTTACTGGCATTCATCGGTGGCAAAATGGTGGTCGAAGGATACAGACTGGAAGAAGATGAAACAGTGAAGGAACTGGATCCACCTCTTGATCTAAAGGAAATGTTCCTGCTTGCAATCGCAACCAGTATAGATGCGCTTGCAGTTGGCATCACGTTTGCGTTTTTGAATTATCCGATTGTGGAATGTATCACGATCATTGGTCTGACAACCTTCGTGCTATCCATTGTCGGTGTTGTTGTCGGGAATATGTTCGGAATCAGATACCAGAAAAAAGCAGAGATCGCTGGAGGTATTATCTTAATCCTCATCGGTTTGAAAATTCTGTTCGAGCATTTGGGAATTCTTGTATTATAACAGACACTTATAATAGATAATTGCGAAACTCTTAGAAGACGTGAATTAAATTACGGAAAGTTGACAAGAGCAAAAGAAAACACTGGGGAACCGCCGGTACTTAGAAGGCAGGTACAACTGTTTTCAATCAGGTCTATGCATTTACTGCACAGACCGTGCGAAAGTGATTCAAGTGTGAGCAAATTCCTATCTGCGAAGCAGATTATAAATGAATTTGCGAAGTACTGCGAAGAATGAGCAGTACCGTTACCAGCGACACGTAGCGAAAGCGTGTTTTCGAAAATTTTATTAATTTTTCACAATTGAGAGAAGATTAGGATGAGTTTCGCAAATGCCTATAAAGAACAAATAATCATAAGGAGATAAATCATGAAAGAGATCACAGGCGGTGTGACCGCAGCAAAAGGTTTTCAGGCAGCAAGTACAGCAGCAGGAATCAAATACAAAGACAGAAAAGATATGGCAATGATCTACAGTGAAGTTCCGTGTAAGGCAGCAGGAACTTTTACGACTAATATCGTAAAGGCAGCTCCGGTCAAATGGGATCACAATGTCGTATACAACAGCAAAGCAGCACAGGCGGTTGTCATCAATGCAGGAATTGCCAATGCCTGCACCGGAGAGGAAGGCATGGGCTACTGTAAGCAGACGGCTGAGAAAGTAGAAAAAGTATTAGGCATTGCAGCAGACGAGGTGTTAGTTGCATCTACCGGAGTTATTGGCATGCAGCTCCCAATCGACCGTATCTGTAATGGGATCGATGCTATGGTGCCACAGTTAAAAGGAGATACCGGGAGCGGAACCGAGGCTTCCAAAGCGATCATGACCACAGATACAAAAAACAAAGAGGTGGCAGTGACCATCGAACTTGGTGGAAAAACGGTAACGATCGGAGGCATGTGCAAAGGCTCCGGCATGATCCATCCGAATATGTGTACGATGCTTAGCTTTGTCACAACAGATGCGGCAATCTCCAAAGAGTTATTGCAGGAGGCATTGAGCGCTGATGTGCAGGACACCTACAATATGATTTCTGTTGACGGTGACACTTCCACGAATGATACCTGTCTGTTACTTGCAAACGGGCTGGCAGAAAACCCGGAGATCACAGAGAAAAATGCAGATTATGAGGAATTCTGCAAGGCACTGAACTTTGTCAATGAGACGCTGGCAAAGAAAATGGCAGGCGACGGCGAGGGCGCAACCGCATTGTTTGAGGTGAAGATCATCGGTGCCGAGAGCAAAGAACAGGCGAAAGTTTTAAGTAAGTCTGTCATTACCTCAAGTCTCACCAAAGCAGCGATTTACGGACATGACGCAAACTGGGGACGAATCCTCTGTGCAATGGGTTATTCCGGTGCAACGTTTGACCCGGAAAAAGTAGATTTATTCTTTGAGAGTGCCGCAGGAAAAATGCAGATCATCAAAAACGGTGTTGCGGTGGATTACAGCGAGGAGGAGGCAACCAGAATCCTGTCCGAGCCTGCCGTTACTGCAATCGCAGATGTCAAAATGGGCAATGCATCCGCTACCGCATGGGGCTGTGACCTGACCTATGACTATGTAAAAATCAATGCGGATTACCGTTCTTAGGGGGATAGAAAAATGGAAGAAAAAAACATGAACGAACTTTTGAAAAAAGCGGAGGTGCTGATCGAGGCACTTCCATATATCCAGCGCTTTAACCGTAAGATCATCGTTGTCAAATACGGCGGAAGTGCCATGGTGGACGAGGAATTAAAGCAGCACGTCATTCAGGATGTCACTTTATTAAAACTGGTAGGTTTCAAGCCAATCATCGTGCACGGCGGCGGCAAAGAGATCAGCAGATGGGTAGAGAAAGCCGGCATGGAACCGGAGTTTGTCAACGGACTGCGCAAGACAGACGAGGCGACGATGGAAATTGCGGAGATGGTATTAAATAAAGTGAACAAATCTCTTGTAAAACTGGTGCAGGAGCTGGGTGTAAATGCTGTCGGTATCAGCGGAAAAGACGGCGGAATGTTAAAGGTGGAGAAAAAATATTCCAACGGACAGGATATCGGTTACGTCGGCGAGATCACACAGGTCAACCCGAAGATTTTATATGATCTTCTGGAAAAAGATTTTCTACCGATCGTCTGCCCGATCGGCATGGATGAAAACTATGACAGCTACAACATCAATGCAGACGATGCCGCCTGCGCGATTGCGAGAGCAGTCCACGCAGAGAAATTAGCATTTTTAACCGATATCGAGGGTGTATACAAAGATCCGAAAGATCCTTCCACGCTGATCTCGGAACTGCCAATCTCAGAGGCGAAAAAACTGATCGAAGACGGATACATCGGCGGCGGAATGCTTCCGAAATTAAACAACTGTATTGATGCGATCGAAAACGGAGTTTCCAGAGTGCATATTTTAGACGGACGTATCGCACACTGCCTGCTGTTGGAGATCTTTACAAACAGAGGAATCGGAACTGCAATCTTAGGGGATAAGGAGACAAAGTATTATCATGAATAAACAGGATTACATTGATGGAGCAGAGAGTGCGCTCCTTCATACATATAATCGTTTTCCACTGGTCATTGATCATGGGGATGGTGTGTACCTTTATGATACAGACGGAAAAGAATATCTGGATTTTGCAGCAGGAATCGCCGTGCAGGCATTTGGCTACAACAACAAAGAGTATAACGACGCACTGAAAGCACAGATCGATAAAGTGATGCACACATCCAATCTGTACTATAATGTCCCGATCATGAATGCGGCAAAAAGGGTATTAAAAGCAAGCCAGATGAATCGTGTTTTCTTTACCAACAGCGGTACAGAGGCGATCGAGGGTGCAATCAAAGCGGCAAAAAAATATGCTTACACCAGAGACGGACATGCAGGACATGAGATCATTGCAATGAACCATTCCTTTCATGGAAGAAGTATCGGAGCATTGTCTGTGACAGGCAATAAACATTATCAGGAACCGTTTGAACCACTGCTTCCCGGAGTAAAATTTGCAGATTTTAATGATCTTGACAGCGTAAAAGCTTTGATTAATGACAAAACCTGTGCTATTATTTTTGAGACAGTACAAGGTGAAGGTGGAATTTACCCTGCAACAGAAGCATTTATAAAGGGTGTGCGTGCACTTTGCGATGAGCATGACATTCTTTTAATTTTAGATGAGATCCAGTGCGGTATGGGAAGAACCGGAGAAATGTTCGCATGGCAGCATTATGGTGTGAAGCCGGATATTATGACGAGTGCCAAGGCACTTGGCTGTGGTGTCCCGGTCGGCGCTTTCCTTATGACAGAGAGAGTCGCAGAGAAATCTCTGGCACCGGGAGATCACGGTACGACCTATGGAGGCAATCCATTTGTGGGAGCCGCTGTAGATAAAGTACTTGAGATGATGGAGCGCGACCATATCACAGAGCATGTGAAAAAGGTCGCACCGTATCTGGAGAAAAAATTAGATGAACTGGTTGCAAAGTATGATTTCCTGACCGAGCGAAGAGGTATGGGACTCATGCAGGGTGTTGTCTGTGAAAAACCGGTAGGCCAGATTGCAGCAAAAGCATTGGAGGCAGGACTGATCGTGATCACAGCAGGTTCGAATGTACTTCGTTTTGTACCGCCACTTATCATTGAAGAAAAAGATGTGGATGAGATGATATCCAGGCTGGAGAGTATTTTATAATGAAAGTAGTACAGAAGAGAATGATCGCAGCGGGCTGTATCGGCGTGCTGGTGATCGGAGGTGCCGTTGTTGTATCCAGACACAGCACTTATGAACAGAAAGAAAATGAAACAGAAAATGGAACAGAGACAGCATCAGTTAGCAGGGTGGTAAAACAGCCTGCTGATTTGATGTTCTGGTATAGCGATAAAAGCTATCAGAAGTTTTTTGAGAAGGCGGCAGAAGAATATTATGAGGATACCGGTATTGTTGTGGATGTAGAGTATCAGGACAGCATGGATTACATGGATGCAGTATACACGGCAACGATGCAGGGAGAAACATTTCCGGATATTTACATGATCGGAAGCGATGAGTTAGAGGAAGCATATCTTTACGGACTTGCAGCAGAAAACACGGCATCTGATATTTATGAGAGCACCGTGGCGTCGAATGCAGTGACAGCGTCCACTTACAAAGAGAAAATGTATGCGTATCCATTAAGTTATAATACCTGTCTGTTTGTCTATAAAAATGGTTATTTTGAGACAGAACCGGAGACATTGCAGGCAATCATTGATTATTCCATCGACAATGAGCCACCGGAAAATGTGCAGTATCTGTTAGAGTGGGATGTGAATGATGCGTTTTATGATTTTCCATTTATATCGAACAGTGTCAGCTTTGTAAAAGATGAAGTGGAAACGATGCAGGTGAATTATGATGAGAATCTGTATAACGAAGATCTGGAGTTCTTTTCACAGAGTCTGGAGTCGTTTTCCATTGATGCTTCGACGGTTACGGAAGCGAGTGTGATCTCAGATTTTAATGATGGAAAAACACTCTGTGCAATCATTGATTCAGATTCTGTTGCCGGTCTCACAGGAACTGATTATGAGATCCGGGAGCTTCTGGCATTGAATGACACGTTGCAGACATCCTCCGCAGCGTTGACAGATCTTGTGGTTGTGAATGATTTCTCGGAGAAAAAAGAAAAAGCGGCTGATTTTGCAGAGTATGTAACACTTACCATGTCAGGAGAACTTCATGGACTTGGCGGTCATTATTCCGTAAAATTATCAGAGGACGCAGACGAGAAGGAACAGATTGCCTATCAGGCTTACGAAAATGCGATCCCGGTACCGGATTCACAGGATGCAAAAGAATTTTGGGTAACATTAAAAGAAACAATATCTCAATATTTTTAAAAAAATGGATATAATATATTTAATAGTCTTGTCATATTTGTAAAATTTCGTTAAAATATATACATCAGGCGTTGAGGGCTCTTTCATCCATCTGTGATGATGCATTCGGTGGAGAAGGAGAATGCTATGAATCGAAAGAGGAAAGTATTCCTGGTAATCATATTCTGCATGGGAGTGCTCTGTGGATGTGGTTCCAGGAATAATGTGTATTTGGAGAAAATACAGACAGAGACAAGTGAAGTTCCGCAGACAGAGGAGAAAGACTGCCAGGAAGAGATGGGCAGTTGTATGGTGTATGTCTGCGGGGCAGTAGAAAATCCGGGAGTGTATGAGCTGCCGGAGAACAGCCGTGTTTATGAAGCAGTAGCGATGGCTGGCGGGATGACAGAGGATGCCGGGATGGAAGCGGTAAATCAGGCAGAGTTTGTCACGGACGGACAGATGTTAAGAATTCCGACCATGGAAGAAGTGGCGGCTGCACAGGAAGAATCCGAGAGCAATGTGGATGATGGCTTACTGGACATTAACCGGGCAAGTGTTGCAGATTTTATGACGCTTCCGGGAATCGGGCAGTCAAAAGCAGAGGCATTGTTTCAGTACCGGGAAGCACACGGCAGATTTTCTTCTATTGAGGAGATCATGAATGTGGATGGAATCAAAGAAGGAGTTTTTAACAAAATAAAGGATAGTATAAAGGTGTAAAAATGGCAAAAAAGGTTCTTGTTGTTGATGATGAAAAATTGATCGTAAAAGGTATCCGTTTCAGTTTAGAGCAGGATGGAATGGAAGTGGACTGTGCATATGACGGGGAAGAGGCACTGAAAATGGCAACAGAGAATCATTATGATATGATTCTTTTGGATATCATGCTTCCGAAGATGGATGGATTTGAAGTATGCCAGCACATCCGCGAATTCTCTGATATGCCAATCGTGATGCTGACTGCAAAAGGCGATGACATGGATAAGATCCTCGGTCTGGAATACGGAGCAGATGATTATATCACAAAGCCGTTCAACATCCTGGAAGTCAAAGCAAGAATCAAGGCA
>OGXE01002067.1_pt1 | contig 15785 bp, 19 predicted proteins | sample 1576181 | NCBI WGS metagenome assembly OGXE01 (sample SAMEA3541478, study PRJEB24748) | human gut metagenome | biome: human gut; feature: human-associated habitat; material: faeces | place: China | collected 2012 | reverse complement strand
TTAGAATTTAAAATTTATCTATTTTATGAGTCCTTTTTCTTGACGTAGTACCAATATTCGCATTTGAAATACTCGCTTTGATCTTTAATTTGTTACGAATGATATTAGGATTGTTTCTTAATTGTTCTACTTTTTCTTCATCAAATTCAATTACTTTATCAATGTCAAAGTCTTCATAAGCCTCTTTAAAAGCTTCTCTTTTATTTAGAACACACTGCCAACTAAGACCTGCCTGAAAAGATTCAAGTATCAACATTTCAAATAGATATTTTTCATCTGTATTCAGTTTTCCCCATTCATAATCATGATATTCAATATATTTTGGATTGTTTAGATTACACCACGTACATCGTTTCATAATTTCATTTTAAAGTAGATAAAATGTGAATTCAATGATAAAATTGAATCAGTTGGATATTCTCACTCGAGAATAACGGAAAGGATTTTATGCAAGATTTATTTGGTCGAAATATAAATTATATGCGAATCTCATTAACTGACAGATGTAACTATGCTTGTTACTACTGCAAGCCAGACATTTCAAAACATCTTTGTCATTCAGATATATTGACGTATGAACAACTTTTAGATATTTGTAGATGTGCCATTACTTTAGGAATCACTCGATTTAAAATCACGGGTGGAGAACCCACACTTCGTAAAGGCTATATTGACTTCATTCGTAGGTTAAAAGAATTGGATGGAGTTGAACAAGTAACTCTCACAACCAATGGAAGTTTATTTTCTTTTACAGATTTAGATGAACTAAAAAAAATAGGGCTTGATTGTATTAACTTTTCAATTGACACACTCGATGAATCTGAATATTTAAAGATATGTAAAAAGAACAATTTGAAGAAGGTTCTTTCAAATCTAGAATATGCCTATCAGATTGGGATCTTTGTGAAAGTGAATTGTGTTGTGGACAATCTATTTTCGTTTTCTCGATTTGAATCTTTGTTAGAAATGATTAAAGATAAAAACATTGCGTTACGCTTTATTGAATTGATGCCATTAAAAAATAGTGATCGAAACACAAAAATGAATGAATTAATTGAATATGTGCAAAAGAATTATACGTTAAATGCGTATGATAAAAAGTTAGGTAATGGACCAGCCCACTATTATACAATACCAGAGTTTCAGGGATACATTGGTTTTATTGAAGCGTTGCATAATAAATTTTGTAGTGAATGCAATCGTGTACGCTTAAGTAGTGTAGGACGATTGAAATTATGTTTATTCTATAGTGATGGAGTGGATTTAAAACCTTATCTAAATGATTTGGAAGAACTAGAAAAAGTGATGAAAGAGTGGATATTCAAGAAGCCTAAGGAACATCATTTTGAAGAAGAACATTCGTCGACGGTGATGAATGAAATTGGAGGTTAAAATGGAATTAACACATTTTGATGAACATGGAAATGCACGCATGGTGGATGTAAGTGAAAAGGATGTTACTTCAAGAAGTGCTTGTGCGGCTGGAAGTATATTGGTAAATGAAGAAATTCTACATAAAATTGAGCAGAGCGACATGAAAAAAGGAGATGTATTAGGTGTAGCTCGTATTGCCGGAATTATGGGTGTAAAAAAGACGAGTGAGTTAATTCCTTTATGTCATCCTTTAATGATTAATAAGGTGAATATTGATTTTGATGTTGATAGAGCAAATTGTTTGATCTATTCCTACTGTACCGTGAAGTGTAATGGAAAAACGGGTGTAGAAATGGAAGCTTTGACAGGTGTAAATGTTTGTCTTCTGACAATTTATGACATGTGTAAAGCTGTAAGTAAAGATATGGAAATCAAAAATGTACATTTGGTTTCTAAATCAGGTGGAAAAAGTGGAGATTTTGTATGGAAGGAATAATTAAAGCAATTTGTATTAGTGAACAAAAAGGAACAGAAAAACATCCGGTTCAAGATATTGATATTATTGAGAATCATGGATTAGAAAATGATGCGCATGCGGGTAAATGGCATCGCCAAGTTTCTTTATTATCTTATGAAAAGCGTGAAGAATTTAAGGCTAAAGGAGCTGATGTGGAGGATGGTGCCTTTGGCGAGAACTTACTTGTATCAGGTATTGAATTCACAAGTTATCCAGTAGGGACACAATTTAAGATTGGGGATGTATTACTAGAACTGACGCAAATAGGCAAAGGCTGTCATTCACATTGTGCAATCTATCATCAAGTTGGGCAATGTATTATGCCTCATCTAGGAGTATTTACGCGTGTAATACATGGTGGACATATTTGCGTTGGAGATACCGTTGAAGTCATTGAAAATAAAGATTCTAGAATGCGTGTAGCCGTATTGACATTAAGTGATAAGGCAAGTACTGGACAAAGAAAAGATGAGAGTGGTCCATTAATTGAAAAGATCATGACAGAACATGGATACAATGTGACAAGTGTGACAGTGATTGCAGATGATGAAAATGAAATTGTTTCGCAACTCATCAATTTAAGTGATCGTTGCCAAAATGATTTGATTCTTACAACCGGAGGTACCGGACTTAGTATTCGTGATGTGACGCCAGAAGCCACAATGAAAGTTATGACAAGAAATGTTCCAGGTATTAGTGAAGCATTGCGCTATGAATCGATGAAATATACAAATAAGGCCATGTTGTCTCGTGGTGCAAGTGTATTAAGAAATCAGACTTTGATTATTAACTTGCCAGGAAGTCCTAAGGCAGTAAAGGAAAGTCTAGATATTATTTTAGGACCATTAAAACATGGTTTAGAAATTATGAAGGGTGAAGCGAGTGAGTGCGCAAGGAAGTAATTTAGATTTAACTCCAATCTGGATATCTTTAAAAACGGCAAGTATCACAATAGTAATCATATTTATTCTTGGTTTACTGGCGGCATGGTGGATTTATTCAAGAAAGAGCGAAGCTTTGAAAATGGTCTTTGATGGAATCTTTACTTTGCCTATGGTTTTACCACCTACAGTAGCTGGATTTTTCTTGTTGATGATCTTTGGCGTAAATCAACCTATAGGAAAATTTTTTATGAGTGCATTTGGCATTCGCATCGCATTTAGCTTTAGTGCGACTGTGATCGCAGCGGTGGTTATTTCATTTCCACTCATGTATCGAAATGCCAGGGGTGCCTTTGATCAAGTGGATACGGATTTAGTGTATGCCGCAAGAACTTTAGGAATGAGCGAATGGAACATCTTCTTGAAAGTATTGATTCCCAATGCTTTACCAGGAATTATTAGTGGTGGTGTCCTTGCGTTTGCACGTGGCTTAGGTGAGTTTGGTGCAACGGCGATGCTTGCAGGAAACATCATTGGAAAGACAAGAACACTTCCTGTAGCTGTATATAGTGAAGTGATGAGTGGAGATATGAAATCAGCTGCCTTTTATGTGTGGGTGATCATTGGCATTTGTTTTATAGCTGTGATTTTGTTGAATCTATATCAATTGTATGTTCGAAAGAAAAGGAGTTTCTAAATGTTGGAAGTACAAATATATAAGAAGCTTGCAGAATTTGATTTAGACGTTTCCTTTCAAGTGAACGACAATATTTTAGGGCTTATGGGAGCTTCAGGATCCGGTAAAAGTATGACATTAAAATGTATAGCTGGAATTGAAACGCCAGATCAAGGACGGATTGTATTAAATGATCGTGTTTTATTTGATTCAGAAAAGAAAATAAATGTACCGATTCAAAAACGAAATGTGGGCTATATGTTTCAAAGCTATGCTCTATTTCCCAATATGAATGTATATGAAAATATTAGTGTGGGATTAAGGGCTAGAAAAGTAAAAGATGTGGATATTGTGGCTCAAAAAGTGATGAAGCAATTTCAAATTAGTGAACTTGCTTCAAGATATCCCAAACAATTATCGGGTGGACAAAGACAAAGGGTGGCATTGGCTCGTTTGATGGCTTACGAACCAGATGTTCTTTTATTGGATGAACCATTTAGTGCTTTAGATGAAGATTTAAAGGAAGATTTATTAAGAGAACTTAAAAGTGAGCTTCAAATTTCAAAACCGGTTATTTTTGTATCACACAATAAGGAGGAAGTAAATGAGTTGTGTGATTTTAAATATAAAATTAAACAAGGAGAGATCGTATGAAAAACGGTTTAAGTGTTTTATTGGCTGGAGTCATGGCCACAAGTTTATTTGGGTGTAGTTCAAATGAACCAAAAGAACAAGTAAAACTTACAATTGCGGCAGCCGCAAGTTTGGAAAACGCATTTGAAGATGAATTGATTCCAATGTTTGAAAAAGAGTATCCAAATGTAACGATTGAAGGTGTTTATGATAGTAGTGGAAAATTACAGTTTCAAATTGAAAAAGGATTAGATACCGACGTATTTTTTAGTGCAGCTACAACACAGATGGATGCATTAAAAGATGAAGATTTAGTAGATGCGGATTCAATTTCAAATGTACTAGAGAATAAATTGGTATTGATCAAAGGAAAAGACAGCACTACAACAGTCACTGGTTTTGACAATATTAGCGATGCTTCAATCGTAGCGATTGGAGATCCAGAAGTAGTTCCTGCAGGAAGCTACGCAAAGGAAGCTTTGACAAATTTAGGGGTATGGGATTCTATTCAAAATCGTTTAAGCTTAGCGGGAAATGTAACGGAAGTATTGTCTCAAGTTGAAACACAAAATGCAGAAATTGGTTTAGTTTACGCGACAGATGCTGCGAGTAGTGATAAAGTAGAGGTAGTGGCAGAGTGCGATAATTCATTATTAGCTACACCAGTACTATATCCAGTTGGTCGTGTATCGAGTACAAAGCATAAAGATGAAGCCAATTCATTGATTGAATTCTTAAAGAGCGATAAAGCTTTAAAAGTATTCAAAAAATACGGATTTAAAAAAGGAGAATAAGATGAAATTAATCAAGACACAGGATGCCGTAGGGCATGTACTTTGTCATGATATAACGCAAATCATTAAGGGTGTCACGAAAGATGCTCTTTTTCGTAAGGGGCATATTGTGACAGAAGAAGATATTCCTTTATTGTTGTCAGTTGGAAAAGAACATTTATATGTTTGGGAAAATGACGAGAGCATGATGCATGAAAATGATGCAGCTATAGTTTTACTAGATATGTGTAAAAATGAATACATGTCTTATGGTGAAATCAAAGAAGGAAAAATCGAATTAAAAAGTGAGATTCACGGGTTGTTGAAAGTAGATCGTAAAGCTTTGTTTACAGTAAATTCATTTGGACAGATGATGATCGCAACAAGACATGGAAACACAGTAGTAAATCCGGGTGATAAACTTGCGGGTATGCGTATTATTCCTTTGGTGATTGAAAAGGAAAAGATGGATAAAGTTAGATCACTCATCACATCTCCTATTCTTGAAATTAAGCCGTTTGTATTAAAGAAAGCGGCTGTGATCACAACAGGAAGTGAAGTGTATAAAGGAAGAATTCAAGATACATTTACACCAGTTATTCAAGCTAAATTGGCTGAGTTTGGTTGTGAAATGGTGTATCATGCGATTTGTGATGATGACGATAAAATGGTGACAGAAAAAATCAATGAAGCATTGACACAAGGGGTAGATATTGTACTTTGTACAGGTGGAATGAGTGTGGATCCAGATGATAAAACGCCACTTGCAATCAAGAACACAGGTGCCAATATAATTAGCTATGGTTCTCCAGTTCTTCCTGGTGCTATGTTTTTACTTTCTTATAAAGGAGAAGTCCCAATTGTTGGTCTTCCCGGATGTGTTATGTATGCCAAAAGAACGGTATTTGATTTAGTACTTTGTCGTTTACTTGCCAAAGATGTAGTGACATATGAAGAATTGTGTGATTTAGGTGAAGGTGGATTGTGCTTAGGATGTGATATTTGCACATATCCAAATTGTGGATTTGGAAAATGAGATATAAACTAAAAATTCAAATTGGTAATAATGAACCAAATTTTGGCAAGGGCGTTGTAGAACTATTGGAATTATGCGATAAGTATGGTTCTCTATCAAAGGCTTATAAAGAAATGGGAATGTCAAATTCAAAGGCTTGGAAAATCATCAAAAGAGCTCAAGAAGATTTGGGTTATGAACTGGTTCATACGACGAGTGGTGGAAGTCTTGGTGGAGGCTCGCAATTGACTTTAGAAGGAAAAGAATTGGTACGTAAATATAAATTGTTTCAAGAAAAAATAGAAATGTATTCCGAACAAGTATTTAAGGAAGTATTTGAAAATGAATAAAGAGGAAGTATTGATTATTACTTTTAAAAGTATTCAAGATGTTCTAGATTTGGAGTCTAAGACAAAAAACGGGCGTATGATACCTGTTCCAAGTTGTGTTAAGGCAGGATGTGGCATGTGTTTTATGTCGAAGGATCTAGATGAGGAAAAGTGGAAACTCTTTTTAGAAGAACAAAATGTTTTGTATGAGGATATAGTAAGGGTGAATTTTTGATGAATGAAAAAATATATTGTAAGAGTGGTGGATGTAGTGCTAAATTGGGCGCAAAGAAATTGAGTCACATTCTAGAAAAAATTGATTCTTATAAAGACAGTCATGTTTTGGTTGGATTTGATTCAAGGGATGATGCGGCAGTTTATCAAATCGATGAGAATTATGCGTTTGTATCTACTTTGGATTTCTTTCCACCTATGGTAGAAGATCCATATTTGTATGGTCAGATTGCAGCAACAAATGCACTCAGTGATATTTATGCGATGAATGGTACGCCTAAAACAGCTTTAAATATTGTGTGTTTTCCAGACAATGAGGATTTGAATATTTTAGGTAAAATCATTGAAGGAGGAAATTCTAAGCTGGTTGAAGCTGAGTGTGCACTAGCTGGAGGGCATTCCATTCGTGATGATTCAATTAAATATGGTTTGAGTGTGACGGGTTTGGTAAATCCAAAAGACGTAAAGAAAAATAATGTCACGCAATGTGGGGATGTCTTGATTTTGACGAAGCCTTTAGGTGTTGGTTTGACTTTAAATGCGTTGCGTATGGATGATTGTTCTAAAGAAATGCAGGAAAGAGTCTTTAAAAGTATGACTACATTAAACAAGTATGCTTGTGATGTTTTAAAAAAATATGATGTGCATGCTCTAACCGATGTAACAGGTTTTGGCTTGTTGGTGCATTTAAATGAGATGCTAGACGAAAAAAATAGTGCAGTGATTTATAAGGATTCGATTCCATATTTTGATGACTGTCAAAAGTATGTCGAAGAATTTTATTTAAGCGGTGCTGCCCAGACCAATCGCAATAGTGTAGAGGGTAAGATTAGTTTTGATTGTGATTTCTTTACAGAAGAAATCTTGTTTGACCCACAAACGAGTGGTGGCTTATTAGCTAGTGTATCTAAAGCGGATTTAGAAATGCTAGAGAAAGATTTTAAGGAAAATAATCTTGAATTGTATGTTGTGGGTGAAGTCATTGAGAAAAATGAATATAATGTATATGTAAGAGGTAGGAAGATATGAAAACTTTAGATTGTAGAGGCTTAGAGTGTCCACTTCCAGTTGTAAAGACAAAGGAAGCTTTAAAAGAAGAAAATGTAGTTTCAACAATTGTGGATAATGAGATTGCGGTTGAAAACTTAACGAAGTTTGCGAAAGTAAAAAATTATACGGTAAATTCTAAAAAAGAGGGTAAGGATTATATTGTTGAAATTTCAAAGGGTGATGAAGAAGCAGATTTTGAAGTGGAATACACATATGCGGACTGCAGCTTGGCTAAGCCTAAAATGGTTGTTGTGTGCGCAAGTAATGTGATGGGTTCAGATCCGGATTTAGGTGCGATTTTAATGAAATCATTTATTTTCTCTTTGACAAAACAAGATGTTTTGCCAGATGAAATGATTTTCTATAATGAGGGTGTAAAAATCACAACGACAAAGAGTGAAACTTTAGAAGATTTAAAATATTTAGCGGATAATGGAGTAGAAATTGTAAGTTGTGGAACTTGCTTGGATTTCTTCCATTTAAAAGAAGAACTTCAGGTGGGTTCAGTCACAAATATGTATGATATTGTAGAAAGAATGGAGAAGGCTGATAAAATTATCAAGCCATAAGGATTATGAATAAATGTGTTATTGTGCGTGGGGGAGGAGACATAGCGACAGGGACAATATATAAACTTGTAAAAAGTGGATTTCAAGTATTGGTGCTAGAAGTTGAAAAACCAAGCGCAATACGAAGAAATGTTGCCTTTTGTCAGGCTGTGTATGAAGGAAAATTTACGGTTGAAGATATGATGTGTGTTTTAGTTTCAACGATAGAAGAAGCTAAAGCAGTGATGGCTAAAAATCAAGTCGCAATGATGGTAGATCCAAATGGTGAAATGATTTCTAAAATAGAACATATTGCCTTGGTGGATGCGATTCTTGCCAAGAAGAATTTAGGTACGACAATAGATATGGCACCTATCACAATTGGTTTAGGTCCTGGTTTTTGTGCAGGCAAAGATGTGCATGTGGTTGTGGAAACGATGCGTGGACATAATCTAGGAAGACTGATCTACCAGGGACATGCTTTGCCAAATACGGGTGTTCCTGGAAATATTAAGGGATATTCTAAAGAAAGAGTGATTCATTCTCCTTGTGCAGGTGTTTGTCACAATGTCAAAAAGATTACAGATATCGTTGAAAAAGGAGAAATTATTGCGTATATCGATAAAACACCAGTGTATGCGAGCATGTCAGGCTTACTTAGAGGATTGATTCAGGATGGGTACAATGTAACATCTGGATTTAAAATGGCAGATATTGATCCTAGAGTGGATGAATATCAGAATTGTTTTACAATTTCTGACAAGGCACGTTGTATTGGTGGAGGTGTTTTGGAGGCGATACTGCATGGTTTATCTTGATCAGGCTGCGACTAGCTTTCCAAAACTAGATGTAGTCAAACAAGCGGTTATGGATGCATTAGATGTGGCAGGCAATGCAAATCGTAGTTCAAATATGGATTCTTCACGTTTGATTTTTGCGGCAAGAAGAAATATTGCACAGTTTTTTGGACTCTCTGATTTTCACCGTGTTATTTTAAATGGTGGAAATACCGAGAGTTTAAATACTTGCATTAAAGGAATCTTAAAAGAAAATGATCATGTGATCACTACGTATGCGGAGCACAATAGTGTGCTTCGTCCTTTATATGAGTTAGAAGAAAAGGGAATAATCACATTAACGATATGTGCTCCTTATTTAGAGGATATTAAATGTCATATTCAAAAAAATACTCGAATGGTTATCGTGACACACAGTTCAAATGTGACAGGTGAAATTTTTGATGTGGATTCTATTGGAAAGTATTGTAAAGAATGTGGCATTCTTTTTATGGTGGATGCGGCTCAAAGTGCAGGTCATATATCAGTATCTATGGAAAATATAGATGTTTTATGTTTTAGTGGCCATAAAGGTCTATTAGGGATTGGTGGTATTGGTGGTTTTTGCGTAAAGGACATTGAAGTAAAGCCACTGATTTCTGGTGGAACGGGCATCGATTCTTTTAATCCACAAATGCCAGAGGCGTATCCAGAACATTTAGAGGCGGGGACACAGAATTTTGCAGGGATTGCGGCTTTAAATGCAGGGGTTCAATATGTTTTATCACATCAAAAAGCGATTATCGAAAAGGAATACTTTTTACTTCAAAAATTATATGAAGGTTTAACGGGGTATGTAGAGTTTTATTCATCTTTAGAAAATTCTACGCCTATTGTGGCTTTGAATATCCCAGGTAAAGATAGTGCTTATGTGAGCGATTTATTGAATTATAAGTATGGTATTGTGACGCGTTGTGGAGCGCATTGTGCTCCATTAATGCATAAACATTTAAAAACAGAAGAACAGGGAATTGTACGTTTATCTGTATCTTTTCAAAATACAGTAGAAGATGTGGATTTTGTGGTACGTGCAATTCAGGAGATTTCAAATGATCATTAGTGTAATTGGTTCAGGTGGAAAAACAACGTATATCCGTGAGTTAAAAGATAAATATGTTTCTATGAATAAAACCGTTTTAATGTGTACAACGACGCATATGTTGATTGAAGAAGATACATTGGTAGATCCTGGTTATGATGAAATAATGCAAAGAATTGAAACATATGGATATTGTCATGCGGGAAATCGGTGTGGTGACTTGAAAATTGAGACGTTAGATGAAGAGTTGTTTAATCAATTAAAACAAGTGGTGGATGTGATACTGATTGAGGCAGATGGTTCTAAGCATTTACCTTTAAAATATCCAAATATGAATGAACCAGTTCTTGATTCAGATACGGATGAGGTTGTGTTGATTTCAAATCTAAATGGATTAAATCAACCAGTAAAAGATGTGGTACATCGTTACAAACTTGCAAATTTAGATCCGAATGAACTTGTAACACCTAGAATTATGCAAGATTTAATACGTGCTTATTTAAAGAAACTAAATAAACCTGTAAAGATTCATGTGAACGGGGCTATGGATTTGTATACGCGTTGTGTAAGAGTTTTATTAGAAGAAAATGTCGATGTGAATATCATCCAAAAGGAATGGTTTAATATGCAGCCTAAGCTTGTGATTTTAGGCTGTGGACATGTCAGTCAATATTTAGCTAAAATGGCTAGTATATTAGAGTTGTATACGATTGTGATTGACAATCGTAAAGAATTTGCGAATCGGGAATGTTTTCCAACCGCAAATGAAATTCATTGTATCGATTATGATCAAATGGATTCTGTATTGCCAGATGAAGAGAATGCTTGTTATGTGATAGTGACAAGAGGGCATAAAGATGATCGTCTTTGTCTAGAAAAGACGATTCGTAAACCACATTTATATTTGGGTATGATTGGAAGCAAGGGAAAAGTAAAAAAGACCTTTGATGCTTTGATTGAAGAAGGATATTCTAAGGAAGAAGTATCGAATGTGCATGCTCCCATTGGCTTAGATATTAAGGCACAGACGCCTGCTGAGATATCAATCAGTATTTTAGCGGAGCTTATTGAAATAAAAAACGCAAAGTTTAGTTCGAGTGTTTCGAAAGAATTATTAGAATCTAATGTTCATGGAACTTTATGTATCATTATTGATAAAAAGGGGTCAGCACCAAGGGGGGTCGGCAGTATGATGTTAGTGCATAAAGATGGAGTCATTGATACGATTGGCGGAGGAAAAATCGAATATCAGGCTATTTTAGATGCCAAAGAATGTAAAGAAGTTATGATCAAGGAATATGATTTATCCAATGCAGAAAGTGCTACATTAGGCATGATTTGTGGTGGATATAATAAAGTCTTGTTTATACCGGTGTAGCGATGAAAACTATCATTTATATTTTAGTATCATTGATTTTAAATGGATTTATACTAAGTTATATATTAGATATAAGATTGATTGATCATGATTTAATTCCTATTAAGGAACAGCCTATAATGCAAGAGGAAACATCAAAATTACCTGAAGTAGAGAAGATAGATCAAAGTGGTGCCCCATATGAGAATACAGTAACAGTTTCGGATTTAGATTCAATCTATATTCTTGTGAATAAGTATTCAGGATTACCAGAAGATTATGAACCAAGTGATTTAGTTCAGGTATCTTCGAGTGGTGAAAATGAGAATGTGCGCATGCGAAAAGAAGCGGCAGAGGCATTTGAAAAGTTGATCGAGGCGGCATCAAACGAGGGATTTATTTTGAATGCTTGTTCAGCTTATCGTTCTTATGCATACCAAACAGATTTATTTAATAATGGAGCTGCAAGCTACGGCGAAGAATATGCGGATCGTTATTGGACAAGACCAGGGTTTAGTGAACATCAGTCTGGTTTAGCAGTTGATATTCGTATGGACAATGATTGTAGTGATTTAGATGCCGTTCGATATAATTCGCACTATAATTGGTTGTTAGAAAATATGCATACATATGGCTTTATTTTGCGTTATCCTGATGATAAGGAAGACAAAACAAAAATTGCTCCAGAAAGCTGGCACTTGCGTTATGTGGGTGTAGATTTGGCAACGTATTTGTATGAGAATAACTTAACTTTAGATGAATATTATAGTTAAAGGCGCTGATTTTATTCAGCGCCTATTTTAGATATTTTTCATCAATGACTTCTTTTGTCTTATTTGTGATATATTTGATGCTTACGGTATTGCCATCGTATCCATTTAATACATGCTTTTTGGCAAGTTTATCTGAATATTGAGATAATTTATAAGCTTTATAGTAGTATCGAATTTCCATGATATTATTTTGATTTCCTTCGAAGTGAATCACTGTAGGGATCCATTTAACATTTTCAATCGCAATCTTATCGTTTTTCTTCACAAAATCAAATTTGATTTCACCACCAATCGCATTGTCTGTTGTCAACATTCCACCGATAAAGTTTCCTAGAGAATATACACATAACATCTTATTTCCTGAACTACCTTTGATCCATTTTACTGGTTGAATTGTATGAGGATGGGTTCCAATAACGACATCCACACCGCAGTCCGCAAATAATTGGGCATAGTGTTTTTGTAGATTATTTGGTTCAAATGTATTTTCATCACCCCAGTGTGCAGAAACAATGACCACATCACTTATTTCTTTTGCTTTCTGTACATCTGATTTGATTTGATCATCATCTAGATAAGAAACATTATAATCGTAATCAGGAGCAATACCGTTTGTTCCATATGTATAGGCTAAGAAACTAAAAGTGATTCCTTTTTTCTTGAATGTTGGAATGGTATTGAAGGCTTCTTGCGAAGTATAAACACCATCTGTCACAATATTTGTATTACTGAAGGCTTCTAATTCATTGGCGATACCTTGCTCACCTCGATCAAGACAATGGTTTGTAGCTAGGTTAGCCAAGTTGAAACCTGCCTTTTCTAAATTCTTGGCAATTTCAGTAGGTGAGTTAAATGTAGGATATCCAGATAAGCCCAGAGATTCCCCTCCTAATACAGTTTCTTGGTTAATAAACGCAATATCGGATTCTTTCGCATCTTTTTTAAAGTTAGTGTACATCTTTGAAAAATCATATGTTCCATCATCTTGTAGTGCATCATTGTATACTGTTTCATGTATTAGGTTATCTCCAACACCCATAAAGGATACAACTGTTTCTTCACTTGTTTTGGTTTCTAGTGTTGTGCCTGTGTTATCTTTTGGCTCTGGACTCGAGAATAAACCAACAATGAAATGAATTAATAAATATAAAATAAATAGTACGACAAGAATACCGCCAGCTAGAATAAGTCTATTTCTGGTTCTTTTACGCATCCTTCTGCGTCTTCTTTTTTTATTTTGAGCCATGATATTCCTCCAAAGTCCAATTGTTCTTATAAATTTTTGTAGCAGCTTCTTTACCTACATAACGAATGTGCCAAGATTCATATCCATATTGGGTTACATCTGTTTTATCTTCTGGGTATCTAAGAATAAATCCATACTTGTGCATGTTTTTTAGAATCCAGTCATATCCATCATAATTTTCAATTTCATTAAAGTTATATCCATTGAAAGTGATATCCACCGCAAGTCCTGAGTTGTGTTCGCTTTGTCCAGGGCGAGCATAATATTGGTCGGCATATTCTTCTCCGTTTACAGATGCATAATAATCCCACAAGCCTTTTTGATATTCGTAGGTTCTGTATCCGGCAATGGCGCGAATGTTGATATCGTTTTTTGCGGCAGCCTTACAAAATGTAACATATGCATCATACGCTTCTTTGCGCATTTCAATTTGTTCAACTGTCTGACACGAATAGTCTTCGCCTTGTACGCACGCATAATCTTCAAGTGGAACTAAATCACTTGGCTGATAGCCTTCAGGTAATGCATAAAACTTGTTTACTAATAAAGTCATATCTGAATCATCATCGACAATCGTTGTTTTTGAATAAGGCTTTAGATCCATGTCGCAGTTTACTTGCATAACAATGTCTTTTACAGATTTAGCCTTCCATTTGGCATAACGCTTAGCCCTGTTGCTGCGGTAGTTTGGCAAAGAAGTCATTTCCTTGATATCTTCTTCAGACATGCCTGCCTTTCGTAATGTCTCACTTCCTTTAATTTCCTCAGTGATTTTTTCGTTGTTCATGGTTTTATTGTCAGAATGGAATAGTCCAACAATTCCTTTAATTAATGTAATTAAAATAAATAAAGTAATAAGTAAACCGAACGCAAGAATCAAGCGGTTTCTTATTTTCTTTTTTAAACGCCTTCTCTTTTTCATGTTTTTCTCCCTGGTTCCCAAGAAAAATTATAGCACATAAACAAGTTTTAAGGGTTAAAATGGATTTATCAAATGATGTGTTGTATACTAAAAATAACATATATAAAGGATTAAACTATGAATATAGATAAAAAGATAATAATGGGTGTAAGAAATAAGGATGCGGATGCGAAGAAAGAGCTTATTTCATTGACTCGAAATCATTTGGTACAAACAATTTATAAGCGTTATATTGGTTTAGAGGAAAAAGAAATCAATGACATCTTACAGGCAACGTATACATACGCATTTATGAATATGGATAAATTGAGTGATGATAAGAATTTTTTGAAGTGGATCACGGTTTTGTTGAATAAACAATTGCGTGAGTATATGCAGGCTAAAGAAAATATGGGTGTGACTACGGCTTTGCGTGGACTTCCTCAATATAGACAATCGGATGTGGATGAGTGTTTAAATGAGATGCCAGAAAATCAAAAGACAGTGACAATCATGCATTGTCTAGGAAAATTGAAAGAGAAGGATATCGCTAATCGTTTAAAGATGAGTGAAGAGGGAGTGGCTCGTTTGTTGAAGAGTGGTAAACAAAAAGTAAAGGATGTATTAGATAAGAAGTGACAATGATATTTATTCAATGTCATTAAGTTAAGCTAAAAGAACAGTGACAGCGATATATTCTTATTAAGTTAAGCCTGGATATAATTCGATATCCAGGTTTTTAATCATACTGTAGTTAAAAATGTGATGTTTTAGGCATGACGAAAAGGCAAATTTTTGTAGCTTAAAAAAATTTGCCTATGACTCAAATATGAAATATAATCAGTGTAGCGCTATGATGCTTTTGTATTGAACGGAACAACTGATTTAGGTTTCATATTGCGCTGATATTTTCTATCTGGTCTTATGGGGGCCAGATATTTTTTTATTCTTTTCATCAGTTCTTCTGTACCAATTAATTTTCTTAACCAAAGCCTCATATTTGTTACGGCAGTAGATAGATTCACTTTGTAAGTATGTTTCCTTTTGTCAGATTGTTCTACTTCGATTCTTTCGGTAATGATATTTGTTAAGCAATGTAATAGAATTGCTGCATAGATTTCCTGTTGTATGAAATTACGCTTTTTTGAATGAAATGCCATCATTCCAATAATGTATTTCAACACTTTAAACGCTGTTTCTATATCCCATCTCATGTGATACATTTTCTTTAGTTCATTTAAATTAAATTCATCCCTTGTCAGATTTGTTACCAGACATTCATAGGTGTCATCCGTAATCTTAAAGCGAACAACTCTTAGATTCATTTTATAAAACTCTTTTGTTCCAAAATAATTAAACTCAGACTTGTTAGAAATGAATGTATATTTGTGCTTATTGGCTTTAGTTTCATTTGTTTGCTTACGAGTCAGTATTTTAGTAACATCTAAATCGAATTCTTCATCTGGTAAATTTAGATTTGAAAGAATTGAACCAAATACATTTATATCTTTAATACGAAATTGGATAATAGAAATCAAGTAAAAATTCAAAAAAATATCAATGATTTTTCATGGTTTTTATTGCACGCTGAAAATCCCTGAAG
>OGXE01002064.1_pt1 | contig 15796 bp, 15 predicted proteins | sample 1576181 | NCBI WGS metagenome assembly OGXE01 (sample SAMEA3541478, study PRJEB24748) | human gut metagenome | biome: human gut; feature: human-associated habitat; material: faeces | place: China | collected 2012 | reverse complement strand
GGCGAACTTGATGGGGCAGTTGTCGATGCCCTCGACGATGACGCCGTCGATAGGCACGCGCTCGCCGGGCTTGACCACGATCACGGTGCCGACGGCGATGTCATCGGGAAAGACCTGTTCGAGTGTGCCGTCGGCTTGCTCGACGTTAGCGTAGTCGGGCGCGATGTCCATCATGGCACTGATCGACTTGCGGCTCTTGCCCACGGCGTATGCCTGGAACAACTCGCCGACCTGGTAGAACAGCATGACAGCGGCGCCTTCGGCCATGTGCGGGTCGGTGTCGGGGAAGAGCACCATGGCAAACGCGCCGATGGTCGCGACGGCCATGAGGAAGCTCTCGTCGAAGGCCTTGCCGCGGCGGATGTTATTGAATGCCTTTTGCAGTACGTCGTAGCCGGCAATCAAAAACGGCACGAGGAACAGCACAAAGCTGGCGTAGATGTTGCCGGGCTCCCCAAATGCGATAGTGAGGGCGCCGAGCTCGTCGAGGGCATAAACAACGGCAAAAATGCCCAGTGCTACCAGGATGCGGTTGCGCTTATGCTCAAGGGACTCTTTCTTCTTGCGCTTCTTCTTTTTCTTTTTGGGATCGGCGGCTGTCATGATTCAAACCTCTCATTTGAGTTTATGAACACTCGCTCATATAATTTCGCGAGCAAAGGCCGCGGCAAGCGCGGCCTCGCAGGTCAACGTATGCGCGGGTTAGAGAATGATCTCGCAGTCCGGCTCGGCGTCGGCGGTGAACTCAACGACGCGGTCCAGGACCTCGTCGAACTTGGCGTCGTCGGCCTCGAGCGTCAGCTTCTGGGTCATAAAGTTGACCGAAACGGACTTGACGCCCTCGAGCTTGGCAAGTTCGTCCTGAAGCTCGCGCGCGCAGTTGGCGCAATCGATCTCGTCGAGCTTAAACTGCTTTTTCATGGTGGGTTCCTTTCCCTGTGTTAGCGGTCTGGGTGCCGGCCGCGCTGATACCGTGGGTGATTGCTATTCGCAGATATGGCTCATGCCCTGGTTAAGCATGGTGTAGACGTGATCGTCGGCGAGCGAGTAGAGAATGTTGCGGCCGTCGCGGCGGAACTTGACCAGGTGCGACTGCTTAAGCGTGCGCAGCTGGTGCGATACTGCCGACTGCGAGGTTGCGGTCGCCTCGGCGATGTCGGCCACGCAGAGCTCGCGGCCCATGAGGGCATAGAGGATCTTGATGCGTGTGGTGTCGCTGAAGACCTTGAACAGGTCGGCCAGGTCGTACAACAGCTCCTCGTCGGGAAGGTCCTCGGGCGAGCAGGTGGTGGGGACGATCGGCTCGGTGGCCTCGATGCCAGTCTTTGTTTCATCAGCGTGGCTGCTCATTGCAACATCCTTTCATATGAACATGCGCTCATATAAATTACTTCCGATTATATGAGCGCATGTTCATATGTCAATACAATTTACGTTAACTTCGATGACTGCTTGACGCCTCTGCGATTTTCTGCGGGTTGGGAGACATCGACGCAATGCTCGCCAACATATTTTGAGATGTTCGGCCAGCATGCTAAGAAAGCCACCTTGAGAAGCATTAGGACTGTTCATATTTGTACTTTATCGTGTTAAATACAGCGAGAATCAGTTCTTCCTCTACGGGAGTTCCTGCAGAATCAGTTTTATCTAAAGTTATATTGAGCATTGCTGCAGCCAATCTGGCACATCGGTGGCCGAATAAGTCGAAAAATGTAGGTGGACATCCGCAGAGATCGCCTTTAGAAGAGCGAATTCTCAATTAGATCAATAATCGTGTCGTCTTCCGTGCGGTTTTCATCGATTTTTGCGAACATGTCGCATTCCCAAGGCCCATTGATTTCCTCAGCAAGGGCCCCGACGTGTTGCATGTCGTCGGGTTCTGGCACATCGTTGATGCTCGGGTCATCAGCTTGCGGATATTGGCTTGCAATTTCGCGCTTGGCGGCCTCTTCTTCTTTGAGTGTCTCCAGGACGCGGCGACCGTATTCGAAGTAGCGCCGCAAGACAAATTGACGAAGAGTTTCTTGCAGGATGGCGAAGTTATCCGGGAGTCGACCGGGCCATATCTTCTCGCGAATGCGAATCGCTTCCATGACCCGCCTAAAAGCGGACTGCTTGAAAAACGAATGACGACTAACTGTGATAACGGCATATCCCATGTTTCGCAGCGTGTTTCGGCGTTCCTCGTCAATTGATTGCTGTTCGGGCTCGTCGTGGTAAAAGCCGTTGTATTCGATATCGGTCATCGAATTTTCGAGCAGCGCGTCGAGGTAGAAAACCGTCCGTCGCGTTAGGGCGGCGTATCTTTTGGGGACTGGGATCGGATAGTCCGTTTTGATAGCGCGTATGGCTAAGCCACCCATTGACTTGGGCATTGTCAGCATCATGACAAACGCCGTTTCGAGTGGGGAGCGACAGCCTTCGCGTACATAAGAAAGTGCCTTAAGTGCTTTATTAGATCCACGATACCCCGATGCCTCTGAAAAGAAGGCTCTGAGCTCTTCAACGCTGGTTAGGGCTGGGCGCTCGCGATATTGAGTTTCGTCGGACGTTCCAAGCGCGTAGGAGCCGCAGATTTCAAAGTAATACTCAACGAGCTCCGAAAGGTTGAGGTCGGCTGCTGCTTCTAACGCGCACAGCTTGATATCGACGATGTAGACGTTCGGCTCGAGTTCTAGGTAGCTTTCTGCATCAAACGTATAGCGCGTGCAGTGGCAGATGCAGCCCTTGCGGTGCCTTTTGGCATTATTGGAAAACGTCAGCACATGGATGCTTTCAGAATCGACATTCTTTCTGTTGAGCCATGCTCGCGCCGCTTCCAGGTTGGACGTGGTCGGCGCAGACACCTTGATCTTTTCCATAGGTATGGGATCGGTCGCGTGGCTTGCGAGCGAGTTGACTGTTTGGTATACAGCGCGTGCCGTGGTATGTGACAGAACGATTCCCATACGCGCATGATGGCATAGCGGACGCCATATACGCTCGAAACTTCGGGCAACGGTATTGGGGCGCGGCTTATCTTCTGCGAACGGTGGGTTTTTGAGCTGTCGTATTGAGGGGGGCAGCTTCGGCTGGGGAGGTTTCTGTCGGCTGCCCCATTTTGGTGAACTTTAGTTGCGGATTCGTAGCTTCTAAGCGTTTTTGCCGACCGCTCAGATGCCTCACCAACATAATTTGAGTTATTCGGCCTTATCCTATACGAATGGTGCGATCGCAACGTCCTATTCGAATTGATTCAGGTAGATTTATAGGGCTTGGTTGCGAAATTGGGGCGACTATAGCGCTCGATTGCGGTTCAAGGGGCCTCGACTAGTGGTTCAGCTGGCCGAACAACTCGAAAAAAGTAGGTGGGCCAACCTGCCGACTATGTGAAGCATGCGTATTTGCTCGTTTTGATTAAAACTAGGGTGCAGCCATAAGACTGCGCCCTAGTTTACTGCGTGCCGGTGTGCCCAGACGGATTGCACTGTGCCTGGCAGGCGCTCCCGCAGATGGATCGGTTATTTCGCAAACAGGTTCTTGAGGTTGAACTCGGCCTGTACCGTGCGGAGCATGAGGTCGGTGTCATCCAGACCCAGATGCTGCTCGTTGGCGTCGGCGGCGAGGGTTCCACGGCGGCGCGCCCAGTTCTCGAGCGCGGCTGGGGCGGACTCGCGGGGGAGCGAGCGCACGTCGGCGTCCAGGCTGCGGCAGATCTGGCGCGAGTCGATGACGATGATCTTGCCGGCGCGGCGTGCCTCGGCGTAGCCGTCCAGGTGGATCTTGAACCAGCTGTCCTCAAAGGCGGCGTTGTGTGCCATGTACGGGTACTTCTTCATAAGCTTGAGCAGCTGCTTTTGCAGCTCCTTGTTCTCGCGGAAGGGCGTTTTGCCGTCGATGTCGTCCCAGGTAATGTGGTGGATATTCGACAGCGGCACATCCTCGCCGCGGTAGATGTCGGGCAGGCCACAGTAGTGCGCCTCGGCGTCGTGCGGGATGGCGTCGCTGGTGAGTTCCATGATCTCCCAGCCGACGTTGATGATATAGCCGCGCTCGGGCGCGCGACCGTTGGTCTCGATGTCGATACCTAGCACGGTGCCCTGGATGGGCTTGCGGGCATAGGCCACGCCGAGTGCGTCGCGGTCGCCGCGGATTTCGCGCATAACGGACGCGGCGGTGCGCTTTTGCATCTTGCCGATGGCGGCGCAGGTGTCGGCGTCGGACAGGCCGCGCGAGAGCGTCGCGGGCGTCACGTTGCGCAGGCGTGCCTCGCCAATCTGGTCGCACAGGTCGCGGTTGCGGTCGGCCAGGTCGCGCACGGTGGCAAAGTCGAAGCCGGGGTCGCCCTCGGCAGTAAAGTACTCGGTCTCGAGCACCTTGAGGGCCTCCTCGCCCTTCTGGCGCTCGGACTCCATGGCGCCGTGGTCGCCGTAGATAAACATGGGGATAAACGGCTGGCGCTCGTATTCGAGTGCTTGCGATACGTTCATATGCTACTCCTTGGACGGGCCGCGTTGTGCGGCTCGAGGTTACTGAGTTATGGCGAGATGATAGTTTACCATAGGCAACTATTGGCACCGCGCCCGGGACAACTACAATACCCTAGTTGACCGCTAGGACTTTTACAATGCTGCCGAAAGACACGAAAGGTTCCATCCGTCATGGATTTACTGATTGATATTCTGCTCGACGCCGGCAAGGACACGCTGTCGCTGGTGCCGTTTTTGTTGGTGACGTATCTTGCTCTCGAGACACTTGAGCACGTTGCGGGCGACCGCGTCAACGGCGCTATCAAGCGCGCCGGCGCTGCGGGTCCCGTGGTTGGCTCGCTGCTGGGCATGGTGCCGCAGTGCGGCTTTTCGGCCATGGCGGCCACGCTGTACGCCGGCCGTGTCGTGACCTTGGGCACGTTGGTGGCGGTGTTCCTTTCGACCTCCGACGAGATGCTGCCGCTGTTGCTTGCCGAGCAGGTTCCCGTGCAGACTATGGCGATGCTTTTGGCTTCGAAAGCGCTGATCGCACTGGTCACGGGTTTTATCGTGGACGCTGCCATTCGCGGCCTGCGCCGTAACGCCCGCGCGCACGCGGCGATTCGCCGTACCGTGCTGGGAACCGCGGCCAATCCGGCCCACGTGAACTGCGCGCACGACGACCACAGCGGCGGTGACATCATCGACGAGGTGGCCGAGGCGGGCGTGAGCGCCGACCACATCCACGAGCTGTGCGAGCGCGACCATTGCGGATGTGATGAAGACGAAGACGAGCACGAACACGGACATGGCCACGATCACGGTCATGAGGGCGAACATGAACACCATGATGGTCACGGTCACTCTCACTCCCACGAAGGGACGCCTGTCCTGTCGATCATCCGCAGTGCGATCTCGCACACCGTGCAGGTCTCGGTATTCATTTTTCTGGTGACGCTGATTCTGGTCGCCGTGCTCGAGACGTTCGGCGAGTCCGCGATCGAGCGGTTCCTGCGCGGCAACGAGACACTCGCTGTCCTGGGTTCGGCGCTTGTCGGGCTGATTCCCAATTGCTCGGCGAGCGTGGTCATTACACAGCTGTATCTGGAAGGCGCGCTGCAACTGGCGCCGATGCTCGCCGGCACGCTCATTTCCGCCGGCGTGGGTTATCTGGTGCTGTTCCGCACCAACCGCAGCGCCCGCGAAAATGCCGTGTTCCTGATCATGATGTACGTCATCGGCGCTGGCTGGGGCCTCATCCTCTCCGCCGTTGGCCTCTAAGTAGGCCTAAAAAATGGGCTTCAAATAGCCATGCTCAGCGCCTGCGCAATGCGGCGACGCATGGCATTTTGAAGCCCGTTTTTTGTTGAGCCATGGATTCCGAGCGCTCACACCGCTCAAAACAAAAAGGTAGATTTTAGGCATGTCTCAAAAATCTACCTTGGTTAGTGCAGCAACTCGGTGAGGTTGCGTTTAAAGCGGGCGCGGTCTTCGCTGGTAAATGCCGCCGGCCCGCGAGTGCGTCCGCCGGCGCGGCGCACCTTCTTTTCCTCGTGGCGAATAAACAGCTGCATGTCGATGGTTGCTTTGTCGTAGACGCGCCCGCGCACACCGATAGCGGCGGCATCGCGCCCGAGCACCATGCTCGCCAAGCCAATGTCCTGCGTCACGACCACGTCGCCCGCCTGCAGGCGTTCGACAATGGCAAAGTCGGCGCTGTCGGCGCCCACGCTCACGTCGAGCGTCGTGACCCAAAAGCCGCGTCGCGCGTGCTCGGCATCGCACGGGTCGTCGCGGCGAATGTGCCGTTCCAGGTTTTGCGTGCTGTTGCCGGCGATAACAACGGCGACGCCCGCCCGCCGCGCGCAGTCAATCGACTCGCGCGTGACCGGGCAGGCGTCGGCATCAATAAAGAGCGTTCGCGGCATCTAGTGCACCAGTTTGCCAAATTGAATAGCGCGAACAATCAGCATTACGCCAAACACCAGCAGCGCGGCGCCGCTAAAGATGACGAGCATCTTGGCCGACCACAGCGGATAGATAAACACGAACATGCCGGCGATGATGGAAAGTGCGCCGCTCAGGATGGCGAGGGCGCGGTTGGACGAAAGCTCGGACTCCAGAATGGACATGACACCTTCGACAATCCAGCCAAAGCCGGCCACGATAACCACCATCGTGGTGAGCGTCGCGGTCGAGAAGGCCTGGTTGCGCAGGATTATGACGCCGCCCAAGATAATGAGTAGGTTGGAGATGATGCTCGTCACGCGCCAGCCGGTGGGCAGCAGCGGCTCAAAAATGGCAGTGAACAGTCTGATGGCAGCAGTGATTACAAAGTAAAAACCCAGGACGGTCGTCAAAAAGACGAGGGACTTGGCGGGTGCAAAAAGCAGCGCGATACCAGCGATGAGTGCTAAGACGCCCGTGATGGCGTAGATCCAGCGTACGGCCTTGACGGCTTTGCCCGCCATGCTTTTCTCGTCAAATCCAAACTGGCTCGATTTTTGGTCATCGTTCTTAAAGATGCCCATAATGTCTCCTTTCCGTGCGGCGTAAGCCTTGATCGTTACAACCAGTATCCCCTAAGGGCGCTGACGTATGGGTCGGGGAGGGCGAAACGTAACCCAAAGGCCCCGAATTGTTTCCGTTGTTCCCCACGTCGCGATTTTCTATTCAACAGGTGTAGAACATTGCAGCCCTGTTAGTTATTGCCTACGTTTTAGGTTAGATTTTCCTAAGGACAATTGGCTTGTATTGGGGGTCCCTATGAACGAAACAGTTCCCGCGGCGCCGGTAAGCGCAGAATCGATGGCAAAGCAGGGCCGCGAAAAGCTCGGCTTGGACGCGTTTGATGCGTTGGTTCGTCGCGCCCGCACGTGCCGTCGCTTTGACGAGTCCATGCGCGTGCCGCGCGAGTTTTTGCTCGAGCTGTCGGAACTGGCGCACCTGACCCCGTGTGGTGCCAATGCTCAGCGTCTGCGTTTTCACGTGGTGAGCGGTGCCGAGGATTGCGCGCGTGTATTTGACGAGCTCGCATGGGCCGGCGCACTTAAGGACTGGCCGGGTCCTGCCGAGGGTGAGCGCCCGACCGGCTACATCGCGATTCTGGCCGAGCGCGCCGTTCCGGGCAAGCCTGTCGCTCCCATTACTGAGGTCGACACGGGCATTGCCGCACAGACGATGATGCTCGCCGCCCGCAGCGCCACGCCCGAGGTGGCAGCCTGCATGTTCAAGGCCTTTACGCCCCGCGCGATCGATGCCATGGGGCTCAATAACGACAAGTATGAGCTCAAGCTGATCATGGCGTTTGGCGTTCCGGCCGAGACACAGGTGATCGATGCGATCGATTCCAACCCCGACGGCTCCATCAATTATTGGCGCGACGAGGCGCAGGTGCACCACGTACCCAAGCGTCCGCTTGCCGACGTGCTGCTGTAGTTGTGCGTCGTTGCGGTGCAATCCGGCGGCAAAATCACCACAAAGGCTCCTGTCCCCTTTGTGGTGGTACGAGGGGAGGGTGTGTGGCAGATCTGTATTTGGTGCGGCATGGGCAGACTGAGCTCAATGTGCAGAGCATTTTGCAGGGTTGGCACGATTCGCCGCTTACGGCGCGCGGGCGCGAGCAGGCGCTGACGGCGCGTACGGCGTTTGCGGCGCGTGGCGTGGCCTTTGATCATGTGTATTCCTCGCCGTTGGGCCGGGCGCGGCATACGGCCGAGCTTATCGTTGGCGAGGGCCGTTCCATTGAGCTGGTCGATGACCTGCGTGAGTGGCATTTTGGCTCGCTGGAGGGCACATCAAATCGCGAGATGCCGCCGCAGCCCTGGGGCGATTATCCGGTGGCCTTTGGCGGCGAGTCGGAAGTGCAGCTTCAGTCGCGCATGGTCGCGGCGCTGTCCCGCATCATGGCCAGGCCGCAGCACGACTGCGTGCTGGCGGTTTCCCACGGCTCAGCCTGCCAGGAGTTTCTTGAGTATGTGACTGGCGGGGGAGAGCTACCCGACAACGGTGCCGTGCTTCATTTTGGCTATTGCGACGGGGCGTTTTCGCTCTTGGGTTGGTAACGAACGAAAGGACCCCTATGAATAAAGATCTGTATCTGGTCCGTCATGGACAGACGATATTCAACCTTAAGCGCATTATTCAGGGCTGGAGTGACTCGCCGCTCACACAGCTGGGCTGCGATCAGGCGGCGCGTGCCGGCATGTTTTTACGTGCGCGCGGCATTGAGCCCGATCATGCCTACACCTCCACGCTTCATCGCACCGAGCAGACTATCGCCAACTTGTGGCCGGGCTTGGCGTACGAGCGCCTGGACGGCCTGCGTGAGTGGTTCTTTGGCGACTTTGAGGCCGAGCGCGTGATGCTCATGCCCGAGCGCCCGTGGCGCGATTTCTATCGCCAGTTTGGCGGCGAGGGTCAGATGCAGGTGCGTGAGCGCATGGTGACGACGCTGACCGAGCTCATGCGACGCCCGGACCACGAGTGCGTCCTTGCGGTGAGCCACGGATCGGCCATCAAGGAGTTTTTGGACCACGTGAGGGGAGCGGCGGCCGACGAGCGCGAGCGCGTGCCGGGCAACTGCTCGGTGCTGCATTTCGTGTTTGACGATACGACCGATACGTTTGAACTGGTTGAGATTTTTACGCAGGAAGACTACGCGCGCGAGCTGGGGCTTGAGCCGCTCGTGGCTGCCGCGGGTCCGCAGCGCGGGTAGTTTGGGCGTGGCGGTGCGGGTCGCCGACTTACTTGCTCGATGCGAAAGGGGGCGGAGATGCATGCGCTGGCGTTGCATCTCCGCCCTCTTTTTTTGTTGAGCTGCCGAGTCTTTGTGCTGGGCGTTTAGGCTCTGTTAGAACCGTGAGATCTGGTGAGTGAGCAGGCCCGTCGGAACCTGCGCCGCGCCGCCGCTGACCTGCGCGGCGGGGAAGAGCACAGCTACGGCAAAGTTGAACGGCTCTTTGCCAGAGTAGGCGCCGGCAGTGCGGGCCTCGTCGGCCAGAATCTGCGATGCCCCAGCCAGCGCGGCAGCGTAGGTGGGGTCGTCTGCCGGCGTCGGCTTCGGTGCCTGGTCGAGCATGGCTCGGATGGCGGCAACAGCGTCCTCGCGCTTGACCTCCCACACGCGATGTGTGACGCCCGCGGGATCGGTGACGGCGTAGAGCGATGCGCCCTCTTTGGCAGCGCTCAAAATGATATCCATGACGGGCGACGCCTCGTAGGCGAGCGACACGGGGCGCGGCTGCACCTTGAGCTCGGCGATCGCGCGCGCGGTGGCGAGTGCGTCGATGCTCTCGGCGGCAGCCTCGTCGCCGCCCGTCAGCACGTTAACCGGGCAAATCGCCACGACACCCGTCACGCGTCCCGGCTCACCCGAGCATTCGTACACGTAATACGCCGCGCCTGGATCCTTGAGCATCAGACCATCGGCAATGGCTCCGCGCAGAGCATCGTTGCCGCTCAGGATGCTGCCCATTGCAGGCAGTGCCTCGAGCACGCGGTCCTGAGCCGGGCGGATGCAGGGAAACGGAAGTGCTTTCATGGGGCGGTCCTAACGCACGAGTCGGTTTGTTCGCGGCTTATTATGCCCCAACTTGGCCGCTCGCGTCCCAGAGCACGTTATCGGCGAGCGCGATTAGCACCTGCTGACAACGAGCGATGTCGGCGTGGGGCACATATTCGTTGGGCTTGTGGGCGAGCGCGAGCGAGCCTGGGCCATAGCTCATGCAGTTACGGTTACCCGTCTTGCCGGCAATGACGGCAGTGTCGGTGTAGCCGGTAAAGAAGCCGACGGTCGTATCCGTGCCCGTTACATCGTCTGCTGCGCACTTGAGTGCAGCTAGAAGGGGAGAGACCGGATCGCGCTCGATGGCGGGGCGGTCGCCCGTCACGGTGTAGCTGCCATGGCAACCGGGAACGGTGGCTTCGGCGACGGCGATGGCATGCTCGACCATATTGATTGCGGCGGCCGTATCGGTCGGCGGGGTCAGGCGCATGTCGACCCAAACTTTGGCGCGGTCGGGTACGACGTAGGGGCGATATCCGCCCTCGATTTGGCCAAACGTGATGGTCGATGGTCCCAGCTCATCATGCACGGGCAGTGCCGCGAACGCACGGCGCAGCGCGCAGACGGCCTCGGCCATGGCGGCGACGGCGTCTGCGCCCTTCCAAGGCTGGCTCGCATGCGCCGTGACGCCGGTCATCTCGATCTCGAACCACGTGCGACCCTTGTGCGCCACCTGAATCTGTCCGTCGGTGGGCTCGGTGTCCAGCACCCATTCGCGCGAGCCGACCCAGCCGGCATCGATCGCGGCCTCTGAGCCGCGCATAAAGTCTTCCTCGTCGACTGAGCAGATGAGTGAAAAGCCGCGGCGGGGCAGCGCGCCATCCGCCGCCACGCGCTCGAGCGTATGGACCAGTGCGGCAATGGCGCAGGCCAGGCCACTCTTCATATCGCAGGAGCCGCGACCATAGAGTTTATCGTCGCGCACGATCGCTCCGAGCGGCGGCGTGTCTGCCTCCCAGCCATCGCCCAGGGTGACGGTATCCATGTGACAGATGTAGACGAGTCGGGCCTCGTCGCTTACGGCCGGCACGGTAATCATAAGGTTGCGGCGCCCGGGGAGTACTTCGAGCTCCTCAATCTGCACGGCATCGAGCGCAGGACTATCAAGCTGCGCCAGCTGCTGCTCAATGAGCCTCTTAATGAAGTGCTCGATCTCGTCCTCATACGCGCCCGGGTCTGAGCTGTCGATCCGCACGAGCTCCTGCGTAAGCCGCCAGGCAAAGTCCTCATCAACCATATGCAACCTCACAATCAGTCTGCTTTCCAAACCGATTGTAAGTCTCCTGAGAGATCTGCGACATGCGCGTGGCGATATTTGCCGTTCGCAGGCCGAGCCATCGCGCTCGCCGTCTGAGCGGGTTCACAAACGAAGCAGTGGGTACGTACCCTTCATGGACGACATACTGTGCGACATATCTGCCTTTCGGTATCACCGGATACCTCCACAGGTCTTGGCAATAATGCCGGACCTGCCAAATTCTGCGGACGATCCGCGCAGGGAGCACCTATGTGAGCATCCGCTCGTCAAGCATTTCCTGGGCACCCCGTTACACGTGTTGGCGCAGGGCGTCTGCGGGCGCAAGGGCGATCGCATTGTCAGGCATGTTTGGAACGGGGAGAGGCCGTTTGATTCCATGCGGCAGACGGAGTTTGGCCTCGATGTTGCGTCCCCGCTCTTTACCCTGCTGACCCTGGCTTCCTCGGTCTCAAACGAGCGTTTAATCATGTGCATGTATGAGATGTGCGGCACCTTTGCCGTGTGCAAGATTGCGCCTCAGGTAAAGTCGGCACTTGTGCAGGCATATGGGGACCGGTGGGGTGACGCACGGTTGGGTTGGGAAAATGTAAAGGATGTCTCGGGGAATCCAACGGACCTGTGGAAACGACCGCCCTTGATCGAGTTCTCTGAACTTACAGAGTACGTCGATAAGATCCCGGGGCTCCGCGGTGCTAAATCGTTCACACGTGCCGCGAAATGCATTACGGGGGTGGCGGCATCGCCGCTTGAGGTCCAGGCTTCGATGCTGTTTGGCCTTACGAGGTTGCGCGGCGGCGAAGGGCTGCGCCTTACCAATAACGTTGAGATTCGTATGACGCGCAGCGCCCGCCTGATTTCGGGGCTTGATAGGCGCTATGCCGATATCCTGCTGGCAAATAAGGACGGCAGTCGAGAGTGTCTGGTTGAATGCCAAGGTAAAGCCATTCACGGATCCATTGAATCCAAGATCTCGGACTCCGATCGAACGACGGCCTTGCAAGCCATGGGATATCCCGTCGTTCTGATGACCTATGGTCAGCTGGCCGATTCCGATGCCTTCCGCGTGGTGATGGAGCTCATCATTTCCTATCTCGATGTGCCGCTGAAAGACAAGACGCCGCGGCAGCAGGAGCTCGAACGGCGGCTTCGTGAGGAGATTTTTATCGATTGGGCGGGAATGTAGCCGCGCGGGCGGAAAATGGTCGCGCGGACTAGAGTTTTGGTCGCAAAATACTTATATTTTGCCTTGGAAGGGCCTTAAAAATGCTACCTAGAATAAGTTGTTTCGGAAAATGGACAGTCAACTTACATTCGGCACATAGAGACCGATTTTTACCTACTAAAGTCCCTGATAAAGCTGTTTATCAAAGCGGGTGTGCTTAGCGACTGGAGCCTCACTATCGATTATCTGAAAAAACTTGTTCTGGGTATCATTTTAAAGTCGTCCGGAGCAACAAAATCGCCCCCCGTTTCGTGAAAACGGGGGGCGAATGGGCTTCGTGGTCTGTCTGGCAGGCTTGGCACCGGCGCTATTTAATCACGCGCACGCGATACATCGACGGAATCTGCTTGAGCGCCTCGATCGTGCTGCCGTCCAGGTGCTCATCGGTGTCGAACATGGTGTAGGCGTTCTCGCCAGCGGACTCGTTGGTCATGCGCTGCACATTGGCGTTGTCCTTGGCGAGAATGGCCGTGATCTGGCCGATCATGTTGGGCACGTTGGCATGCAGGCAGGCAATGCGGCTTGCGGCGCGCGCCTTGCCCATGCTGCAGGCGGGGTAGTTGACGCTGTGCGCGATGTTGCCGTTTTCCAGGTAATCCTTGAGCTCGCTGATGGCCATGTCGGCGCAGTTGGCCTCGGCCTCGCCGGTGCCGGCGCCCGAATGCGTGGTGATAAACGTATTGGGCATCTTGACGGTCTTGGGCGTGGCAAAGTCGCAGCTAAACCAGCTGAGCTTGCCCTCGCGCAGGGCGGCGTCGACGGCGTCCTCGTCAATGATGGTCTCGCGCGCGTAGTTGATGAGCACGGCGTCGGGCGCCAGCAGGTTAATCTGCTCGGTGCTGATCATACCGATGGTGTCGGCCTTGCTGGGCACGTGCACGGTGAGGTAGTCGCAGCCGCGGCACAGATCCTCGAGCGTGCCCACGCGCTGCACCTCGCGGCTCAGCACCCACGCGTGCTCGACGGAAATGAACGGATCGTAGCCGTAAACGTCCATGCCCAGGTCGACACAGGCGTTGGCGACCTTGGAGCCTACGTTGCCCAGGCCGATGACGCCGATGCGCTTGCCCTTGAGCTCGCGGCCCACAAAGGCCTTCTTGGCTTTTTCGGCATCGACCTGGATCTCGGGGTCGTCGGCGTTGTCGCGCACCCAGTTCATCGACTGTACCACGCCGCGGCTCGAGAGCACCAGCATGCCTAGGACGAGCTCCTTGACGGCGTTGCTGTTGGCGCCGGGGGAGTTAAAGACAACGACGCCCTTCTTGGCGTACTCCTCGACGGGAATGTTGTTGACGCCGGCGCCGCAGCGGGCGATGGCGCGAATGCCCTCGGGCAGCTCGTAGCCGTGCAGGTCGGTCGAGCGCATCAGGATGGCGTCGGCCTCCTCGGCGGTGCTTACAAACTCGTAGCCCTCGCCAAACTCGACTTTGCCGTCTTTAGTGATGTCGTCGATGGTCTTAATCTTACGCATGGAAAAACTCCTTAGCAGGTTTTGATCTAAGCAGGGTAGTTTGAAGTGGCTGGTCGGCCCGCGCGTTGCGGGCTAGTTAGATCGCGGGCTCAAACTATGCTGCGCTTCGAAGTCCTTCATGTACGAGGCCAGCGCCTGCACGTCTTCCATGGTAACGGCGTTGTACACGCTGGCGCGCATGCCGCCCACCAGGCGATGGCCCTTGACGTTTTGAATCTGGTGCTCGGCCGCGCCTGCGACAAAGGCGGCGTCGAGGTCGGCATCGCCGGTGCGGAACGTGACGTTGGCGATGGAGCGGCTGTCGGCCTGCGTGGTGCCATGGAACAGTTCGCTTTGCTCGAGCAAGTCATAGAGCAGGTTGGCTTTGGCCCAGTTGCGCTCGGCCATGGCGGCAAGTCCGCCGGTCTGCTCAACCCAACGGAACACCTTGCCGCACACGTAGATGCCAAAGGTGTTGGGCGTGTTGAGCATGGAGTCCTTGGCGGCTTGGGTCTTAAGGTCCATGTACTGCGGCGTCTGCGCATAGGCCGGGCCTTCGGCGATAAGGTCGTCGCGCACGATGACCACGGTCACGCCCGCGGCGCCGGCGTTTTTCTGCGCGCCGGCGTAGATGAGCCCGTAGCGCTCAACGTCGAGCGGCTGCGACAGAAAGCAGCTCGAGACATCGGCGACCAGCGGCACGTCGCCGCAAGCGGGCAGCTCGTGGTACATGGTGCCAAAGATGGTGTTGTTCTGGCAGATGTAGACGTAGTCGAGCCCGTCGCCCGCAGCCTCGGCGGCAATACGCGCGTTGATGTCGGCCATGTCGGGGATGCAGTCGAAGTTGGTGTCTTCGGAGCTCGCGAGCAGCACGGCCTCGCCGTACTTGGCGGCCTCCTTGTACGCCTTGTTGGCAAAGTTGCCGGTCACGACGTAGCCGGCGCGGCCGCGGCGCATGAGGTTCATGGGGATGCCCGCAAACTGCAACGTGGCGCCGCCCTGCAAAAACAGGACACGGTAGTTGTCGGGGATGCTCAGCAGGCGACGCAGGGTTGCCTCGGCGTCGTCGATGATCTGCTGGTACATGCTAGATCGATGGCTCATCTCGAGCACGGACATGCCGCAATCGCGGTAGTCCATCATCTCGTCGGCGATCTCGGCGAGCACGCTGGTGGGCAGTGCGGCCGGGCCAGCTGAGAAGTTGTGCACACGTGCCATCTTCTAGGTCCCCTTCGTAGTCGTTTGAACGTTCGGGATACTTTAGCACAGTGGAGCGCCAGGCGCGACCGCATCACGGTAAAACTCGAGTGCGCCGCTATGATTTACAGGATGGTTACATGGGGGAGGGATCATCTCGAGGCTCGCATCCGATCCGCCTCGATCTTCGCTTGTTTCCAGGGTCGAATGCGGGCATTGGTGAGGTCATCGTAACCGCGGGCGATGGATTGCTGGATGGCGGCAAGTGCGCGCGTCTGCTCGGAAATAGGCTTTATGACAGGCATATGAAACTCCTTACATAGAACCATGCGTAGAACTCAATGTTGAGTGTAGCGGAGGGTGGAGGTCCGATGAGAGGTGGCGTTGGGTGCCTGCGTGCCTACATTCGCAAGCGCGTTTATCTGGCAAGTGTGATTTGGGGCAATCTCGTCAAAGCTTCTGAGCTGCGAAAATGACCGTTAACCGGATTTAATTTTGTTGCTCAACATTTGACACTCTGGGCGTGGTAACTTTTTTACCAACAGGTATGATTATTGTCATATGCGCCGCGCCTGCCTGCCGGGTTGCGGCGCACTTGTGACAGCCTTTGACACCCTTGGAGCGTGTACTGTGGATGTAACCACAAAAAGCGTTC